>Ga0256840_1002671_pt1 | contig 15439 bp, 13 predicted proteins | sample 355202metaG_FD_185969 | JGI IMG/M metagenome (GOLD analysis project Ga0256840, IMG submission 185969) | Hydrothermal vent microbial communities from Mid Atlantic Ridge, Atlantic Ocean - 355-202 | ecosystem: Environmental > Aquatic > Marine > Hydrothermal vents | place: Atlantic Ocean: Mid... | reverse complement strand
GTAATTCCACAATATCTAACTCCATCCATGGCATAGTTGTTTCCTCCTATGCCTGATTTTAATGATATTGTGTTACCTATGTTCCCAGTTTAATCTGTTACCTATGTTGCCGGTTTATACAGGGTGGCTAAGTAAAATATCTGTTTAGACATCTTGAACATGAAAAAATGCCAAAATGATGCTATTTTCATCAATAATTTATCAATACAGCCAATATTCAGGATTTAATATCCCTGCAGGAAGAAAAATCTCCTCAGCTATTTTTTCTTAACTGAAAAAAGCTACCGTTCATTCGTGTTCTACTACTGACGTCATAAGATTTACCTTTTAATGCCCTCAAATATGGTAATTTTCTAACTTTGACAAAACAGTCACTTACAAATTACTATTTGTTACGATCTTGATCGAAGAATTTTTATAAGGAATTTAATTCATGAACATGAATGCAAAACTCTCAGTTTCTAGCGTGATACTGGCAGCAGTTTTATCAGGCTGTAGCCAACAACAGGTTATCGGTGGTTCACAAGTTGTTAACGGATCATCACAACAAGTAGCTAGTAGCTCACAGGTTAGTAGTGGGTCTCAACAATCACCTTCACAACAACAAGTTGAAAATGCAGCGCCGGTTATTGCTCAACCTAAAGTGGCTAAACCCGCCCCTGTTCGTGTTTATCGTAAAGCAGAACCTGTCAAACGTGTTTATACACGTACTCCTAAGCCAACACGCTCTATTAAACGTACTGGTTTAGGTTTACCACCTGCTAAGCCAGGGCAATGTTTTGCTAAGATTAAGATTAATGCAACTTACAAAACACAATCCCGACGTATTCTAGTATCAAAGGCCACTAGCAAACGTGTTCTAGTTCGTGCACCTCAATACCGTTTTATCAATCAACGCGTTCAAGTTCGTAAAGCTTATTACAAAACACGTACTATTCCTGCTCAATACCGTACCAATGTTAAGCGTGTAATGGTTAAACCTGCTTACAACACATGGCGTAAGGGTCACGGCGCAATCACTCGTATCGATAATATGACAGGCGAAATCATGTGTCGTGTCACAGTTCCTGCAGCTTATAAAAATGTTTCGCAACGTGTATTGGTTCGCCCTGTTCAAAAAATTAGAACACTCGTTCCTGCTGTTTATAAAACAATTAAGCAGAAGAAGTTTATTGCTCCTGCACTTTACAAGACAATTCGTACTCCAGCACGTTACAAGACACAAAACTATCGTGTTAAAACAGGGGGCGCACGTTATGCATGGCGCGCCGTTCTTTGTAAGACGAATGCACCTAAAAACTACCATAAGGCTGTCATTAAACGTAAACCTGTCGTGCGTACTGCATCTACGACTAAATACCGCCAATCTTCCGGCATTAGTCACCAAGATTATATGCGAGTAATGAATGCCGGCACTAGCAAAGCTAAGTTAAACAAAGCTAAAAAGGTATCAAAGAGAAAAGTACTTAAAACACAAGCAATTCCAAAAATGACTGTGCCTAAATCGAAGTCTTCTACAACTCAGTCACAGTCTAAAAGTGCAACAAAACAAAGTATTGTTTATGGTATTCAAAAAGCTCTAAAGACCAAAGGATTTGATCCCGGTGCAATGGACGGGAAAATGGGACCTGGGACTGCAGCAGCTTTAAAAGCATTCCAAAGTTCACGTGGTTTGCCTGTTGGTCAACTAAGTAAAGATACTTTCCGCGCTTTAGGCTTGATTCGTTAAGAAGAACCTGATTAAGTCGATTATGATTTAGCGCAAAAAAATCTGTCGCTATTTTTCACGAAGTGAAACGTAATAGCATTCTATTGCGCCGAGCTTCGTGGAAAATATCGGCAGTTTTGGCAAACTAAAAATAATTGGACTTGATTAGAATCTCCTTACTGTGTCTCGTTAGTTAAAAACTGTTTATTCGCAAATAGTTAAAAGCCTGCTTTAATATTAAAGCAGGCTTTTTTTTACCCAAAAAAACAGAAAATTAGGGTACTATTAAATCAACGTGATGAACAAACAAAGGAACTAAAATGGTAGAGATTTACGAAAAATTAGGGCTTTTTTATCTTGGTAAAGATATTGATAAAGAAACACTCGAAGCTACAGAAGCTCTAACTCTACTCAAAAACAAAAACTTCACCACCCATGCCACCATAATTGGTATGACAGGTAGCGGTAAAACAGGTTTAGGCGTAGGGATCATTGAAGAAGCCGCTATTGATAATATCCCCTCTCTCATTATTGACCCAAAAGGCGATATGGGAAATTTATGCCTAGCAGACCCTACATTCTCTCCTAAATCATTCGAGCCTTGGGTTGCCGATGAAGCTCGTGCAAAAGAGAAAGATGTTACCAGCTACGCAGAAAAAATAGCAGCAATGTGGAAAAATGGAATAGAAAGCCACTACCAAGATAGTACACGTGTAGAAAAATTCTCAAAAGTAAAAAAGACCATTTACACGCCAGGCAGTAGTGCGGGTGTTAGCATAAATATCCTTAGCTCTCTTGAAGCACCCCCAGCACAAATTTTAGAAGACAGCGACAGCTTTGCGGCCTACATTAAAACAACCGTCAGTAGTTTGCTCTCACTCATTGGTGTTGAAGCTAACCCTGTCGAATCTAAAGAATATATTCTACTCGCTCAACTTATCAGCACCTCATGGATAGAGGGTGACAACCTTAGCCTTGAAGATTTAATAGGCAGAATCATTAGCCCTCCCTTTAATAAAATTGGCGTATTACCGCTAGAAGCGTTCTACCCACAATCCGAGCGTTTCAAATTTGCGACAAAATTTAACGCTATTATTGCCTCTCCTACTTTTAAAATATGGCTAGAAGGCGAAAGCATCGATATTCAAAAAATGCTTTATGATGAAAATGGCAAAGCCAAAGTAGCTATCTTTTCAATCTCACATTTAAATGATGATGAGAGAATGTTCTTTGTGACATTACTACTAAACAAACTCATCGCGTGGATGCGTCGTCAAAGTGGAACATCAGCCTTAAAAGCCCTGCTTTATATGGATGAAATATTTGGATTTTTCCCACCCGTTAAGAACCCTCCCAGTAAAGAACCCATGATGTTATTGCTTAAACAAGCACGTGCGTATGGTGTCGGTGTGGTTTTAAGCACCCAAAACCCTGTAGACCTTGATTACAAAGGGCTTTCAAATATGGGGACATGGTTTATTGGGCGTTTACAAACCTCACAAGATATCGCTCGTGTCATCGATGGTTTAGGAGGAAAAGTAGGCTCTAGTTTTGACAAAAAAGAGATCAGCAACCTCTTGTCAAATCTTAAAAAACGTACTTTTTTCTTAAAAAGTGCCCATCTTGATGATATACGATTATTCGGCACACGCTGGGTAATGAGCTACCTTAAAGGACCACTAAAACGTGATGAAATTTCTGCATTAATGACAAATCAGAAATTACTTTCTAAGACTAAGAAGAAACCTGTTGTAAAGAATGTGAAAATCGAAGGCTTTGAAAGTTACTCAACACTCGATAGCAGCATTCCACAGCATTACCAAGTTTCTCTTAGTGATTCAAAACAGTACACTCCCAGCATAATGGCGGAATGCACACTTAATTTCTTCAATCAAACACGTGGTATTGATGAAGAAGAAAACTTTTGCCTATCATTAGACATAGAAAGTAATGCAAGATCATTAGAATGGGATGATGCTGAAACGAATGAGGAATCAAAAAATTGCTTTGATAGATTACCTGTCAATGCACCTGAAGAAGCGCAATTTTCAGAAGCACCTGAAATTATTAGTGATGATAAAAAACTTCGCAAAGCCACAAGCTCGTTAAAGGACTGGCTTTATCATGAACACAAACTAGAACTGTATCGCTGTAAATCGCCCAAACTGGAATCAAAACCGTACGAGTCATTAAGTGATTTTAAAGTAAAGCTAAGCGACATTTTAAATGAAGAAAAAGAAAAAGCCATCGAAGTATTACAGGAGCGCTACGCTAAAAAAGAAAAAGTATTAACTGATCGCTTAGATAGAGCAGCTGAAAAACTTGAAAAGGAAGAATCAGATACTACATCATCATTCCTCAACGTCGGTATTACTGTACTCGGCGCATTATTTGGAAAATCCCGAGCATCCATCGGGCGAGCAGGCTCACGTGTTTTAAAAGAACGTGGTGACGTCAACCGTGCCGAAGAGCGTGTCGAAAAAATAAAAGATGATATTGAAGAGCTAGAAGAAGAACTTACTGATAAGGTCGATGACTTAGTCGAAAAGTTTGATATTGATGAGGTTGATATTGAAGAATTTTCAATCAAACCAAGAAAAACCGATATTGAAGTTAATGATATTGCGGTTGTTTGGAAGGTTGTTTGATTGCAATATTAAATTTTCCATACTCGTGATACTTTGTCATAGACACAAAAAAGGAGCTAAAAATTAGCTCCTTTTTTGTGTCTATGACATTAATAATGTACTAAAAGCATTACTGCCTAATCCAAGTTTGTGTACGGCCTAGTAATGCAAAACCAATAAACCCTCTAACATCTAGTTTTTTACCACCGTCAGATAAGCTCATTTTTGCTTTGTAAATTTTACCGTTACTAGGATCAAGAATTCTACCGCCAGCCCAAGCACCAGTACCTGCTGGCTTTAAACCCCACATCATTATCATTCCTTTGATTGGCTTATCCTTATTCGTGCCTTTACACTCATCACAAATAGCATTTTGCTTCGTTGGATCCATAAGTTTAACGATACTACCTCGTAATGCATCCCCTACCTGCGTTATTTTCACAATACTCTTGGGCTTTCCTGTTTTATCATCAATTGTCACCCAGTTACCAATAGCAGAAGTCATATCTGCCGCAAATGCGGATGTCGTCATTAATAAAGAAAAGGCTAAAAGACTAAAAAGGGTTTTCATGTGGTTCTCCTTAGGGGATATTATATTTTGATTGATAAAAAACAAGCACTTACAACGTAAAAACTATAGCTAGTGCCTCTAACTATAGGATAGTTTCACTTAATTGTACAAATAAGGTATAAAAACCTATTTTAACTATACCACCCCCCCTGTTTTTCGATGATTTGTGTATTAAATAACGTACAAATCATCGAAAAACAGGGGGGGTGGTCTATTAAATTAGCACTTTTAAAGTATTAACTAACGCCTAAACCAACTGCGCTGGCTAATTTGATAAAATCAGGAAAGGAGGTATCAACATTAGCGCAATCATTAATGATTATTTCACCCTTTGCGCGTAAACCCGCTATCGAAAATGCCATTGCGATACGGTGATCACCATGACTATCAACCTCACCCGCTGTCAGTTGCCCGCTTTGGATAATTATGCCGTCTGGCGTAGCTTGTGCATCGATTCCACACGCATTTAAACCGTCTGCCATCACTTGTATACGGTCACTTTCTTTTACACGCAGCTCTTCTGCTCCTGTCAATACTGTCTTACCCGTTGCACAAGCAGCAGCAACGAAAATTACGGGGAATTCATCAATTGCGAGAGGCACAAGCGCTTCAGGAATATTAATACCTTTGAGTTGTGCCGAGCGGATACGAATATCGGCTACGGGTTCTCCACCGACTTCTTTCTCATTGGATAGCGTAATATCCGCGCCCATCAATTTAAGAATATCAATAACACCTGTGCGGGTTGGATTGATGCCGACGTGTTCCAACGTAAGATCAGAACCCTCGGCAATACTCGCGCCCACCATAAAAAAGGCGGCGGATGAAATATCGGCGGGTACGTCTATATTACAAGCGGTGAGTTTTCCGCCACCTTGTAGGCTGATGTGACTTCCATTTTCGCCTGTAGTTGTTACATCGTAGCCAAAGCCTCGAAGCATACGTTCTGAGTGGTCGCGCGTTATACCTGGCTCTGTCACACTGGTTTCACCCTCTGCATATAAACCTGCAAGCAAAACGGCAGACTTTACCTGCGCGCTAGCAATTGGCATATCGTAATGAATGCCTTTTAGTTTGCTCTCGCCTTGAATACCTTTTATTTTTAATGGAGGACGACCGCCCTCTTCTGTATCAATCTTTGCGCCCATCATAGCTAAGGGTTTGGTGATGCGATTCATCGGGCGTGTTGATAATGATTTATCGCCAATCAACGTTGATTCAAAGTTTTGACCTGCAAGTAAGCCTGTCATCAAACGCATTGCTGTTCCACTGTTGCCCATATCTAAATCTTCAGTTGGTGCGCTTAAACCATTCATGCCTACGCCATGAATAGTGACTTGTTTATTTTCATGGCCTTCAATATTCACACCCATTGCTCTAAAAGCATTCATGGTAGCGATGCAGTCTTCACCGGTTAAAAAACCTGTAACCTGTGTTGTGCCTGTTGCTAATGAACCCAGCATGATTGAGCGGTGCGACATTGATTTATCACCAGGAACGCGAAGAGAACCTTTAAGTTTACCGTTAGGAGTTGTTTTAAATACTGTATTTGAATTTGACATTAATTGAGGTTTATTCTTTAAATATTAAGAGGTAAGGGAATTTAGCATACCCTTTGGGTTTGTTCAGCTCTTTTGAAAGTACTAAGCTATAAATAGAATTAGGATTCAGGCAACACCCAATTAGGTCGCACATAATGACAGGTATAGCCATTAGGTATACGCTCAAGATAGTCTTGGTGTTCTGGCTCGGCTTGCCAAAAATCACTGGCCGCAGAGACAGCTGTTACCGCTGGAGCTGGCCATAAACCCGAAGTATTAACATCTTCGATTGTTTTTAGAGCGATTTGTTGTTGTTCTTCGCTAATATAAAAAATCTCAGAGCGGTACGCTGCCCCAGTATCGTTACCTTGTCGATTGAGTGTTGATGGGTCATGGATTTGAAAGAAAAAGGTGAGTATTGTTCGGTAGCTTGTGACTTCATTGTCGAACTCAATTTCTATCGCCTCGGCATGATTACCATGGTTTCGATACGTGGGATTTGGCAAGCTTTCATCACCTGTATAGCCAACGCGTGTGGCGATCACTCCCGTTTGCTTGCGAATTAAATCCTGCATTCCCCAAAAGCAACCACCAGCTAAGACTGCGCGCTCGACACTCATACGTTATCCTCAGTTTCTACCTGATCAATATACTCAGCATAACCTTTGCTTTCCATTTCATCTAAGTGAATAAAACGAAGTGAAGCTGAGTTAATACAATAACGTAAGCCACCACGATCTTGGGGGCCATCAGGAAAGACGTGTCCTAAATGACTATCTCCATGGGTTGAACGAATTTCTGTGCGAACCATACCGTGAGATATATCGCGAATTTCATTGATATGCTTATTTTCAATCGGCTTAGTAAAACTTGGCCAACCACAACCTGATTCAAATTTATCTGATGATGCAAAGAGTGGCTCGCCCGATACTACATCAACATAAATCCCTAGCGCTTCGTTTTTAAGATATTCCCCACTACCTGGGGCTTCTGTACCACTTTCTTGTGTGACACGGTATTGTTCAGCATCGAGCGATGCAATCACTTCTGTGTCTTTTTTATACTGTGTCATTATTTATCTCCGTAATTATTATATCCGTGTATCTTCGGGATGCACTGTTGTTGGTGCGTGTTGCTAATAATATTTATTGAACATAAGGAAAGTGATACATGACTATAAACAAGCTAACTAATCGATATTTCTATCTCGTGTTGCTTTAGCATTTTCAAATAAAGCTGTCATCCCTGCCTCATCTTCGGTTTCGATCATTTCAGCTAAATCAGATAAATCTTGTTGATAATCATTAAGTGCAGACAGAATAGCCTCTTTATTCTCTAAACAAATATCTCGCCACATCACTGGGTCACTGGATGCGATGCGGGTAAAGCTCTTGAAGCCTCCTGCAGCATAATCAAACACCGCATCACCATATTGAGATTTTGAAAGCGTATTAACTAAAGAGTAAGCAAGCACGTGAGGTAAATGGCTGGTTGCCGCTAGCACATCATCATGTTGTTTATAATCGAGTGTTTCAACCGTTGCGCCCGCTGTTTGCCACATGTCTTTTACACGCAACACCGCTTCTGTACTGGTTTCGGCAGTCGGTGTCAGTACAACTTTATGGTCAATGTATAAATCATCAATGGCGGCTTCAACACTGCTTTTTTCTCGACCAGCAATGGGGTGGCCTGCTACAAAGTTAGCGGAGGATTTATCACCAAAAGCTTCATTAACGGCATGAATCACACTGCCTTTTGCACTGCCTGCATCAGTGATAACAGCGTTGGGCTGAACATGATCAACAATACTGGCTAAGACAGGTTTTATCGCTCGCATCGGTACGGCAAGCAATATCATATCGGCATTTTGCACGGCTTCTTTTGGGTCTAATGTGTAGCTATCAATCACGCCTAAATCAACCGCACGTTGTAGGAGATTTGCATTACGACTACAACCCACAAATTTTTCGCAATAACCTGCTTTACGCAGTGCTAAAGCGAGCGAACCACCGATTAGGCCGACACCAAATATTGTGAGTTGTTTTATCATTTTGTGTGCAATACCTTTTTATCCTGTAAATCTATTGTCGTCGTGAAATGCGGTGATTGACTATGATATACCCAACTGCTCTAAAACCTTATCCAACGCATCCAAACACTTTTGGTTTTCTTCGACAGTGGATATTGTGATTCTCAAATGATTGAGCAATCCATAATTAGCAATTGGGCGCACTATTACTGCTTCACGCAATAACGCCTCATAAATTGGCATTGCGTCTTGTTCAAAATCTATGGTGATAAAGTTGCCTACAGTTGGAATATATTCAAGCCCACGGTACTGACAAGCTGCACGCCAAAACTTGATGCCTTTTGTATTAATTTCTACACAGCTTTGTAAGTGTTCATCATCATCTAATGCCGCTGTTGCCGCTAACAGGGCTGGTGTATTCACATTAAAAGGCTGGCGTACACGATTTAAGCAATCTGCAATTTCTTCACTACAAATAGCATAGCCTACTCGCAAGCCTGCTAATGCATAAATCTTAGAAAAGGTACGCGTAACGATTAAATTGGGGTATTTTGATAACCACTGCAAGGTATCAGGATAGTCTGGCTCAGTTACATACTCAAAATAAGCTTCATCAACCACCACAATCACTTCTTTTGGCACATTTTCGATAAAGCTATCTAACTCATCTGACTTAAGCCATGTACCCGTTGGGTTATTCGGGTTTGCAATGAAAATTACACGTGTTTTATCAGTGATTTGCGCTTGCATCGCCTCTAAATCATGACCGTATGGGTTGCCCTCGTCATCACTTGGCAATGCTTTTGACACTTTGGCCGTAGCACCTACGGCTTGCACACTAATTGGGTAGACTGCAAAGGCATATTCAGAGTATATCGCTTCTCGACCTTCGCATAAAAAAGCACGAGCGATCATATCCAATACATCATTTGAACCATTGCCCAAGGTAATTTGAGCTTGTGTGACACCTAGCTTACTTGAAAGCTTATCTTTTAAGGTAAATCCACCACCATCTGGGTATAAAGCTAGCTGAGGCACTGGATTTTGCAGAACATCAAGCACTAAAGGGCTTGGCCCCATTGGGTTTTCATTTGATGCCAATTTGAGTGTGTTGGTCACACCCAATTCACGTTCAAGCTCTTCGATAGGCTTTCCTGGGAGATAAGGCTGTAAACCTTGCACACCTTTTACGGCGAGTTCTAAAAAATTAGTTGTCATATTTTTTGTTTAGATTCTTGATTGGATTAGTAGTTTAGCTAAATTTGTTGTAACGACTAAACAATTGATTTTGGATATGATCCTAACACTCTCACTAACTCAGCCTCTTCTTCTAACTCTTTAAGCGCTTTAGCCACAGTCTCTTCTTGAATATGACCATTAATATCCATAAAAAAGTAATATTCCCAATTTGCATTGCGAGATGGACGTGATTCGATACGTGTCATATCCAAACCATTTGCCGCCAGTGGTGCAAGTAAATGATACAAAGCACCTGCACGATTTTTAGCTGAAATCATTAATGTTGTTTTATCAGCGCCACTTGGAGGTACATCTTGTTTGCCGATCACCAAAAAACGCGTTGTATTTTCTTTGCTGTCTTCAATATTTTCTTTTGCGATATTCAAACCATAGGTTTCTGCCGCGAGTACACCAGCAATCGCAGCCGCAGTCTTATCTTCAAATGCTTGTTTAGCGGCTTCTGTGTTACTAGAAACAGGGATACGTTCTGCATTGGGTAGATTATTATCTAACCATTCACGGCATTGTGCTAATGATTGCTGGTGTGAATAGATACGCTCAATATTTTTCCAACTACCTTCAGCTACATCAGGATGAGTCATCAAATTTTGATGAATACGTAACTTAACTTCACCACTGATTTTTAACGGTGAATTCATAAAAACATCAAGTGTGTATGAGATGACACCTTCTGTAGAGTTTTCAATTGGCACAACACCATAGTCTACCGTGCCATTTTCAACCTCTTTAAAAACTTGCCCAATTGAGCCTACTGGCACTGTTTCAACAGCTTGTCCAAAATGTTTTTTTGATGCTTCTTGTGAGAATGTTCCTTCAGGACCAAGAAATGCAACTTTTATGCTTTGCTCCAACGCCAAGCACGATGAAATTACCTCACGATAAATCGCTGTAATTCTCTCATTCGCCAACGGCCCTTTATTATTTTTTGAAACACGGTTTAAAATTTGAGCTTCACGCTCTGGACGATAAAACCAAATATCAGTTTCGCCTGCCGCTCGTTTTACCTTACCAACCTCTTCTGCACAGGCCGCACGTTTTGAAAGCAACTCCAGTATTTCGTCGTCAATTGCATCAATACAGTCACGTATTTCGAGCAGCTTTGTATTTATATCTTCACTCATTAAATATTTCTCTAAATGTGGCGTGCTTTCTAAGCAAATAGGGTTAGAAGAAAGGAACAGCTTTTAACCACAAAAAAAGCCAATAATGCAGTTGCCATAAACATAATGGTTGGAATCTTTTCAGGTCGTCCTTTATCGTAAATTCTGACCTCTTTTGATTTGGCAATTTGCACATCAATAGATTGCCCTACTTTTAAATTTGGCAGTGGAGTTTTAGTCTTAAATTGCAGTATTTCTCCTGCCAATTGATACTCAACCATTGGCAAGCTTAATTCACCAATATCAGCAATTTTTATAATTTTTCCTTTTATAATTTCAGCATTTTTGTACTCTAAAATACTACACAAAGACACTATAAGAATTAAAAATAGCAATAGTGTAATTACCACAAATGCCCAACCAAACAATAAATTGAATATTGCATCTGAACTTGTAATCTTTTCCATTATTTCCCACTTATACTTACTTTATTTTAAATAACCCTAAGTTTTAGCATACCTGCTATTTTTGATAACTTCGATTGTATATTTTCATCAATTTTAGCCTCAACATCCATTAATGTCACAGCAACATTATCTCTGGAATTATTAACCATGTGAATAATATTTGAACCAGCTTCACCTAGAATATGAGACACCTGTCCAACCATACCTGGAATATTTTCATGAATCATAGACAATCGTGTATTCCCTGCACGAGGTAGATCAATCGTAGGCATATTTACAGAATTCAAAATTGTACCATTTTCTAAGTAGTTTTTGACTTCATTTGCAACCATCATTGCACAATTTTCTTCTGCTTCTGCTGTAGATGCGCCAAGGTGAGGGAGTGCGATAACACGACCATGATTATTCAAAAGATTTGAAGGGAAGTCACATACATAGGAATAAACTTTGCCCGTATCCAAAGCATTACATACTGCTTCATCATTGATGATTCCATTACGTGCGAAGTTTAAGATAGTGACATTATCTTTCATACTTTTTAAGCTTTCTGCATTGATCAGGTCTTTTGTAGCTTCAACCAACGGAACATGAAAGGTAATAAAATCAGACTCTTGTAATAAATAGTTAATATCTGATGCCTTTTCTACATTTGCATCTAACTCCCACGCCTTCTCAATAGAAATTAGTGGATCAAAACCAATAACCCGCATCCCTAAAGCACGTGCAGAATTAGCAACTAAAACACCAATAGCACCTAAACCAACTACACCTAAAGTACGACCTGGTAGTTCAAAACCACCAAAATTCTTTTTCCCTGCTTCAACCTGTTTAGTAATTTCATTATCATCACCTTCAAGATTTATCGCAAAATCACGCGCTAATATCAAATTACGGCACGCCATTAACATTCCTGCTATAACTAGTTCTTTTACTGCATTAGAATTCGCACCTGGCGCATTAAAAACCACCACTCCAGCATCGGACATTTTATCTAAAGGAATATTATTGACACCCGCGCCTGCGCGTCCAATTGCTTTTAACGATGCAGGAATCTCCATCTCATGCATTTTGAATGAGCGCAGTAAAATAGCATCAGGGTTATCTGCTTCGTCTGAGACAATGTATTTTGCAGCTGGCAGCAGGCTTAAACCTTTATCTGAAATATTATTTAATGTTTGAATTGAGTAGGTCATTTATTTACCCATATTTTTTTTCAAAGTCAGACATCATTTCAATCAGCTTATCAATTCCCTCTTCTGGCATTGCGTTATAAATACTGGCACGCATACCGCCGACTGAACGATGACCTTTTAACGTGACTAAACCACGTGCTGAAGCTTCTTCTAAAAAAATAACATCAAGGTCTGCGTTGGCTAATGTAAACGGTACATTCATCAACGAACGACAGTCTTTATCAACAGGGTTTTTATAAAAATCTGAAGCATCTATCGCCTCATAAAGCTTACCAGCCTTACGTGCATTAATTTCACCAATACCTTCTAGGCCACCCTTCTTTTTAATCCATTTGAAGACTAAACCTGCTAAATACCACGCATAAGTCGGTGGAGTGTTGTACATAGAATCATTACTGCCGTGAATATCATAATTTAGCATTGCAGGACATACATCCATCGCATGGCCAACCAAGTCTTCACGAATAATCACGATAGTTAAACCTGCAGGGCCAATGTTTTTTTGTGCACCTGCGTAAATCATGCCGAACTTAGAAATATCCATTGGGCGAGTCAAAATATTTGAAGACATATCCGCAATTAAAGGAATATCACCTGTTTCTGGAATAAAGGGAAACTCCACACCAGCAATAGTTTCATTTGGGGTGTAGTGCAAATAAGCAGCATCAGGGTTTGTATCCCAGCTTTCATAAGGTCGCACTGTCGTGAACTTTGTATCTTCTGTGCTTGAAACCGTATTGACAGAGCAATAACGATTCGCTTCTGCGATCGCCTTTTTAGACCATGCGCCAGTATTCACATAATCTGCGCTATCGTTTCCTCGTAACAGGTTCAGCGGGATAGCGGCAAACTGTGAACTTGCACCACCTTGTAAAAATAACACTTTATAATTATCAGGAATTTCCATGATTTCACGCAGATCGGCTTCTGCCTCAGCTGCGATTGACATATATTCTTTACCACGGTGAGACATTTCCATCACCGACATACCACTACCATTCCAGTCCAACATTGCTGCTTGAGCTTGCTCTAAAACTTCCTGCGGCAACATCGCTGGCCCGGCACTAAAATTGTATTTACGTGTCATCATTAATTCCTATATTAAAATTTAAAATTTGAGACTAGTTTTAGCATGAAGCCGAAAAGTTACATTTGAAATCAATGCACTTCTTGATCTTCAGGTATTGCTGAAGGTATTTGAGGGGCATGCGTAAAAGGAGTTGATAAAGAAATATTTTTTTCAATCGAAGCTTCTAGCATTAATTGCAATAGGCGTTGCCTAGTCAACATAAGCTTCTCCACTTTCTTGGTGTAATAATAAAGTACCCATTCGATTGCATGATCACCTGTGTCATTTATACCAAATTCAAGATCATACTGTTCTTCAATCTCAACGCTGACATCATTTTTTGCGCGCTCATAAACCGTTTCAAACAAATCTCTTACCGCATCGGCTGAAACATCATAGCCAATCTTAAACTTTAAGTTTTCTCGCAAGCCTTTTGCAGATGCAAATTTAGATAAATTATGAACGGTGAAATCACGTAGTTTAGAATTTCTAATCATAACGCGATGATTATTAACAATATTTAAAATTACCGTATGGAAAACTTTAGTCTTATAAACTAGCCCATATATCTGCTCGCCATCATTAAACTGGATGACATCTCCCTCAGAAAACATATCACTATTAAGAATAATAAGGCCATGAAAAATATCAGGCGCCCAAATACTAGAAGTAAGCGCAAGGAAAACGCCAATAATACCGATGACACCGCCAGCTTCTAAAAGTGAGTCAAAACCGAGTAAACGAATGATACTGAGTAAAGCGACAATACCAATAAAAACACTACTAAAAATACTTAATAGTCGAGTTTGATAAGTAGATGAATAACGTTTTTTACCTTGAATTTCTCGCTCTTTACCATACTGCCGTACTAAAAAAGCGTGAGCTAAATGCATGGCTAAATAGGCAAAATAGATAATCGCCAATACTGCGAGAATATTAAAACCTAGGCCTTTAGTTTCTAAACCTTTATCACCTTGAAAGAAACGAAAATAGCCGTAAGCAAGCATTATAAGCAAGTTTAATGCTCTAAAAATCATTACCTTACGAGAAAAATTAAAGACTTTTTCGGGGTTTGAATAAACCTGTTTCAATATTTGTTTGGCAAAGATTAGAAGCAGGATATTGACGCCAATGATGACGTAACCCAAGGTATCAAAACGATCAATGAACAAAGAAAGTTGATCCATTTGGCTAAGTCTCTATCGAAACAAGCGTAAAAGGGACTAAAAAGAGGTTTCTAGGGACGTTTTTATAAGCCACCCCCCCTCTTTTTCGATGATTTGTAATCCCTAATTTGATATTTAGCTACTCTTCGTTAGTTGTTTCTTCACCAGAATCATTATCATTACTTTCAACCGTTGATTCTTCGCTCTCATCATCGTCATCATCCATGCTAGCAACTTGTACTAACTGCGTAAGGTTTTCACCTTTACCCAACTTAATCAAACGTACGCCTTGAGTATTACGACCAACAACCGAGACATCAGCAACTTTCGTTCTTACCAATATACCGCCATTGGTGATTAGCATAATTTCATCGTCATCAATAACTTGTACCGCACCGATTGATGCACCATTACGATCAGAAGTCTGAATAGCGATTACTCCGCCACCGCCACGATTTTGAGCTTTAAATTCTTCAACTTCGGTACGTTTTCCGTAGCCATTCTCAGTTGCCATTAATAGACGACCTTCACGTAATACAATAAGCGCATTTACCGTTTGATCTTTCGCCATTTTAATACCGCGAACACCAGCAGCCGTTCTGCCCATGCAACGCACATCAGATTCTTTAAAGCGAATCGCCTTGCCTTGGGTACTGAACAACATAACCTCGTCATCCTTCTCAGTCAGCGCCACATCGACCAGCTGAT
>Ga0256840_1002670_pt1 | contig 15439 bp, 16 predicted proteins | sample 355202metaG_FD_185969 | JGI IMG/M metagenome (GOLD analysis project Ga0256840, IMG submission 185969) | Hydrothermal vent microbial communities from Mid Atlantic Ridge, Atlantic Ocean - 355-202 | ecosystem: Environmental > Aquatic > Marine > Hydrothermal vents | place: Atlantic Ocean: Mid... | reverse complement strand
GGCTAGAGGGAGGGTCATACCCAGCTCCATTCCGAACCTGGAAGTCAAGCCTCCCATCGCCGATAATACTGCAGGCTACGTCTGTGGAAATGTAGGTCGCTGCCACTTTGAGTTTTACAACTAACTTATCTTAACTTTACTCTTCAATGATTTATATTTTTACTTTATCTGTTATCGTATCGTTACTTATTTTATTTTTAAAATCATGATTTACTTTCGCCTCTTTCTATAGTAAGCCTCTATTAATGTTTCCTTACTATCTATTAACACCCAACTGTTATACTCCTTTTAGAAAAGATCTCAAGTTGGAGTATCTTTACTTCCTTGCTCAAAGTCTGTAAATTTCCCCAGCCCTCCTTGTTTATTGTTTTATTTTCAGTTGCCTTTTACTCCTAAGTTAATTATAAATTTTATAAGCTGTTATTAACTAACTTAACTTTTCATTAATTATTCGTTAATTTAAGTCTAAACTTAGTCTTTCTTTCCTAAACTATGTGTACATGTTTTTGGACAAACATAATTTAAAGGAGTAAACATGAAGAAAATAATAACAGCGTCACTTGTCGCCACAATGGCATTAACAGGTGCAAATGCAATTTCAAATTCGGAATTGGCAGCAAAACTTAATTCACTAGAAACACAGCTAGCGGACGTAAAGAAGAAGCTTAAAAAGCAAAATAAGAAAATAAATGCAGTAAAAGCGCATGACAGTGGAGATAACATTAAATGGGGTGTTGACTTAAGAACAGCGATTGATAATATTAACTATGATTTAGCAAATGGTACATCAAAAGGTAAAAGTGATTTAATGTCATTGAGACTTTGGCTGAATATGGCATATGCACCAGATACGCACAATGTGTTTAAAGGTCAGTTGTCTATGAATAAAGCATTTGGTGCAGATTTTGCTTCACCAGAAAATAGAACATTTTCTTTGGGAGGTCAATTTGATTGGACTGGCAATGAAGCTCTTACAGATAATTCATTAAAAGTGAGACAAGCATATTGGTTGTACCTTGGAGATAAAGCATTTGGTGCAGATATTCCTTGGACATTTTCTCTTGGAAGAAGACCTTCTACGGGTGGGTTCTTGGCGAACCTTAGAGAAGACGATGGTGCACAATCTCCACTTGGTCACTTAATTAATGTTGAGTTTGACGGTTTAAGTTCTAAACTAGACCTTTCAAATGTAACAGGTGTTCCTGGAATGAGTATAAAACTTTGTATGGGTAAAGGCTCTACTAATGCATCTCCTTTATTTGCAACGGCAACACCATATGCTGAAGGTAATCAAATTACAGATGTAAATTTAGCAGGATTTATTTTTGAACCATACAATGATGGGCAATTTATTGTGAAGACAACACTCTACAGAGGCTTTGATGTTCCCGGTCAAAATCCTGTACCTGGTGGCACGGCAGTTACAGATCCTACAGATAGAAATCCAAGCTTAAGTCTTTCTCCTTCTGCTTTTGTAACGGCAGGTGATATGGATGGCGCAGGTATTTCCGTCTTGGTTGATGGTTTAGCTGATGAAGGATATTTGGCGGATGCTAAAGTGTTTGGTTCATTCGCATGGACAAAAAGTAGACCAAATGCTACAGGTGGTGGTATGTTAGGTTCAACTGCGAGTCAAACAGGTACTTCTTATTGGTTTGGTGCGGTATTGCCTTTAGATGAGAAAGGTTCTTTTGGTGTTGAATATAACCATGGTAGTGAATACTGGAGACCATTTACGTATTCTGAAGATACTATGATTGGTTCTAAATTAGCAACACGTGGAGATGCATTTGAAGCGTATTTTACATACCAATTGACAGATGCTTTATCTGCACAAGTAAGATATACTAATATCAAATATGATTATACTGGTAGTAATGGATTCTTTGCTAACTATTCTGGAGCATCAAACAAAATATCAGATTTAAAAAATGGTGCAGCAGCATTCGCCCAACTTGGTGGTACACTTGATGCAAATGGTGCCAATAATCTTGGTGTTGTGACTGGTAATCTTATTGCAAGTGGTATGCCTCCTGCTCAGGCACAGCAAACTGCTGGTGCATTAGCTGGTGCAGCATTATTCGCTCCAAATGTTGTTGAGGCAGCGCAGGACTTTAGATTTTATCTTAGATATAGATTCTAAAATACTTTAACAAAGGGTTTGATCCCTTTGTTCGACTCTTCATATACTACGTTACACAAATTAATCACGTTTCTTTTTTACAATACGTTTAGACTACTTAAATAAAGTTGGGCTATAATAATGTACTTGTTCAAAACACTATTCAAAGGACTACAATGAAACATTTTACAAAAGGATTGATACTTTCTCTTTTCGTATCAACAGGCTTACTAATAGCGGGAACACATAACGTTCAAATTTTGACTGCGCCTAATACGGAAGGCAAGATAACGCCTAAAACTATAGAAGCAGCTTTTGAAAAAGCTGGATTTTTTATCAATGACAATAGAGATATGTTGCCCCCATTTATAAAGAATTTTAAAACAGTGGATTATGAGGTTTATAATCTTTTTACAATCTTTAAAAAGGATTCTGTTTTAGCTTTGGCCAAAAATTATCCAAGTATTGGGCTCTTTTCTCCTATGAGTATGTCCATTTATACCAAAAAGGGAACAAAAACGATTTCTGTTTCAAGTTTATCCGTGCCAGCTATGGCAGAGATAATGGGTATACCAGCGGATAATGCAGACCTAATAGCTTATGGAAAATCGGTACAGAATGTACTAAGTGTAGCACTCCCGAACGCTAAGGTTGAGACTGTAGCGTATGATATGAAAGAACCAATAGGTGGTTTGGTTTCTAAAGCAGTATTGACTATGGAAGAAGGTGCTGATTGGGAAGAAGTAAAAGATGATTTTCAAATGGAATTTGAAGGAGAACTTCCTGGCAATGACTTTATCATGGCTGGATTTAATGACTTAAACTATGACTTTGAAGAGGCTAAATTTGAAGGATATAATTTTTATGATGTGTATTCGATTTGTAATATATCGGTGATTTATATCGTCTCTCAAAAACATCCTGAAGCAGGTGCTTTTGCTCCATGTTCTCTTTATATGTATAATAAGAAAGATACAAATACCATAGAAATGGGATTTCCTTCAGTGTATAACTGGATGGCATCACTAGCAATTGAAGATAAAGACTCAATAGATATTTTAATGTCTGCACAGACAAAAATGGAAGCGTTACTTAAAAAACTTACTAAATAAATATTTGTTTGAGCTAAAAGAACCCTTCTTTTAGCTCAGTAAATAAATATTATCCCCTTTTCTAATCGTCCCCTCAACTACAACTTTTGCAAAAATACCTCTATCTGTCTGAAGCAAGATAGGTAATCTTTCATCTATATCTGTAAGATGTTCACAGATGGTACAGTTTTGACTAATTTCTAATTTTACAGAACCGATTTCTAATATACTCCCTTGCGGTAGATGATAGGGATTATATTCCATTAGCAAGTTTTCACCTAGAGAACCCCATGGCAATGTAATGTCATGGTTTTGAGCTAATGTATAACTTGATAAGGAGGTGATTAGGACAGAACGTTTAGTATTAGTATTGTAATACTTGTCTGATTTGATGCCTAAAGAATCTAATTGTAGAGTGTTTTTTGTAACTCTTTTTTTTATATTTTTTTGAGAAATAAAGAGAGAGGTTATTTTACCAACAGATTCTTTCATTTTAAAACTCCTTTGTTTGATATCGTTAATTGGCAAAATCCTAGCATAAGTTATGTTAATTTTAAGAGATATATAAGTAAATAATATATAATTTACTTATAACAAATATATTTAACATTTATGGAACTCGTGTCATTTTTGTTACAGATTAGTATCTAATTTATAGAATATCTTATAAAAGTCATAACTTTTCTTCTATTTTTAATTTACTTTAACTATAATTTAGCACATGACTTTCGTCATTTCCAAAAAATAAATCAAGGAGGAACAATGAATAAGATTAATAATGTGTCTAAAGAAGAATTAGAATTAGTTTCTGAAGTAACAGAACAAACTAGTAGACGACAATTCTTTAAAAAGACAGCAGCTTATTCTGTAAGTGCTTTAGCAGCAGCAAGTGTAGTCACACCTGTAAGCGCAAGTGCAAATGAACATATCAAAGTAAATCCAGAAGATGATATAAATATCATCGAAGAGAAGCCATGGAGTCTTAAATTTGGTGACGACGTAACGGTTAATCTATATGGACAGCCTTCTCCTTATGAACATAATGTAGTAAGAAGAACTACCCCGATACTTTCGTCAGGAAATATGAGAGCTTCAATTGCGGTAACACCTATCCAGGACTTAAATGGTATTATAACGCCTAATGGTCTTTTCTTTAATAGGCATCATGGGGGTACTCCAACTATTAATCCTAATGAACATAGACTTATGATTCACGGGCTTGTTGAGAAACCAATAGTGCTTACTATGGATCAACTTAAAAGGTATCCAAATGTAAGTAGAATTCACTTTCTTGAGTGTCCAGCGAATGGTGGACCAGAGTGGAGAGGTCCACAATTTAACTCTATTCAGTTTGCCAAAGGATTTATGTCGAGCGCAGAGTGGACTGGTGTATATATTAAAGATATTCTTAAAGATCTTGGGCTTAAGCCAGAAGCATTATGGATGTTAGCTGAAGGTATAGATAACTCTCATATGGGTAGAACAATCCCTATAGATAAAGTACTTGATGATGCAATGATTGTTTGGGGACAAAATGGTGAAGCATTGCGTCCAGAGCAAGGATACCCTATTAGAATTGTTGTACCAGGTTGGGAAGCAAACTTATGTGTGAAATGGTTAGCAAGACTTGAATTTGCTTCTGAGCCATTCTATGCAAAAGAAGAAACTTCTAAATATACCGCGTTAAAGCAAACAGGTAAGGCAATACAGCACTTTTATGCAAATGAAGTTAACTCTGTTGTGACTTCACCGTGTCCAGAAAAACCATGGACTGACCTTAAAAAAGGTGACATGGTTGAGATTGAAGGACTTGCATGGTCAGGTATGGGTACGATTACACATGTAGACATTTCGTTAGATGGTGGTAAGAACTGGATTGAAGCACCATTAAAAGGGCTTATTCTTGAAAAGTCATGGACAAGATTTAGTCTTATGCATGAATACACAGGTGAGCCAATGTTAATTTCTTCACGAGCTGCGGATGATGCTGGACATGTTCAGCCAAGTGTTAAGCAAGAAAGAAAAGCAGTAGGAATTGAAGGTGTATACCATAGAAATGGTATCCATACTTGGGAAATAGATGCAAAAGGAGAAGTGACAAATGTACAAATCTTATCATAAAAAAGTTGTTGCGATAACATTGTTTGCATCAGTAGTATTTTTAGGTACAGCATGTAATGCATCAAATGACAACAATAAAAATGCAAAAGCTGATACAAAAAAAGAAAGACCTTCTGAATTTGGTGGTGTACCTGTAGTATGGCCAGGACAAACGATTGAAGAGATTAAACCTTTTGTCGGTCCTGCTAAAGCCTCAGTGTCAAAAACTGTGAAGAAGAAATATGACTTTAATGGAAAGTTAATTGTTGACGGTGGAGTTTACTACCCAATAGTCGATGGTAAAACAGGTGCTTATGCAGTGAATGAATCTGCACATAGCACACCTTTTAACAAAGGTAAAACTGCAACAGCGAATGAGCAAAAGGCATGGGACATAGATGTTATGCCAGATGGTACAGGTCTACCTGAAGGTTCAGGGTCTGTTGAATTTGGTGATGAAGTGTATGAAGAAAAATGTGTGATATGTCACGGTGACTTTGGTGCGGGTGCGGGGCTTTACCCAAGACTCACTGTAGGTAATGCGGCAGAGATGCACAAAACATTAAAGAATCAACGTGTAGAACCTGATAGCGATGGACCACAACGTGCATTTGGTTCTTATTGGCCATATGCTAGTACATTGTGGTGGTATATTAAAACTGGTATGCCTCACCAAGCTCCAATGTCTTTAACTACTGAAGAAGTGTATGCACTTTCTGCGTATATCCTTCATGTAAATGAGATGGAAATTGATGGTGTAGAAGTGGATGAAGATTACGTGCTAGATAGAGAAAAATTCTTGAAAATTGTTATGCCAAATGTTGATGGTTTTGAACCACAAATCAATGGTCCTAAAGGACAAGAGAATGCTCGTGAGTACTTCAACAATCCTGTTAACTATGGTAATGGTGTGAGATGTATGAAAGATTGTTTTGATGGTGAACCTAAAGTACAACGTATTAAATTTGCGTTAACAGATTTTAACCCACCAATAAATGAGACTAAGACATTACCCGAAGTTAAAGAAGCGAAAGCAGAACATCCTGGAAAAGGAAACTATGAGGCATCATGTGCCGTGTGTCACGCAACAGATGCGATGGGCGCGCCAGCAGTTGGTGACAAAAGTGCATGGGAAGCAACGCTAAAAAAAGGTTTAGATGCAGTGATATCTAATACATTCAGTGGTGTAAATGGTATGCCTCCACGTGGTGGTTCTTCGTTATCAGATGATCAGCTTAAAGAAGTTGTTGACTATATGATTTCAGAATCTAAATAAGAAATACTTATCACAATTATTACACAATAAAGAGATAGCATAGGGCATGAGTTTGGGAAACCTTCCCTGCCCTGTGGTTTAAATAGAAAGGAAATTAAATGAAAAAAACAATGTTAACACTTGTTGCAGTAGCAGCAATGACAGTAAGCCTAAGTGCAACAGATTATAGAGCTGAGAAACCAGATACATGGACAGCACATGATGTGCCAACAGCAATTAAAGCACTTTATGGTGAAATTACTCCTGCGGATGCAGCAATTAAACTTAAAGCTCCAAAGGTTGCAAGTAATGGTGGTGCAATTCCAGTTTCAGTTAAAACTGATATCCCTGCTAAATCAATTGCAATCTTTCAAGATGCTAACCCTGAAGCAGCGGTAGTGGTTTTCACTGTGACTGAAGATATGGTAGAAGATTTTGCTTTAAAAATTAAAATGAAAAAGTCTGGTACGATTACTGCTATCGTTGAAGGTAAAGATGGTAAATTTTACTCTAAAAAACTTACACTTGAAGTGGCACTTGGTGGTTGTGAAGGTTAATCTTTCACGTCATTATCGCGTTTAATATATAGAAATAAAGGAATATAAATGAAAAAATTAATGTTAGCACTTGCAAGTATTGCTCTTATGGCTACTGCAACAATGGCTGATGCTCCAGCAGCAACAGAAGTAAAAATGAAAATAAAAGCTAAAGAAAAAAATGGTGTGGTTAAAGCCAAAGTTTCTATCTCTCATAATATGCTTACTTATGATCAAGCAAAGAAAAAAGGTAAAGAAGCAAACTTTATTACACATATCACTGCAACGGTAGGTGACAAAGTAGTTTATGATGCTTCAACAAGTCAATTCCTATCTAAAAACCCATTAATCAAATTTGTATTTAAGGGTAAAAAAGGTGATGAAATTAAAATCACATATACACAACTTAAAGGCGAAACATTTTTCGCAACTAAGAAGATTAAATAGAAAAATCAAATAATTTGATTTTTTTAACTATACTGCATTTGCAGTATAGTTATGTTTGTTATACATAAGTATCTAGTAAGGTATTTTTTTATGATAAAAGGGTTAGAGGATTAGTTCTTTAACTTACTTTGAACCAGTGTGTTACTTCTCTTCGAAGTGTAGCTTCTTTTCTCTTTTGGAAGTGTCCAGTTAAATCAAAATCTTTTTTCCCATAATTCTCTTTATACTCTTTTATAAATGTTTTATAGGTTGACTCTTTCATGGCTGTAATCTCATAGGTTATTTTATGGTACTTGTTATCATCTACATTTATTTCTTCTCTGGAGAGTTCATTGGCATTGATACTTCCATATCGAGAGGTTTCATCTTGTGTCATGTTCATCTCTATATATGCACGCATAGAAGCGAACATATGCTCTATTTGTACAGTAGGTGTATCAGAAGTAGAAATGGTGGTTGAAGTCTCTTTAGTGTATCCCCAAGCCCCATCTATGGGCATGTCTGTGTCAAATGCAGACTTAATTACATCTTGAACTTTTTCAGCACTTGATAATTCATCAAAGATAATCATGCTTTAGAGACCAGCTTCTTTAATAGCTTCTGTTCTTGCATGGGACATGAGAGGTTCAAAAATAAGTTTTAAGTTACCATTGCTCATAATATCATCTAGTGCATAGAGTGTTAGACCTATACGGTGGTCTGTAAGACGGTTTTGTGGGTAGTTATAGGTACGTATTTTTTCAGAACGTGATCCAGACCCTACTTGTAGCTTTCTTTGGCTAGCAGATTCATCTAGACTTGCTTGTAGCATATACTCATAAACTCTAGCTTTGAGTACCTTCATAGCTTTGGCTTTGTTTTTATGCTGTGATTTCTCATCTTGAATGGCAGCAACTATACCAGTAGGCAAGTGTGTTAAACGCACAGCTGAGTCAGTAGTGTTTACAGACTGTCCACCACATCCACTTGAACGGTAGGTGTCCATCTTGATTTCATTTGGTTTGATGTCTATTTCTACATCGTCTACTTCTGGGATGACAGCTACTGTTATGGCAGAAGTATGTACACGTCCTTGTGTTTCTGTATCTGGAACACGTTGGACACGGTGTATGCCCCCCTCATACTTGAGTATAGCATAGACATCTTCGCCAGATATTTGTGCTATAATTTCTTTGTATCCCCCTGCTGTCCCATCACTTGAAGACATGATTTCTATCTTCCATTTCGCTTGTTCTGCATAACGGGAATACATACGGAAAACATCAGCTACAAATAATGCGGCTTCATCTCCTCCAGCACCAGCTCTAAGTTCAAGTAAAATATTTTTATCATCATTTTTATCTTTAGGGAGCATAAGTATTTTGATATCGGCTTCTAATTTAGGAAGCATTGGCTCTAGTTCTGCAAGTTCTTCTTTTGCAAGATCTCCTAGTTCTTCATCTTTTAAGAGCTCTTTGTTCTCTTCTATGTTGTCTGCAGTTTCTATATAGAGCTTTGCTTGCTCAACTAACTCATTGAGTCCTGACTGTTCTTTGCTCAGTTCAGTCATACGAGATATATCTGAAGCGATATCAGGAGAACTAAGGAGTGTGGTGATTTCGTTATGTCTATCTATAAAAGGTTGTAATTTTTCTTTGAACATAGTGCGTTCTTTATATTGGGATAATTAAATTTGATTTTTGAATAGAGCTAACTCTAAATGTGACTAGTCACATGAGCCAACTGCTGAAGTTGTCCAAGTGACAACGTAAGTACTTGGGCTTTGCCCAAGTGGTGTTCTATAATGTTAAGCTATTTTGTTTACCATTTTGTGAAGACGGCTTACTTTTCTTGCAGCAGTCGTTTTTTTGATGAAACCTTTGCTTACAAGTGAATGGATGTTTTTGTTTGCAGTTGCAAATGCTGTTGTCGCTGCTGTTTTGTCTGAAGCTTCTACTGCTTCGTGTACAGATTTAACAATATTTTTGATTCTTGTTCTGTAGTATCTGTTTCTTTCTGCTTTTTTTGCATTAACTAAAATACGTTTTTTAGCTGATTTGTTGTTTGCCATGGTGTTTCCTTTTGTAGGTTATGTTGTTATCATTCTGTTTAGAGTGAAAATAGTTCGCGAATAATATCTAAAATTAGATTAAAGATATATTAAGTAGAGGCATAACGCGTATGTTAGTAATTTTTAGTTAAAATTTAAATAATATATTTTAAGGGTGTTAATTTGGAACTTTTTGGAACAGATGGTGTACGAGGAAAAGCGGGTAAAAAGGTAAGTGCAATGGATGCTATGCGTTTAGCAATGGCTACAGGGATATATTTTAAACAATTTGCCAAGACTAAAAGGATTTTAGTAGGTAAAGATACAAGACGCAGTGGTTATATGATTGAAAATGCTATTGTTTCAGGGCTGACAGCTGTTGGCTTTGATGTGATACAGATAGGGCCTATGCCCACACCTGCCATAGCATTTTTAACAGAAAACATGCGTTGCGATGCTGGCATTATGATTTCTGCTTCGCATAATCCTTATTATGACAATGGTATTAAGTTTTTTGATGCCCATGGTAATAAACTTAATCGGGATAAAGAAGAAGAGATAGAAGCTATCTTCACAAATGAAGCATTGATAGCATCGTCTCAAGCTACAGATAAGGCAATCGGAAAATCTAAACGCATAGATGATGTGATTGGGCGCTATATTGTGCATATTAAGAACTCATTTTCCAAAGAGATAAGTTTATCTGGGAAAAGAGTAGTCATTGACTGTGCCAATGGTGCAGGCTACATAGTGGCCCCTACTATACTACAAGAACTAGGGGCAGATGTGGTAGTTATTGGTGATAGACCCAATGGGTTTAACATTAATGAAGGGTGTGGAGCAATGCATCCTGAAAATTTAGCCAAAGTAGTAATAGAGTCTCGCGCAGATATTGGTATCGCACTTGATGGAGATGCCGATAGATTGGTCATGGTTGATGAGAAAGGTGAGGTGGTTGATGGAGATAAACTCATGGCGGTACTTGCAGTACACCTTAAAAATCAAGGGACACTAAAGGGTGAAGGCATGGTGGCAACGGTGATGAGTAACCAAGGACTTGGTGAATATCTTACTGTACATGATATTCAGCTACACCGCGCTGCAGTGGGTGATAAAAATGTGGTAACACTAATGCAGGAAAAAGGCATAAACTTTGGGGGAGAGCAAAGTGGGCATATCATCTTTTCTGATTATGCAAAAACGGGAGATGGTATTTCTTCTGCACTTCAAGCTCTTGCATATCTGGTTTCGACGGGTAAAAAGGCGAGTGAAGTTTTTTCTCCTTACGCTTCTTATCCTCAGTTACTTGTTAACTTGTTGGTAGATGAAAAACGAAATTTTTCAACCATTGTAGGGTTAGATAGTTTAAAACAAAAAGTAGAGGAAAGCGGTATGCGACATTTATTTAGATACTCAGGGACTGAAAATAAAATACGTCTTTTATTAGAAGGAAAAGATGAGGAAGCATTAGAATCCATGATGGAGGAGTGCAAAATATTCTTTAAAGGGGCACTTGCCTAATGAGAGTTTATTCTATTTTTTTCTTTGTGTTGGTAGGGACATTTATTATAGATCAAAATATAAAGATGCTTTTTGTAGATGGTTACTATAGGGCTGGTGAGTGTATAGACCTTGTGTTACACTACAACAAAGGTGTGGCATTTTCTATGTTTTCTTCTTTAGGTCCCTATTTAAAATGGATACAAGCCGTGTTGGTTGCAGGTATTTTATTTGTTGTTTTTAAAGAAGGGTATCTTAGGCGTTATGCTTTCCCTATTGGGTTGTTGATTGGTGGGGCATTGGGTAATGTGTATGATAGATTTATCCATGAAGGAGTGGTGGACTATGTAGCATGGCATTGTGGCTTTAACTGGGCTGTGTTTAATTTTGCAGATGTTGCTATTGATATAGCGGTGGTATGGATACTGATATTGGTATATTTCTTCCCTGAAACTATAGAAGAAAAATGAGATATCTCTTTCTTTTGAGTCTGACACTTATACTCTCTTATGCGGGAGTGAGCAGTGTCAATATCATGCCTTCTTTTCATCAAAAAAAAATCATGGGTATCAAAATACTCGATCAGAAAAAACTTGTCTATTCAAAACTCCAAGGTGTTAAATTTGCAGAACTTTCTGATGTAACATATGACGCAACAACACAAACCCTATATTTTGTGAGTGATAAAGGGTTACTCTTTTCTTTTAATGCACACTTCTCCGATAAGATTGATATGCTTATTCCTGTGCGCGCAGCTAAACTTAAAAGCAAAAAAGGGAAGCGCCTTAAAAAATGGAAAAGAGACAGTGAAGGGATGACTCTTGATGGTAAGAATAGACTGCTTATTTCTTTTGAAGGTAAAGCGAAAATCGCATGGTTTCATAAAAATAGTGATGCGTACGGGAAAATGATTCGTAAATACCGTGTGCCTAAAGAGTTGAGAGAAACAAAGCATTACCGTAGTAAAAATAAATCACTTGAGTCTTTAGCGTGGCATCCAAAGTATGGTGTATTGACAGCAGCAGAGTGGCCGATAAAAAAATATCATAAAAAAAGACAAACGATTTATTCGATTTATGGAAAAAAATGGCACTTTAAAGCAGAACCAGAGGCAAAATCTGGGGTGGTTGCTATAGAAGTGATGGATGACGGCAATGTGCTGGTGATGGAACGCTCTTATACGGGGATTTTCAATCCCTTTGTGGTTACACTAAAGAAGGTGTATCTTGACAGATGTAGACACGGGACATGTGAGAGCAAAGTGATTATTAAGATGAACAACCATGAAGGCTGGAACTTAGATAACTTTGAAGGGTTGGCACGCGTGGGTAAACACAAGTATGTAATGATTAGTGATGACAATAAAAACTTTTTTCAGGATACGTTGCTGGTTTATTTTGAGGTGATAGATGAATAAGATACAAAGTTATGTGCTCTATGCACTGCTATGCCTTTTGATGGTGGGAATGCTGTTTTATGGAGCAAAAGCCTATACGCATGCTATAGCCTATGAAGAGGCTACGATAGAGTTGGTGGCTTTGCAAGGGGTAGAAGAACAAGCAAGCAGACAGCTGGAAAACTTTGCCAAAAGTATTTTGGGTGATTTGTTTGGTGACAGCAGAGAAGTAAACTTTGTACAAGTAAAAGAAAAACAAGACCATGCCATGCATGAAGCACAAAAATATACACGCTATTTTATGTACCTGCTTGGCGGGGTATTCCTCTCCTTTTTTACGCTCTCCTTACGCGCTTTTACCATAGTAGGCTCAGTCGCAGCGATGCTGACACTTGTCTTGGGTTTGATTACCCCTGTTTTGATGGTGACTATTCATAAAGAAGTGGAGTATATAGGTGACATCGTACTCTCTTTTGAGTCTAAGGGGGTGATGGGGTCTATTGTCAAACTGTTTGACGGAGGAGACATCGTGGTGGCTCTAGTCATTTTAATTTTTTCTGTGCTTGTACCTGTACTTAAAGTGCTCTCTTTACTTTTTATCTCTTTGTTTATGGAGAGTCAGTTTGCACATAATATCGTCAAGTTTTTTAAGATGATAGGAAAATGGTCTATGGTAGATGTGTTTGTTGTTGCTGTGTTTTTGGTTTACCTTACCGCAAACAAAGGCGACGTAAGCCGTGCCCAAGTTGAGGTAGGCTTGTACTTCTTTTTGGCATATGTGATTGTTTCTATGCTCGTAAGCCTGAGTGCAGATAAGATGCTACATCAGGCGAAAATGAAAGATATTACGCAGAAAATGCTTGGGTTTAGGTGCGAAAGTTAAATACCTAAGTACAGATGGATTGGGTAATGTAGAAAAATCTGTAAGTAGAACTCAAGATTTAGTTAATAATAAATATTTTTATAAAACTATTATCAATGAGTATGCTGTAGAAGATACAGATGAATGGCATATAGGAAGGCTAACTAAAGCCACGGTGACACATGCTACATCTGGTAGCCCTTCTATCGTAAGGGCTTCTACTTTTGCCTATAATGACAAAGGGGTATTGAGCCAAGAGGTATCCAATGTGGGAACAGCAGTTTCACTAACTAAGTCATATGCATATGATAGCTATGGTAATAAAATATCAGAAACACTCTCTGGATCAGGTGTGGCTACTACAACAACAAGTTTTAGCTACAGTGCGAATGCTAACTACAAAGAAACACCGTTTAACCGTTACTTCCATACTGATGCTCTAGGGAGTATCACCGCCATTACCGATGATACAGGTAAGGTAGTAGAACGAAGAAGCTATGAAGCCTTTGGAAAGATACGAGCTATGGACTACGGCATAAACAACAACTCCTTAGCCTCTAACCTTACCATAGTAAGCAACAGAGGCTTTACAGGGCATGAACAGATAAGTGAACTCTCAGGACTTATACATATGAACGCAAGGGTGTATGACTCTGATATAGGTAGGTTTTTAAGTGCAGACCCTGTACTTCAAGCACCACTAGACTCACAGTCGTATAACCGTTATAGTTATGTAAGAAATAATCCGCTAAAATTTACAGACCCTACAGGTAACTCATGGTGGACTAAGCTACGAAACAAAATAACCAAACCTTTTAAAAAGGCTTGGAATTGGGTGAAGAAAAACTCTAGGTTTGTCATAGCTACTGTGGCAGCTATCGTTACAGGTGGATTTTTAGCTCCTGCACTGTTAGGGGCAGCAGGTCTGGGATTATCAGGTGTTGCTTTAGCTGTGGGTTCAGGAGCCGCCGCAGGGGCGGTTAGTGGTGCTATCAGCACAGGGACGTTAAAAGGTGCTTTAAAAGGTGCCTTGATTGGCGGACTTACCGCAGGAGCCGCCTATGGTGTAGCAGAGCTTACCTCGACGGTAATGGGCATAGACAGTGCCACAGCCCACGGAGCAAGCTTCTTAAAAAATGGACTTACAAAAGTCACTGCTTTTAAGACCTTAGGGCATGGCTTAGCACGCGGAGCCATAAGTAAGTTCCAAGGAGACGGCTTTAAGGCAGGATTCCTCTCAGGGATTTCAAGTGGGTTTGATGTAGGTACAAAAGGGTATGGTGGCATACTAGGAAGGACAAGTATTATGGCAATAGCAGGTGGAACATTCTCCGTGATTGGTGGTGGCAAGTTCTCCAATGGTGCATTTGGTGGGGCTATGACGCATTTGTTTAATGCGGAGGCGAAAGCGTATTTGATGAAGGGTACTGACATGAATCGAATCAAAGAAAAAGCAAAATATTATACACATGATGAAAAAATGGCAAGAGGGTTAGCAATTCAACAGGAATTAAAAACATATAGTGAACCTATGATGGCTGCGGGTGTGACTGGTATTGCTGTTTTGACTGGTGGAGTTGTGATTGAGGCTGGACTTGCTCTGATTGGACCTTATTATGCAACAGTCAGTACAATAGCAGTGACTGGAGGGGTACAATCATACTACGCACCTGCGCCTCAATTGAACTATATTGGTGCTTCAGCTTGGATAATTGGGATGGTGAAAAAAGGTGCATTCTAATATCTTAAAAGCTATACTATTTGCTCTATTGGTGATTTTAGGTGGGATAAGTACAATCTATAGTCAAGGGTTAAATACAGGTATCCTTGCTATGAAAGTTTCTTTTCCTCAGGCACTTTTGGTTGGTACCTCATTTATTATATTTGGTATTTGGATTCTTCTAAATGCATATAAAATGCATAAAAAAAAAGAGTTTGACCAGATTATAGAAGAAGATTGAGCATAACTCGGAAATAGGGGTCAGTCGCCACCTAAAATAAAACACAACAATGATACCAAAAGTAACAAAAAGTACTCTAAACTAATCCATAGTTTCTACCTCTAAAGTACTTACTTTCTTGACATATTTAGCATCATTCT
>Ga0256840_1002669_pt1 | contig 15442 bp, 15 predicted proteins | sample 355202metaG_FD_185969 | JGI IMG/M metagenome (GOLD analysis project Ga0256840, IMG submission 185969) | Hydrothermal vent microbial communities from Mid Atlantic Ridge, Atlantic Ocean - 355-202 | ecosystem: Environmental > Aquatic > Marine > Hydrothermal vents | place: Atlantic Ocean: Mid... | reverse complement strand
CTGTTGGCTCCGGTGAAGGCCCCTTTTTCGTGTCCAAATAGCTCGCTTTCAATGAGTTCATCAGGTATGGCGGCACAATTGACCTCGATGAAGGGTCCTCCTCGACGATGAGATAGATCATGGAGCATCCTTGCTGCTACTTCTTTGCCAACCCCTGATTCTCCCATAATAAGTACGGTGGCATCTGTGGGGGCTACACGCTCTATTTCTTCTTTAACCCGCTGTATAGCCGGGCTGTTTCCCGAAAGGCCTTTTCCTGTGATGCGGGCCCTTAAGCGCAAATTTTCTTCTTCTAGAGCACGGAATTTTAAGGCGTTGGCTACCGTAACTACTACGCGATCGTAGGAAAGGGGTTTTTCTAAAAAGTCAAAGGCTCCTAATTTTATGGCCTCTACCGCAATCTCTACTGTGCCGTGGCCGGAAATGATTATGACCGGGAGGGCGGGAAATTCTTGTTTTAGGTCTCTTAGGAACTCTATTCCGTCTTTATGGGGGAGCCAAACATCTAATATAACAAGGTCTGGCGTCTCTTCGGTCAATATAGAGGAAGCCTCTTCGGCAGAGGTAGCCGTTATTACTCGGTAGCCTTCGTCTTGCAATATATCCGCTAAACTTTCAAGTATGCTTGTTTCGTCGTCTATAATCAAAATTTTCTGGGACATAATCAGGGCTCCTGTGATAACTCTATCACGAACTTCGCTCCCTGGGATGCCTCGCCTACGTAAATTTTCCCTTTGTGTTCGCGTATAATGGAGTGGACTATTGCAAGACCTAATCCACTTCCTCCCTCTCGGGAGAAATATGGTTCAAAAAGACGATTTCGTATTTCACCAGGGATTCCAGGCCCTGTATCACTTACTTCTATGCGAAGGTGTTGATTAACATTATAGCAGTTTATAATAATTTCTCCTTTACCCTGCATTACTCTAATAGCATTATCAAAGAGATTTAGAAATACCCTTTTCATCTGTTCGCGGTCAAAACGACACATGACAGAACCGCTTGTATAAATAGAAAATTTTACTTCCGGGTGTCCTTCTCTATATAGATTAACTACTTCTCTAATTACCTCTTCAATATTGTTAATTTGTAAATTTAGTACTGGAAGTCGTGCAAAGTTAGAAAATTCATTTACTAGATGTTTTAATTCTTCAACTTGATTTTCTATAGTGGTAGTGCAACGCTCAAGGATAGCGCGTTCTTCTGCATTTAGCTTGTCTATAAAGCGACGTCTTAATCTTTGAGCAGACAATTGTATGGGGGTTAGAGGGTTTTTTACTTCGTGAGCAATACGCCTTGCCACCTCGCGCCATGCTGCTAAGCGTTGAATTTTTTCTTTTTCCGTTATGTCTTCAAATAGACATAGATAGCCCAATGGTTTACCTTGATCAGGTTCTAATAGAGTGACTGTTATGGATAAAGTTTTAGGTTCGCCTTTTATTGGAACTGTTACTATGTGTTGAACTATACGATGAGGGTGCTGTTTAACTCTTTTAAGAAGCTCTTCTGCCTGATGATGGTATTTGGGGGGTAAGACTTCTTTCATGTGGCGTCCTAAAAGCCTATGTTGAGGGGCACCAAATAGTTTGGCAGCGATACGGTTTATGAGAGTAATACGCCAATGGTCGTCTAATGCTACTACACCAGCAGTGATATTAGCCAAAACTGTTTCTAAATAAAAAGTGCGCTTTCTTAATTCTTGATAAGCTTGGTTGAGAGCCGAGGTAGTTTGTTCAACTTTGTCTCTATATTCACGTAATTCTTTTGTCATATTTTTAAAAGATCTAACTAGACGTCCGACTTCATCCGGACTTTCTGGAGGCAGATCGACATTAAAATTGCCGGTAGCAATTTGTTCGGTTGCTTCGGCTAAGGCCTGTACAGGCTCGGTCAAACGTTTAGAAAAACGCATACCAAACCAAATGGCCACGAATAGGGTTAGTAAAGTTACTAATAAAAGGATTAGAATTAAAGAAATTTTTAGTGGTTCTTTGAAAAATTTTAGTTGTCGATAAGTTTCTACTCCCTTTCCGACATCTCGCAGGAGTTTTTCTAGGCCTGGGTCTAAAAAAAGGCCAGTAGCTACTATTAACTGTTTTTCTTTGTAAGGTGTAATTAAAAATACTCTCAGTAACACTTTGTCTCTGAGGCGGATGCTGCGCGCTAGAGGTTCTTTAGCTTTAATGATATAATTAATAGTAGAAGAGTTTATATGATTAGGCCAATTCTCTTTACCTTTATAGGATGCTATTAGTAATTTCCCAGATGTATTAAATATTTCCAGGCTATCAAGTCCTAGGCGTTTACGCCATTGATATATATTGTATTTGTTTAAATACTTAGTTTTAGACAAATAGTTTTTTATAAAAATTTGTCCTTTGTTGGTAAGTTCCTGTTCTTTTTCTTGATAAAAATTTTGAGCTTCAAATAAGGCTTCTTGTAATTTTCGATCTAAATTAGAGCTAAACCAATATTCTAAGCTAGTATCAATGAATTTAAAGGAAATAAGAAACAAAAAAATCGTAGGTACTAAAGAAAGGAAGAGAAAAGCAACAGCTATTCTGGTACGTAACTTTTCAGCTAAGCGTCCCTTTTGCCGATCAAAAAACAATTTTAATACGTTACGTATTACCAAATAAGCTACTAATAATAGGAGAATAGCGTTAAGGTGTAAGAGACCATATACGACCAAATTTGCTTCTTCTGGAGGAACTACTTTAAAGATTCTTACTTCTACTAGAGTAAGTATTCCCAATAAAGAGATAGCAGCAATAATGATTAAGATTTCTCTTTTTCGTTTACGCTGTTCCCTTTGTATATCTGACATTTTTTAGAATCTATAGCCTAAAATCCAAACTCCCCCAATTTGATTCTATTTTACCGCTTCCAAACAAGAAGTGTAGTAACCGGAGGGGAATGGTAAAGGGGAAAGGAATACTTACTTCTTTGCTCAGGACCACTTTTACCTTTATACGGTAAGGAGAAGGTGAGAGCTGGCTTAAGGGAAGTAGGGGGAGATTCTTTAAGGTAGTGGCCCTGGTTAAGGCCTCTTTTAGAGAGGAAAAATTTTGAGGTGGTATGGTTGCTCCTACATATTGAATCAAATAATCGTTTTTAACGGCTTGGTAGTAAATCAATCTATTGACTTGTTCTTCCAGGATTACTTGATCCCGCAAAAGGGTGCGTATTCTCGTCAGAACGATGTAAAAAGTAACCCGCAGGGAGATCCCGTGTTTTAGGGTTTCATCTAAGTATTTATAAGGGATATCGCCTCCTAGTTGACAATTCATCAGGAGATAGCCGTTTTTTTTATGGACTTCCAAGTTAGAAATTTGGGGCCCTGCCCAGGCAAAGGTGGCCGTATAGAAGATCAAACCCACTATGAGTATCCAGAGCCGCATGATCAAAACACCTTTAAAATAACGTCGTCTAAAGGTTTGCGGGAGGATACCTGTTTTCTATGGGCTGGGTGTCCCAGCGCTACCACCGCCATAAGTTCTAAATTTTCAGGCAATTCCAAGAGCTCTCGTACTTTTTGGGCATTTTTTAAGATTTCTCCAAGCCATACGCCCCCAAGCCCCAGAGAGTAGATGGCCAGGAGCATGTTTTGAATGCAGGCGCCAATGGCTTGATGATCTTTGACCTCGTGATACATGGCCTCTTTATCTATAAACACCGCGATAACTACCGGGGCCTGACGAATAATTTCGCCGTATTTTGTCAGGTCAGCTAAGGCTGCTCTTTTTTCAGGACTACGAATGATCACAAAACGCCACGGTTGGTTGTTCAGTCCCGAAGGGGCCCACGTGCCGGCACGAATGATTTCTAAGACGGTTTTTTCGTCTACCGGGTCGGCTGTAAACTGCCGAACACTGCGACGTCTATATATGGCGTCAAGGACCGGATTTTGATCTTTATTTTTGGTCATGTTGGGCCTCGAATTCCTCTTTTTCTTTTAGAATTTTGAGGCGAATACGTTCTCTCAGGTTAGCATCATCTCTATAGGATATGGTGCCCTTTTGGCCTCTAAGGATTTTGGCTAAGCCGGCAACCAATAATCCTACGTTAATGGCGTCCATTACGGCACGAGAATCCTCCAGGGCGTGATCGGCCCTGCGCGAATACGCGTGGGCCCAGGGAGGGATTATGGCCCCCATGGCATTTAAGGCGGTGAGTAAATAACCCCCGGTCAAAGTGAGTCCAGCATCGGCTCCCACCGTAATAATACCCACCACCTTGCCTTCCATATAACTGGGCTCTCCGTAAGCTACCATGTTTTCTAAACAAGTTAGACGGTCTATAAGGTTTTTCAACTGCCCCGAGGGGCCATACCAGTAGATGGGGGTGGCAAAGATAATTGCTTCTGCATGATAGATCTCGGTGATCAACTTTTTTCCATAATCCTCAAAGATACACGGATACTTACAGTTAGGCTCTTCATCCTGGATACAGCCCTGACAGGGTCTTATTTCACCACCATACACACTAAAGAGGGCTGTTTCCAGACCTTCTTCTTGGGCTCCCAATAGGGCACAACGCAACAATTGACTACTACCGCCAAAGGGACGTGGTGAACCTAAGATCCCTAATACACGCATGTTTAACCTATAACCTCCGACCAAAATTTGGGTAAGGCGAAAGAAGCACGATGTACGTGGTGGGTGTAATATTTTACCCCCGCGGGTTCTTCTCGTTTAGGACTCCAGGGGTCAGGTTGGGGGCAACGTAAGACATAGGCGTTATCTCCCCCAAAAGAGGGGATGTCAGCGCGATAACAAAAGACCTCTCCTTTCCCATATACCTGGACAAAGGTTTTGAAGGTCCAGTCTAAGACGTTTTTCATAGTAAAGGGGGTGGCCGCTTGTTGGACGATTAGCCCGTTGGGGGCAATCTCTCTTAAGAGTTGGTGAAACTCCGGGCTAAACAGCGAATGGGAGAGCTCCAGTACAAATTCTCCTGAGGGTATGTCCGGATCGGTGGAGTCAATTATTACTAAATCAAAGTCTTTTTCTCCCTTTTCGGCCAGGTTTTGCACGAATTTAAAGGCGTCGGTAATGAGAAGATCTAAGCGAGGATCTTGTGGTGGAACGAGCTCCGGGAAATATTTACGGACGATCTCCGGTACTTTAGGGTCAATATCGGCGATGATTACCTTTTCTATATCTCTGTAACGCAAGAGTTCTCTAGCAGCGCCAAAGTCGCCACCACCACATATTAGGACTTTTTTAATGCCTTTGGGCTTGGTTATTTGAACAGGGATGTGCACCAAGGCTTCGTGATAGATGAATTCGTCTCGGGTGGTAAACTGGAGGGTGCCGTTTAGAAAGAGGATGCGCCCCCAAAAGGCGTGATCCATTACGTATATAGTTTGAGCCCCTCCTTCCGAATAAATAATGTTGCCCTGATAGAGATAGAAAAAATCGCGGTGTACAGGTTCGCCCAGTAAGACCTTCACTCCTTCTGCTTCGGTGGGAATAGAATCTGCCATAATCTTCATAAAACGGCCTCCGACAAAGAATCTATGCAAGAATAGCTCAACAGATTTTTAATGGGAAGGGCCTATCAAAATAAACCGCTTTTTATGACACATATCTTTTTTAGCTTTTAACTCGTTAATACAAATAATTTAATAAAATTACGCGTGTAAATATCATTTTATGATGGATTAATATACAAAAAGCTATATACGCATGCTTAACGCCAAATATAGGAAAAAGTAGTGTTTATCCTGCTATAATTTCTAATTATTACGCCAGAAACAATCTTACCGCATTTCAAAATAAGGCCAAGGGAGATTATAAAAGCAGAGCGAATGTAGTGTGCCTATCAGGTATGCCTGAATTTTATAAATTATTAAGGAGGTGTCCGATGTCGAAATTCATCATTGAACGCCCATTGCCTCATGGGGGCAGGCTTGTAGAGAGGGTAATCCGAGATAAGGAAGCGGCCAAGAAGATGATCAAAGGCTGCCCCTCTTACGAGATCAAGCCTACGTTGCACTATGAGACCGGCGTTCCCGTACGTAATGTGTATCGTGAAATTATGTCTATTTGTTATGGCTTTTTCAGCCCTGTCGAAGGGTCTATGAAACAGGCCGAAGTCGAACGCATCTTAAAGGAGCGTCGTCTCTTAAACGAGTGGATCTTCCCCTATCCCCTGGTTTTTGACATTAGCAAAGAAGATTATCAAAAGTTAGGGGTAGGTGCTGGCGATCGTTTGGTTCTAACTCTAAAAGGCAAACCTTTTGCTATCCTTGATATCGAAGAGGTTTGGGAAATCGATAATCCAGAAGAGTTGGCCCATAAGACCTTTGGGACTCCTGAAGACAATCCAGAGGTAGTAAAAGAACCTTTTAACAAGAAACACCCGGGTTGGGTAATTTATCGTAGTCTTCAACCCATAGTTTTGGCCGGTAAATACACCATTATTAACGAACCTAAGTTTAAGCCGCCGTTTGACCGTTTTTGGTTCCCTCCGCGCAAGTGTCGTGAAGAGTTCGACCGGCGTGGATGGCGTACGGTGATAAACCACCAGACCAGAAACGTCCCCCACGTGGGTCACGAATTTTTGATGAAGTGTGCTGCTTTTACTGGTGACGTAGAACCTTGCCACGGCATATTGGTCAACGCGGTAATCGGTGTTAAGCGCCGTGGTGACTATCCTGATGAAGCCATTGTAGAAGGCCACGAGGCCGTTAACTTGGGTGGCTATATAAAGCCAGAGCGGCATTTGCCCACCATAGTGCTTTGGGATATGCGCTACGGTAATCCTTTGGAATCTTTGTTACACGGTATTATCAGACAAAATATGGGATGCACTCACCACATGTTTGGTCGTGACCACGCAGCGGTGGGTGAATATTATGACAAATGGGCCACACAGATTCTTTGGACCAAGGGGATTCCCAGCTATGGCTTTCCTGCACCCCCCACTGATGTTCCCTATGGGTTAGAGATTCGTCCTCAGAATATGCGCGAATTTTCTTACTGCCCCACTTGTAAAGAAATGGCTTACAGTGAAACTTGCGGGCACAAACGCGAAAAGCTTTCTGGAAGCTTTTTGCGCGGTATGGTGGCCGAAGGTGTACAGCCCCCGTCCATCATCATGCGTCCGGAAGTCTACAAAGTGATCGTCAAGTGGTGGAAACACTTTGGTTATCCGTTCTGTAATGAAAAGTACGTAATCAACAAGGAAAAAGAACTCGAGGTCGATCTCGAGGACCTATAAACGTATTAAACCCTTTGGAGGAGGTTAAAAAATGGCCTATTTCATGGTAGTTCTTCTAGATGACAAACGTTTGGAAAAAATAAAGGGCACCGAACTGGAAGATAAGATTCAATATATGTTCGGTGGGGAGCTTCGTTGTCTCAATGTAGAGGTATCAGAAGAATTGAAAGACCGTATATTAAAAGAATTTGAAACAGCCCGCGTAGACTCCCGTGGGGCTATCACCGACGTGCCGGTGGCCTTTATGCGGGAACTATTTAACCAGGTAGCCGAAAAGAAGTCTCTTGGCCCTGAGGTAGTAGAAGGCGTATTGGCCAAGATAGACGAAATTAAAGAGATGGCTGCTAAAGAATCAGAATTTCTACCTCCACCAGAAATCGACTAACACCACCCCCGCTGACTTAATGAGGCCGCCCTTTTCTCTAGGGCGGCTTTTTTTATGTTATCCTGATATGGGTTTGAGAATAGGAGCCTCTATCCTTTTGAGTTCTATCCCTGGGTGGCTTAGGAGCCGTCGTATAGGGTTTTTGTGTCATCAGGCTTCTCTTTTGCCGTGGGGAGAACACGTAAGGATAGTTCTTAAACGTCTTTTGCCAAAGGAGCTAGTGCTCCTTTTGGCCCCGCAACACGGTCTCTTTGGAGATAAGCAGGCCAATATGATTCCCTCGGGGGATACGAGTGATCCTTTTACAGGGCTGCCGGTGATCAGCTTATACGGCCCCCGACTGGCCCCAACACCAGAACATTTAGAACAAATCGACGTATTATTAGTGGATCTCCAGGATATGGGGTGTCGGGTATATACTTACATATGGACGCTTTTGTTGACTTTAAAGGCCTGTGCCCAGACAGGGACAGAAGTGGTAATATTAGATCGTCCCAATCCCTTGGGCAGAGTGGTAGAAGGCCCCATGCTTGAGGAAGATTTTTTTTCTTTTGTAGGGCTATTCCCTTTGCCCTTGCGGCATGGGCTTACGATGGGAGAATTGGCGCGTTTTTTTTGTGCCCAACTCGCGTTGGACGTGGAGTTGCGGGTTGTGCCTGTGGAAGGCTGGGCTGGAGAATATTTTATAGAAACCGGTTTGCCGTGGATAAAACCTTCTCCGAATCTTCCCGACTTTTTTTCGGCCCTGGTTTATCCTGGGCAAGTGTTGTTAGAGGGAACCAATCTTTCTGAAGGGCGCGGCACCACGTCTCCATTTTTGATTTTTGGTGCGCCGTATTTGCGTATTAAGGAATTATCTTCCAGGCTTCCCATGCGGGATATTATTTGGTGGCAGGCCCTGGCCTTTGAACCCACCTTTGATAAATGGCAGGGCAAGTCTTGCTTTGGTTTTTACCTGCAAGTGCGCCGATGGCGAGAGTATAGACCCGTGTTGACTACCTTGTGCCTCCTGAGAGAAATTTTGGCCTTGCATGAAGAATTCTCTTGGCGTAGACCACCTTATGAGTTTACGTGGCACCATTGGCCATTTGACGTTATAGTGGGTAACAGTTCCCTTCGGGAAGCCCTGGAATCTCAGGTAGAGCCTGAAGAATTGACTATACTTTGTGAAAAGGGAATTCGAGAATTTTGTGAAAAAGTAAGGCCTTTTTTAATCTATGAAAACTATGCCTGTTAAAACCGAATCTCCTAACAAAAACCAAAAAGAAGAGAACCATACTGACAAAAACGGCCAAGAGGTAAAAGTAGCCCCTAAGATCACGCGCTTTAAGTCTAACAGAGAACGAGCGCGCACTTTGGTCACAAGTTTTAAAAAAGATGATCGTGTCCTGATTTTGATTTGGGCCGATCCCGACGCCATGGCCAGTGCCTTGGCCATGAAACGTCTTATCCGTCACCGGGTCTCGGAAGTTACTATAGCCCACGTTAACGAGATTAGGCGGGTCAATAATGTGGCCATGATGCAGTTGCTCAAGATCCCTTTGGTAAAGCTACGCCAGGTCAAGGCTTCCGAATACAACAAAAAAATCCTGATAGATTCTCAGCCTCCCCATAATCCAGACTTTATGCAATTTCAGTACGACGTGGTGGTAGATCATCATCCCCTTACTACGGGTTGGGCGGCCCCTTTTGTAGACATTCGCCCTGAATATGGGGCTGTTTCTTCTATTTTTACCGAATATATGCGTTCTCTCAAAATTAAGCCCTCTGTGGCTTTATCGACGGCCCTTATCTACGGTATTAAGACCGACACCAATAATTTTGAAAAAGAATGTACCATTCAAGACGTTCTCTGTTTTCAATATCTATTTAAGCGCATGAACAGACATCTCCTCCACAAAATTGAGGCCTCTGATATTCGCCGTTCTGAATTAAAATATTTTCGAAAGGCCTTTGAGGAGATAAGGGTGCGCAAGAATAGACTTTTGGCCCATGTGGGTCGGGTCCCCAATCCGGATATTTTGGTCATCATTGCCGACTTTTTGAATCATGTCCATGATATAGGGTGGGTGTTTATCTCTGGCGAATACCGGGATCGTCTGGTGGTAATCATTCGATGCGATGGATATCGCAAAGATGCAGGAAAACTAGCCCAAAGGGTTTTTGGTCCCCTAGGCTTTGCCGGTGGGCATAGAGAAAAAGCCCGTGCAGAGGTCCCCTTAGAGAATATTTCGCTGGGACCCCAAGGATTTACCACGCGCACTTTATTGCGCTTATTAGAAAGACATTTTCGGAAGTGAGGGGAAATGCCCATTTATGAATATCTATGTCTAGAATGTGGTCGCGTAAGTGATCATCTTGTCCTTAACAGGGCGAGTTTTGAGCCCTATTGTAAATATTGCGGCGCTAAGAGATTAAAAAAACTTATATCCAGGGTGCGGGTGCGCCTTTCCATGGAGACGCGTTTAGAACGCCTGACCGATCCTGCCCTTTGGGGACATGTAGGAGAAGATGATCCCCAAGGGATGTTTCGCCTACTAGATCGTATGGGCGCTGAATTCGGATCAGAGTTGGGAGATGATTTCGACGAGTTAATAGAAAGTGCTCGAGAAGAAATAGACCAGCAAGGTGGTGGTTCTAAGGACGAAAGTACTCTTCCGGAAGCCTCCCCTTCCCAAGAGGAAGAGGCTTCTATAGAAAAAAAGGATTTAAGTGGGGGGAGGGACAAGGAGTGAAGTCCTTGAGGGTTCCCGTGGTGGCTATGATTTTGGCGGGTGGGCGTGTTGATGAGCTTTCGGTCTTGACTTTCTTTAGGCCCAAGGCAGCGGTCCCTTTCGGAGGGCTCTACAGGGTAATAGACTTCCCCCTCACTAATCTCATGCGTTCGGGCATTTGGTTGACCGGCGTCCTTTCGCAGTACCGCTCTTATTCTTTGATTAACCATCTCGAAAACGGGGCTTCATGGGATATGGTAGGTCGTCGAAGGGGACTTTTTATCTTACCCCCGTTTCAAGGACGTGAGGCCTCTGATTGGTATAAAGGTACCGCAGATGCCGTTTACCAAAATCTGGAATTCATCCGCCGTTGGCGTCCCAAGGAAGTGCTCATTCTGTCTGGTGACCATGTATATAACATGGATTATCGTACGCTGTTAGAGTTTCACCGTAGCCAAAAGGCCGATCTCACCGTGGCCTTTGTCCCTGTATCTCAAGATACAGCCCACCGTTTTGGGCAGGGAGTGCTGGCCGAAGATAATCCCTTTGGGGGGCGTCTTCTGGACTACAAAGAAAAGGCCAAACCACCGGTTTCTAACTTGGCTTCTCTAACCATTTATGTATTCCGTACCGAAGTATTAGAAGAAGTTTTGGAAACCAATGCCCGGGAAAGTTCTCACGAATTCGGCCGGGATATCATCCCCAAAATGTTAGGCCTGTGGCGGGTCTACGGTTTTGTTCACCGAGGTTACTGGGGTTACACACGCACTATTGAAGAATATTGGTCTACCCATATGCATTTATTAGGGCCCAACCCAAAACTAGATCTGCGCCGGTGGAAAGTGTGTACCAACTTGAATCATCGTTATATCAGAGATAGAGGGCCAACGATTATTGGCCAGAAGGCCCGTATATGTGATAGCCTGTTCTATAATGGTTCCCGGATTGAGGGCGAAATTGTTCGTTCGGTTATTTTCCCTGGGGTACACATAGGCCCGGGGGCCGTGGTGAAAGATTCTATCCTCCTTTTCGATACTAAAGTGGGGCCTGAAGTCCGTTTGGAAAGAGTTATTAGTGATACCGAGGTAAATATTGGGGCCAGGGCCACTTTAATCGGAGAGGAAGAACCCATACTCATCGGTCGACAGGCCCAAATCCCTGCAGAAATTCACGTTGCTTCAGGCGTAACTATCTATCCCGCAGTGGGAGAAAAAGTCTTTAAATCTAGTAAAATCAGGGCGGGAGAAATCGTTCGTTGAAAGCTTCAAAGACTGTTGTTATCCTTAACGAATTAGGACTCCACGCTCGACCAGCGGCTAAACTTGCTAAATTGGCCCAAAGTTATAAGGCCAGAATCTACTTAAAAAAAGCAGGTAGGACGGTAGAAGCGGCCAGCATCTTAGATGTTTTGTCTCTTGCTTGTGCCAAAGGAGCAGAGGTAGAGATTCTAGCCGAAGGGCAGGAAGCGCAAGAGGCCGTAGAGGCAATAGCCTCTTTACTACAAAATAAAGATAACCTTTAGTGAAGATGAAAAGACTTAAGGGGATTGGGGTTTCGCCAGGTGTAGCTATAGGTCCAGCCTATGTATTGTTGGCAGGTCGTCTAAAAATTGCCCGGCGTTTTATACGCCCTCAAGACGTAGATGACGAGATGGCCCGTTTTCATCGGGCCCTTGAGCTTACGGCCAGGGAGCTAAAAGAGGTAAAACTACACATTCCAGAAGGTATGCCCCAGGCCCTTTCTATTATAGACGCCCACTTATTGATGCTTCGTGATCCTGTGCTCCTCCGGGAGACGGAAAAATTAATTCGCAACCGATTAGTCAATACCGAATGGGCCCTGATTCAGATATTTGAGCACTACAAACGGCTTTTTGCCTCCTTTGAGGATCCTTACTTGCGGGAACGCATTCACGATTTAGAGCAACTCATTGACCGTTTGATTATGGCCTTACAGGGAGAAGATAGCTATGTAGCCCCTTCAGAGCCCGCCATAATAGTAGCTAGAGATTTGTCCCCGGCGGATACGGCAAGATTGCAGGCAAGCACCACCAAAGCCTTTGTTACCGAGCTGGGAAGTCGCACTTCCCACACCGCTATAGTAGCACGCAGTTTGGGGTTTCCTGCTGTGGTAGCGGTGGAAGGGATCCTTTCGCAGGTCAATCCTGGAGATTTGTTGGCTGTAGATGGTTTTTCAGGAGAGGTGGTGATTAACCCCCCTTCGGAGATTATCGAAGAATTTTTAGATCGCAGGCGTCGATACCATGTTCGTAAGGCCCTGTTGTACAATAAAGCAAAGCGTCCTGCGGTTACCAAAGATGGGCGACGCATAGCCATTCGGGCCAACTTGGAATTAGTCGACGAAATCCCTTTAGTGCTTGAGCACGGAGCCGAAGGCGTCGGTCTATATCGAACCGAGTATTTATATGTAACCCGGGATACGTTGCCCACCGAAGAGGAACTTTTGCTCGCTTATCGCCAAGTAGTAGAGGGTTTGCGTCCCTATCCGGTAACTATTCGTACCCTTGATTTAGGAGGAGATAAATTTGCCGACCATTTTGAGGGCCCAGAGGAGATCAATCCCGCCCTTGGCTTGAGGGCTATCCGTCTTTGTCTCAAGAATCTTGATATATTTCGGGTCCAGTTAAGGGCCATATTGCGGGCCAGTGCCTTCGGTAAAGTGAGGATAATGTTCCCTCTGATTTCTGGGTTAGGAGAATTGCTTGAAGCCAAACAGATATTGGGTCAGGTACAAGAGGAACTAACCAGAGAAGGCTTACCCTTTGACGAAAATATTCAGCTTGGGGTCATGATCGAAGTCCCCTCGGCCGCGGCTATTGCCGATTTATTGGCCAAAGAGGTAGATTTTTTCAGTATTGGTACCAACGATCTCATCCAGTACGCTCTGGCTATAGACAGAGGCAATAAAGACGTGGCTCATCTTTATGATCCTTTGCATCCAGGCATATTGCGTATTATTAAGCAGGTGGTTTCGGCAGGCCATGAAGCAGGGATAGAAGTTTTTATGTGTGGTGAGATGGCCGGCGAGATCTATTATGTTCCCCTCTTGATAGGATTAGGACTAAATGAATTGAGTATGAATGCACAAACCATTCCCGAGGTAAAGGCCCTGATTAGGGAGCTTTATTATCGCGAATGTCAAGTTTTAGCCCAGGAAGCTTTGGGCTTAGCCACCCCCGAAGAGATAGAATTATTGTTGCGCGAGTGGCTGGAGCACCTTGATTTGGAACTCTCGGTAAGACAGCTCTGGAACTAGAGACCTCTTGTGCGTAATACCTGGAGCCGATTTTTCATGCGCTCTATAAGTTGTTGAAGCTCGGCCTTAATTTCGGGGAGAGTCTGGTGTTTCCGTACGTATATTTTGTGTACTTCTTGAAGCCAGTATTCCACGCATTCTATTTCTTTTTTGGCCAGTTCTGCTTGTACTTGCTTTTTCAGTTGTTCCAAAAGTCGCCGGTCTAGTTGTGTCATGGCCCCCCCTTGATTATGTTAAAAATCCTAAGGGCGATATTATACTCGGATTGGGCTTTTTAAAAAGTTCAGGGCTGTTGTAGTTATTTGAAAAAATTTTTAAGGAGGCGTGGTTAAATGACCCCAAACAAGCATGATGTAAGTGCTCACCGTAAAGAAGATATCCCGGCCCCTCGCCTTATTGCCTGGGAACTTACCAGACATTGCAATCTGAATTGTGTCCACTGTCGGGCAGCGGCCGACCGGGGGCCCTATGAAAATGAGCTTACCACCCAGGAATGCCTGCGTATTTTGAAGGAGATAAAAGAAGTAGGCTTTCCCATTATAATTCTCACTGGTGGAGAGCCCCTTTTGAGACCAGATATATTTGATATTGCCCGTGCGGCCTCTCAGGAGGGTTTTCGTCCTGTTTTGGCCACCAATGGTACTTTGATTACCCCTGAAATAGCAAAAAAAATACACGAAACAGGCATTGCCCGGGTCTCCATTAGCCTTGACGGCAGTTCTCCTGAGGCGCACGACGAGTTTCGTAAAATGCCTGGAGCCTTTGAAGGGGCCTTAAGGGGCATTAGTTTGTTAAAAGAACACGGTATCCCTTTTCAAATAAATACCACGGTTACCGAGGTTAATCTGGAAGAAGTTCCCAAGGTTTTGGATTTGGCTCTGAAACTGGGGGCGGTAGCCCACCATATCTTTCTTTTGGTGCCGGTGGGACGTGGAAAAGAGATGGGTCAGCAGGCCCTTTCGGCAGAGAAGTACGAGGCCGTGTTACATTGGTTCTATGACCAACGTGAGAAAGTCCCCCAGGGGTTTCATTTGAAGGCCACTTGTGCCCCTCATTATTACCGTATATTGCGCCAGAGGGCTCGGGAAGAAGGGAAACAGGTTACCTTTGAGACTTTTGGCCTAGATGCTGTGACAAGGGGGTGTTTAGCAGGTACGGGTTTCTGTTTTATATCACACCGAGGCGTGATACAGCCCTGTGGATATCTGGAGCTAAACTGTGGGTCGTTGCGGGAGAAGACTTTTGCTGAGATATGGCGCCATGCCGAGGTATTTCAAAATTTGCGCGATTTTAAGGCCTATAAAGGTAAATGTGGGCGGTGCGAATATATAAAAGTTTGTGGGGGATGTAGGGCCCGGGCGTATGAGGCCACAGGAGATTATTTGGAGGCTGAACCCCTGTGTCTATACGAACCCCAAAACAAGCCCTAAGATAATCATAAGCCAGCCCTTAGCCTTGGTAAAAAATCTTTTTAAATACGGTTTTTTTGAGCCAGCTAAGGCCTAATTTTAAGAGGGCCGGTTCTGATTGGAGGGCCTTTTCTATCTCCTCCGGACAAAGGCCTTGTATTTCTTTTTTTTCTATCTTTTGGCGAAACCGTTCCAGGTCGTAACAAGCTATGTAGATGGCGTCTAATTCATCTGCCGACAGGGGCGTGTCGGCCATCTGTTTACGCGCCAAAATAATCTCTCCAAAGAGGTCGTTAAACTGATGGTAGGGTTCTAAACCCTGTTCCTTGATCCAATCGCGTACCGATATCGGGCGCTTCTCGAAGTGGCCTTTACAATGTGTTTCCCGTATTATTCGGTAAATCTCTGTCTTTTGTCCCTGGTCGTCCAGC
>Ga0256840_1002668_pt1 | contig 15443 bp, 14 predicted proteins | sample 355202metaG_FD_185969 | JGI IMG/M metagenome (GOLD analysis project Ga0256840, IMG submission 185969) | Hydrothermal vent microbial communities from Mid Atlantic Ridge, Atlantic Ocean - 355-202 | ecosystem: Environmental > Aquatic > Marine > Hydrothermal vents | place: Atlantic Ocean: Mid... | reverse complement strand
AGGCAAAAGTCATGAGTACACACCTTCTCATACGTGCCAATGTCTCTAAAAAGATTTTATATCAAGCATACAAGATAGCGACCGATTTTGAAAGTCGCTACTCTGCGTACAAAGAAGACTCCTTTTTAAACACCATCAACCTTAATGCAGGAAAATCTCCTGTGTCCTATACTCCAGAAGATTATGCCCTTTTTCAAACTGCACAGAAAGCTTCAGAACAAACCCACGGATATTTCGACATCACTATTGGGGCACTTAGTCATGGGGCTTACCATTTTGGCTTTGCCAACGAGACCAAAGCATCTCAAAAAAATATAGAAGCTTTTAAAGCACTCGTTGACTACAAAAACATACTTCTTACCCCTGAAAGTATTTATCTTAAAAAAGCACATATGCGGCTTGATTTGGGAGGCATAGGCAAAGGCTATGTCGCCAAACAGATAGCACTCTTTTTAGAAAAAAAAGGTGCAACGAAACTTATAGTCGATGTAGGTGGAGAAATTGTCACACGAGGAAAGTCCTATACTATTGCCCTTAGTGACCCTTTCCATGAAGGGAACATCGCCTACATCAAAACCTCAAAAGAAGATATGTCCATCTCAACCAGTGGAAGCTATGAGCGTTTTATAGACAAAGAGAATCATCATATTTTAGACCACAAAAAAGGTCTGTCTAACAACCACTATAGCTCTATGACTATTTTACAAAATGGATGGAACATCGACTTATTAGATGCTTATGCCACTGCCCTTTTTAACCAAGAGCTTTCACAAAGTACACGCATGGCTGACATGCTCAACATCGCTATGATTACCATAGATACTGATGCAAACCTCACGACACATAAAACAGAAAACCTAAACCTTAAAGCCATAGAATTCCACAACTAATACTTTCTAGATTGTTTTTTAGCTAAAATACCTTAGTTCAAAAAAAAGAGACACATGCGATTAAAATCTATCTTTACCAACAGTTTTGGCATACTCTTCTCTAGGATTACAGGTCTAGGGCGTGATGTACTCATGGCTTCTGCTTTGGGTGCTTCCATCTGGTCAGATATGTTTTTTGTTGCCTTTAAACTTCCTAACTTTTTTCGCCGTATCTTTGCGGAAGGTGCATTTACCCAAGCCTTTATGCCCTCTTTTGTAGCCTCTTCAAACAAAGGTGTATTTGCTACTGCTATATTTTTACGTTTTTTACTCTTTTTACTTTCTTTTTCACTACTCATTACCCTCTTCCCTGAGCCTATTACCAAAGCACTCGCATGGGGATGGGACAGTGAGCGCATAGCCAACACAGCCACACTCACGGCCATTAACTTTTGGTATTTGGACCTCATCTTTATCGTCACTTTCTTGGCAACACTTTTACAATACAAAGAACACTTTGCTACCACTGCCATGGCTACAGCACTGCTGAACATCGCCATGATAACAGCACTCTGGATGTACATGAAAGAAGACCCTCAAACTGTTGCCTATGCACTGAGTTTTTCTGTACTTGCAGGAGGTTTGCTACAGGTCATTTCCCATCTTATCGCCATTAAACAGTTTAACTTGCATAAACTTCTCATAGGCGGATGGAAATACAGAAAGAAAAAAGATGTTGTAGATGAAGAGAAAGCCTTTAAAGCCCTTTTTATCCCAAGTATCGTAGGAAACTCTACCCCACAGATTTCCGCGTTTGTCGATACTTTACTGGCAACCTTTTTAATGACAGGTTCCGTCTCGTATCTTTTTTATGCCAACCGTGTGTTTCAGTTACCTCTTGCACTCATAGCTATTGCCACTGCAACAGTGCTATTTCCTTCTGTCTCCAAAGCCCTTAAAAACCATCAAGAAGCCAAAGCCTATGAAAACCTCAACACAGCCTTTTGGTTACTGGCATTTTTACTAGGCGGGGCGACAGTAGGTGGCATCTTACTTGCAGAACCCATCGTTTGGTTGCTTTTTGAGCGTTACAACTTTACAGTAGAAAACACCCATGAAACCGTCATCGTCCTACAAATGTACATGATAGGGCTTTTACCCTTTGGCTTAGCGAAACTTTTCTCTATGTTTCTCTACGCCTCTCACCGTCATCTTAAAGCAGCAAAAATCGCCATCTACTCGCTCATTACCTCTGTGAGTTTTTCACTTTTACTCATGAATGTTATGGGTGCATCAGGTTTAGCTTTGGCTGGGAGTATTGGCGGTTGGGTATTGTTTATATTGACGGTAAGAGAAGTAGGCGTTAACAAGTTTATACGTATTATCAGATCAAAAAAGAGTCTCTACTTTATTTTTCTCATATCTATATCTTCATTGCTATTTTATGCCCTTAATGATTTACTCATTACTTTTATAAGGCATTCTTAAGAGAGTTTACCTTTAAGATAATCATTATATCCTTCATCAAAAAAAATGGGATTATTTATATGTTCTTTCCCATGATATTTACCATAAAGTTCAATAGCCTCCTTCACTGGTTCATCGTAGGGTATTTTTCTACCTGCTACAAAACCAATAATTTTTCCATTATCGTCAAATTTAGGTTGTATATAAACTAATACCCAATAGTATTTACCATCTTTTCTTAAATTTTTAACATAACCTCGCCAATATTTTCCTGAAGATATTATTTTCCACATACCTCTAAAAGCCCCAAAAGGCATATCTGGATGCCGATTAATACTGTGGGGAGCCCCTATAAGTTCTTCTTTTGTAAATCCAGTCATCTCTCTAAACTTACGATTTGCATAGGTAATAACACCTCGGGTATCTGTTTCAGTTATCATTACTCCACCATCAAACTTTACTTCTTCGTCTAATGGATGCATTTTAAATATCTTTTCACCCGTGATAGTATTTTCAATGATGAGTGGATTGTCCATTTTCCCTCCAAATATAATTTATACTTTCACAAAGTATATGACAACATTGTCACACAATAGTTACACACAAAAAGCTAACCATACTTTAGCTATAATCACAACAATACTAAACAAGGCTTATTCATTATGTACATCTACGATAGCGTTAAAAAAACAAAACTCCCTTTTGAACCTATACTTCCCAACAAAGCAAGCATCTACGTCTGTGGACCTACCGTGTATGATGATGCACACTTGGGTCATGCCCGTTCTTCTTTAGCATTTGACCTTCTCTCTCGTACACTTAAAGCACATGGTTATACAGTCACTATGGGGAAAAATTTTACCGACATCGATGACAAAATCATCAAGAAAGTAGAAGCCACAGGTAAAAGTATGGAGGAGATTACCTCTTTTTATATAGAACGTTACCTTGAAGAGATGGCAGCACTTGGCATACAAAGAGCAGACATAGAGCCTAAAGCTACAGAATCATTAGATGCCATAGAAGCGATGATACAAAACCTTATAGACAAAGACATCGCTTATGTCATTTCAACTGGCGATGTTTACTTTGACACTTCTAAAGACACACACTACGGAGACATCTCTCACCGTGTAGCTGATGATGAAGATACACAAAGCCGTGTAGAACATACTTCAGAAAAACGTAACCCTAAAGACTTTGCTTTATGGAAAGCCTGTAAAGGAGAGGATGACATCTGTTTTAACACTGCCTTCTCTCGTGGTCGCCCAGGTTGGCACATAGAGTGTTCTGCGATGATAGAAAAACATTTTACGGGTGATGACAACTATAGCATAGACATTCACGGAGGTGGTGCAGACCTACTCTTCCCTCACCATGAAAATGAAGCAGCACAGTCTCGCTGTGCTACAGGACATGAACTTGCCAAGTACTGGATGCACAACGGTTTTGTACAGATAGATGGAGAAAAAATGTCCAAGTCTTTGGGAAACAGCTTTTTTCTTAAAGATGCGTTGAAACTCTATGACGGCGAAGTGTTGCGTTACTACCTCAACTCTGTGCACTACAGAAATGATTTTAACTTTTCAGAAGAGGAACTACAACTAAACAAAAAACGTTTAGACAAACTCTATAGGCTTAAAAAACGTGTCTCTCTTGGTAAGGAAAGTCTGCCAAACAAAAACTTTAAAAAGGCACTGCTTGATGCCATGGGTGATGACCTCAATATCTCTATAGCACTCTCAGTCATAGATGAGCTTATATCTGTAACCAACGATGCACTTGATGCAAACCCTAAAGATAAGGCACTTAAAAAAGAGATGCTTGCCAATATCGCATTTATAGACGAACTGCTTGGCTTTGGTGGCAAAGAGCCATTTTCTTACTTTCAGATAGGTGTCGATGATGTACTTAAAGAAAAAATAGAATCGCTTATCACTGAACGGATAGAAGCCAAAAAAGCCAAAGACTTTGCACGTTCAGATGCCATCCGCGATGAGATAACTGCCTTAGGCATCAACATCATGGACACCGCCGACGGTACACTTTGGGAAAAAGCGTAAAGTATGAGAAATCTTCTTAAACAATATCTACCTTATCTTGTTGGTTATAAAAAACAATTTTTCTTTGCTTTACTAGGTATGATAGCCGTCGCCGTAGGTACAGCAGGTACGGCACAACTTATCAAACCTGTACTCGATGATGTATTTATCAACAAAGATATAGAGATGTTAAAACTCATGCCCATTTTACTTGTAGCAGTCTTTGCTCTTAAAGGAATAGGTGGGTATGTACAAACATACTACACATCATACATTGGTCAAGATGTTGTTAGAAAATTACGAGACACATTGGTTTCACATCTTACTTATTTGGATATGGACTTTTTCAAGACTATTCATACAGGAGAAATACTTTCTCGTGTCACCAATGATATTACACGCATACAGGTTGTAGTTGCAAATATCATTCCTGATTTGATAAGGGAAAGTTTAACCGTACTGGCACTCACAGGCTATGTTATTTACGAAAGTCCAAAACTGGCACTCTATTTTCTTATTATTATGCCTTTGGCTATTTTTCCTCTTTCTCGTCTAGCAAAAAAGATGCGTAAATACTCCAAACTCTCACAAGAGAGTACTGCAGACATGACAGCGAGGCTTGGAGAAATTTTATCAAATATAGAAGTCATAAAATCAAACTCCTCACAAGTTTATGAACAAAAACGTTTTGCTTCAGAAAATAAAAATGTCTTTACATTTATTATGAAACAAATTAAAACAAATGCACTTACTTCACCTATTATGGAGATACTTGGTTCCATTGCAATTGGACTGGTAATTTACATAGGTGGGAAAGAAGTCATTGACGGACATATGACAGTAGGCGCATTTTTTGCTTTTGCTACTGCATTGTTCATGCTTTATACTCCTATAAAAAGACTTTCCAATCTTTACAATAAAGCACAAGATGCTATCACAGCAAATACACGTATGCACGAATTACTCCATACGCAGCCTTGCATTACTTCTGGTAAAGATTTGCTTGTAGAAGATATAGAAAGTATTCATTTCAATAATATTTCACTCTCCTATCATGAAACCTCTGCACTAAAAAACATTTCTTTGAAAGTAAAAAAAGGACAATCTATCGCTCTTGTAGGTGACTCAGGTGCAGGAAAAAGTTCATTTGTCAACTTACTTGTACGCTTTTATGACCCTACTTCGGGAACAATTCTTATTAACGGTGTAAATAACAAAAACTTTACACTTACTTCTTTACATCAAAAAATTGCTTACGTGACACAAAGAATTTATATTTTTAATGACTCTATCGCAGCCAATGTTGCCTATGGAGAAGTGATTAATGAAACCCGTGTCAAAGAAGCATTAAACAAAGCCTATGCTATGGAATTTGTAGACAAACTTTCAGATGGTATCCATACTATTTTATCTGAAAGTGGAGACAACCTTTCTGGAGGGCAAAGACAACGTATCGCTTTAGCACGTGCTCTTTATAAAAATCCTGATGTACTCATACTTGATGAAGCTACATCTGCTCTTGACAATAAAAGTGAAATACTGATTCAAAATGCACTCGAAAAGTTGAAAAACAACATGATTACTTTTACGGTTGCGCATAGATTAAGTACCATTGAAAAAGCAGACAGTATTTTAGTCTTTAAAGATGGAAGTATTGTGTGTCAAGACACCCATAACAATCTACTCATTAACTGTAAAGAATATCAAAAATTATCAAAGCGTTTGTAAGAACGTTTTAGCTATGATACAAACATTAATCATTTAGGGGATTTTAGCATGTTTACAAAAGCAATGATTTTACTTTTTTCCTTACTCTCTTTTACTATTAGTACATATGCTGTAGAGAGTTTTCCTTTCATTGGTGTCACCATTGAAACACATACTATTGATCTTAAATCTTCTTCCAATCTTCCTTCTGAACATGAAAAAACCATTGGGATACGCTATGGACGGCAAACTTTAGATTGGCGTACTATGTTTACACTATCACTCAATTCTGATTATACTAGTTTTGCTATGGAAATAGATAAAATACTTCTTGACAGTATGTTTGGTATGCCAGAGTTAAGGCCTTATATAGGAGCAACTGTAGGTTATATTAAGTATGATGCTATTCCTAATATCGATACAAATGAAGGACTATTCTATGGAGCAAATGCTGGTTTCCTTATCTATGCTACCGATACAATAGACACTGATATCTCATATCATTACTACTTTATGGATAGCATGAATCCCCTAAACACCTTTAAAGGTGTAACCCTTGGCGTACACTACTTTTATTGATACTACGCTATAATCACGTAATTTATTACGGAGATTATAGTGTCCCTTTTTAGCTACCAAACCCTCAAAAAATGCCTTTTTAAACTTGATCCAGAAACTGCACATACCTTAGCAGGTTTAGGGCTACGTTTTTCTGCTGTATGTCCGCCACTCAATAAGTGCCTCACACGTCATTACTTTGTAACAGACTCTAGTTTAAAACAAACACTCTTTGGTCGTACTTTTCAAAACCCTGTAGGCTTAGGTGCAGGTTTTGATAAAAATGGTCAATACATCAAAGCTATGCCAACACTAGGTATGGGCTTTACAGAGATAGGTACAGTCACACCAAAACCACAAGATGGAAACCCAAAACCAAGACTCTTTAGACTTGTCGATGCACAGTCTATACAAAATGCGATGGGCTTTAACAACAAGGGTGCATACTATATGCTCCAACGTCTTAAGAAAATTACTTTTTTTGACTACCCTATCGGTATCAACATAGGTAAAAACAAGGTAACGCCTGAGAACGAAGCTTTGGAAGATTATGAAAAGCTCTTTAAAGCATTTAAAGACTATGGTGACTATGTGGTCATTAACATCTCATCACCTAACACCCCAGGGCTAAGAGACTTACAAAACGAGAGCTTCATCAAAGCTATCTTTGCCATGGGTAAAGCCATCACTAGCAAACCTATCTTACTAAAAATCGCACCTGATATGACACCTGAAGATGCCATACTGCTTTGCAACACAGCAGTTGAAGCAGGTGCGGATGGTATCATCGCCACCAATACAACAATTGATTACTCTCTTACAGACAGCCCATATAAAAAAGATTTTGGTGGACTCAGCGGTGCAGTACTGACAGAAAAGTCTTATCAACTCTTCCTTGCCATAGGTAAAGAACTCTATGGGAAAACCCTGCTCATCTCTGTGGGTGGCATAGACTCGGCAGAAGAAGCGTATAGACGCATCAAAGCAGGTGCCTCTTTGGTACAAGTCTACTCTATGCTAGTTTACAAAGGACCTCTGCTCATCAAAGAAATCAATGAAGGGCTTATCACGCTGTTAAAGAAAGATGGGTACACTCACATCAGCGAAGCTATTGGAGCCGATTGGAAATGACAAACCATAAACTCTTCACTCTTCACTCTTCACTCTTCACTAAAATAGTGTTCACACTACTTATATTTACAGGAATATCTATGGCTAACTCATTACCAAAACATTTTACAAAAACTTTAGACAACGGACTAGAGATTGTTGTCATCCCTATGGACAACGATTCAGGAGTCATCACCACAGACATCTACTACAAAGTAGGAAGCCGCAATGAAGTGATGGGTAAAAGTGGTATGGCACATATGCTTGAGCATCTCTCTTTTAAGTCTACAGAGAAACTCAAAGAGGGTGAATTTGACACCATCGTCAAGAGCCGTGGGGGGGTAAACAATGCAGCCACAGGCTTTGACAAAACACACTACTACATCAAAACAGCAAGCAAGAACCTTGGTATGACATTGGACTTGTTTGCAGAACTTATGCATAACCTAAAACTCACCGATGAGGAGTTCCAAAAAGAGCGTGATGTGGTGGCAGAAGAGCGTCGTTTACGTACAGACAACAACCCTATGGGCTATCTTTACTTTAGAGTCTTTAACACACACTTTACCTACCACCCTTACCACTGGTTGCCTATCGGATTTATGGAAGACATCCAGTCATGGAAGATAGAAGATATCAGAGACTTTTACCACCGTTACTATCAGCCTAACAATGCTACCTTAGTAGTGGCAGGAGACATCAAACCAGAAGAAGTCTATAAAGAGGCAGAGAAATACTTTGGAAAAATCAAAAATGAATATGCCATCCCTAAAGTTACGGCCGTAGAGCCTAAGGTAGATGGCGCAAAACGTGCCATACTGCACAAAGAGTCTAACCGTGTCGATACCCTTGCGATTACCTACTCTATCCCTAACTATGCGCATGAGGATCAAGTAGCACTTTCTGCTATTTCTCATATATTGAGTTCTGGAAAAAGTTCGTGGTTTGAGAAAACCATTGTCAATGATAAACAACTTGCCAACCAAGTCTATGGATATAACATGGAACTCACAGACCCAGGTGTTTTCCTCATTATGGCGATGTGTGCACCAGACAAGAAGATAGAAGATTTAGAAAAAGAGATACTCTTTCAACTCGAAAAGCTTAAAAATGGTGACGTCACACAAGCAGAACTCGACAAAGTCAAAATCAACACAAAAGCAGAGTTTATCTACTCTTTAGAGAGCTCATCTTCTGTTGCTGGACTCTATGGAAACTACTATGTCAAAGGAAATATCCAGCCTTTACTTGAATATGAAGAGAAATTAGATAAAATTACACTCAAAGATATTCAAGAGACAGCCAAGAAGTATTTTGACCATAACTTCTCAACCACAGTTATCTTGAAAAAACAAGAGGATACAAAGTAATGAATAACTATATTACTGGTGCAAGTACTGCACTGATTACACCATTTAAAAATGGCACCTTAGATGAAGCAACTTTTGCAACACTCATCCAAAGACAAATAAACCATGGTATAGACGCTGTGTGTCCAGTAGGCACCACAGGTGAGTCTGCAACACTCAGCCACGACGAACACAAACGATGTATAGAGATAGCTGTAGAAGTCTGTAAAGGCACAAACACTAAAGTACTTGCAGGTGCAGGCTCTAACGCAACACATGAGGCTATAGACATTGCTAAACATGCAGAGGCTTGTGGCGTAGATGCACTCTTCTCAGTCAGCCCTTACTACAACAAACCAAGCCAAGAAGGACTTTACCAACACTACAAAGCCATAGCCTCTGCAGTGAAAGTACCTTTTATGCTTTACAATGTACCAGGACGTACAGGCGTAGACATCTTGCCAGACACCGTCAAAAGACTCTTTGATGATGTAGAAAACATTATGGGTATCAAAGAAGCTACAGGGTCTATAGAAAGAACCGTTGAGTTGCTTGCAAAAGTACCAGACCTATATGTATTCTCTGGAGATGATGCCATTGACTTTCCTATCTTGGCGAGTGGAGGAAAAGGGATTACTTCTGTCACCTCTAACCTACTACCAGATATGAAAGCTGAGCTAGCACACGCAGCACTTAAAGGTGACTTCAAACGTTCCAAAGAGATAAACGATGAGCTTTTTGAAATCAACAAAGTACTCTTCTGCGAATCTAACCCTATACCTATCAAAGCAGCGATGTATATCGCTGGTCTTACCGATACACTAGAGTATAGACTGCCATTGGTTGCACCAAGTAACGAGAATATGAAGAAGATAGAAGCTGTCATGAAAAAATATAAAATTGTAGGAGTAGCATAATGAGCGAAATGAAGGGCAAAACACTTGTCATCACTGGAGCAACCAAAGGTATTGGTAAAGCTGTAGCAGAGAAATTTGCACAAAATGGTGTAAATATCGCATTTACTTACAACTCTAACAAAGAAGTAGCAGACGAAATCGCTGCAGACCTAGAGAATAAATATGGTATCAAAGCCAAAGCCTACCCGTTAAACATCTTGGAACTTGATGAGTTTAAACCACTTTTTGAAGCCATTGATGAAGATTTTGATAGAGTAGACTTCTTCGTATCTAATGCGATGATTTATGGTCGTCCAGTTGTTGGTGGCTATGGTAAGTTTATGAAACTTCGCCCTAAAAAAGGGTTGACAAACATCTATACTGCAACTGTAGGTGCATTTGTACGCGGTTCTCAAGAAGCGGCAGTACGCATGGAAAAAGTAGGAGGCGGTGCTATTGTGACACTTTCATCTACAGGGAATCTTATCTACATTGAAAACTATGCAGGACATGGTACGAACAAAGCTGCCGTTGAAGCGATGAGCCGTTACGCAGCTGTCGAGCTGGGAGACATGGGTATTAGAGTCAATGCAGTCTCTGGAGGGCCTATCGACACAGATGCACTCAAAGCCTTTACAAACTACGAAGAGGTAAAAGCAGAAACCATCAAACGTTCAGCTGTCAACAGAATGGGTAGCCCAGATGACTTAGCAGGCTCTGTCTACTTCCTCTGTACTCCAGAAGCATCATGGATTACAGGTCAAACACTTGTAGTTGACGGTGGAACTACTTTTAGATAACCCCTCTTAATTCATAGCCATGTATAACACATGGCTATACTTTCCTACACTATAAAACATTTTTTTCTCCGCAAAAATAACAAAACCTAAATATAAGGCACATCTATGCAATAAAATTGGAAAATGGGTAAAATAAAAAGTTGGAGAGAAAGATACTCTCTAGCAAAACACTAGAGAGTAGAGACTAGAAAGTATAAGTAGCACCTACAGTTGTTGCATTAAATTGCACATCTGGTACATTAAGTGAATCATAATTATTAGCATCATATAAATCAAGATAATCGATAAAAAGTCCTAAACCATTAGCAAGTTCATATTTCGCACCAAGTCCCCATTGAAAACCTGTTTCACTATAGTCTGTATTTAATTTTTCATACGTAGATTTTCCATACCCAGCTAAACCATATATAGAGAACCCTGTGGTAACACCATACATTGGTTTCACATAAAGTCCAACATTTGAAAGCGCATCACTAGTTGTTACGATAGGTCTAGCACTATTTATATCCAAATCTGAAATAGTATGAGAATATCGTGCTTCAACACCAACATATTTGTTAAAATAATATCCACCGACCAATGTAATAGCATAACCATTCACTGTCACAGCCTCACTCATTCCCATGTAACTAAGTCCAGCTCCGGCATAAAAACCATCATATTTTACATTATCTTCCAACACAACAACTTCTTGCTCTGGTATATTCACTTCTGGCTCAACTGGAGTTTCAAAATCTCCACCAGCTAAAACCAAATTACTTGCTACTGATAAAAGTGCTATTGAACGTACTATTTTTTTCATATTATTCCCTTGATTTTTTTACAAAATTACTGTAATTGTATAGTCTATTTACTTAAAATTACACTTTATTTCTAAAATAAAACTGTATATTAGCAGAAATGCGTTAAAGTAGCGTAATTTATTTAAACAAAAATAGGATTTAAAATGACTTTTACTATACAAAAAATGATAATATTATTGATTTTATTAGTGTTAACAGGGTGTATGGAAAGAGGCAAAACATTACATCCTGCTTATGCACGGATTAAACATATAGAACAACCTAAGCAAACAAAAGTTTCCCAAAAACTTGAAACTAAAATGACGAAACATATATCAAAAGCATCCGCTAAGATAAAAGTAATACCTAAAAAAAATCAAACACTCAGTGTTAAACATGCAGATTTAGAAAATAAGCATCTAAAAACATCTACACAATCATCTAGTATTGCAAAGCAAGAAAAAAAGACAACACAGCAAACTGATTTTTTTACTCTAGATGAAAAAACTAAAAAATTCTTATCTGGAGTGGCAATTTTTGCGATAAGTCTATTAATACTCCTATAAGTTCTTATTTGCAAACTAGTTATTACCTATAATACGTTAAAGTTATATTTATATTATAATTAGGGAAAATAATGTTATACAAATCACTTGTACTTTCGACTATATTCGTTTTTTCAGCTTGTGTAGAAAGAGGCTTTGAAGTAAAAGTCAATACTACAACACATACAGTTACCGCAGAAAAAAGTGTAGATATACATTTAGCAGATACAAAAAATGCAAAGCCTGACTTTTCACTTATGCAAAAAGCTGTCACAGAAAAACAAAATGAAAATAAGATATCAACGAAAAAATTAACTACACAGCATAGCAAAGAAAAAGAAAAAGTAACACTAGATTTTAAAGAAAAAAAAGAAAAAGCATTAGCACTACAAAAATCACAAGAAGAAAAAGCACGTAAAGCGCTATTGGAAAAACAGCGCAAAGCCAAAGAAGCACAACTGTTAAAAGAAGAAAAAGAGAAAGCGCTTCTTTTGCGTAGAGAAAAAGAAGAAAAAGAAAAACTTGAGTATAAACTTACGAAGGAAAAAGCTGCAAAGGAAAAAGCTGCAAAAGAGGCTTTAATAAAAGCAAAACAAGAAAAAGAAAAGACAGAACAACTGCTCAAAGCCCAAAAAGAAAAAGAAGCCTTAGCGCTAAAAGAAGAAAAAGAAAGAGCGGCACTACTACTTAAACTCCAAAAAGAAAAAGAAGCGCATGCTCGTAAACTTGCTTTAGAGAAAGCACGTCTTACAAAAAAAGAAAAAGAAGAAAAACTTGCATTGGAACGTAAGCTTGCTGAAGAGGCAAAACGCAAAGCTGAACATGAAAGAGCACTTTCAGCTATGTTAAAAAAAGAAAAAGAGGCACAAAAAGCTAAAGAAAAGAAAGTACCTCTTGCAACAGCACAAGAACTTATTTTTGAACCTAGTAAAACAACGTACCAAAATTTTGGTACTTCAGAAATACATGGACATGTGATACATCTTACACCATCTGGATCTCCAATCAGACTCAAAAATACAAAAATATACCTTGTGAAACAAAATGGAAAAGTAAAATATTGGTATGAGAACTTTTATTTAAAAAATAGAGAGAGTAACTCTCTAAATAAAACTATTTTATACTATCTAAATGCAACACATCTTAATGTAGAAAACAACTTTTCATTTTATGGTTTACCCGTTGGCAACTATTATGTCATTATCGAATCAGATTATCCATCATTAATAGCAAAAAATAAAAAAGTATATATTGCTAAAAAAATTAAAGTTGATAAGTATAAAAAAATTATGACTGTATTTTCTAAAAAACTTTAAAGTCATCTAAATAATGTTTAATGTACCAAATACCTTAGCCTTCATACGTCTTTTACTGGCTCCAGTAATGTTTTTTTTACTTGTCAATAGAGACAGTACATTACTTATACCCTTACATTATACATGGCTTGACTACATGGCTGCATTTATTTTTGTCGTAGCAAGTGCCACAGATTTTTTCGATGGCTATATAGCCCGTACTTTTAATCAAGTCACAACATTGGGAAAGATACTTGATCCTTTAGCTGATAAGATGTTAACATTGGCAGGTTTTTTAGGGCTTATGGTATTAGACCGTGCATCCGAATGGGCCATTTTTCTTATTCTTACACGAGAACTATTCATTACAGGACTTAGAGTGTCTGCCATAAGTCAAGGTTTGGACATCGCTGCATCATGGATGGGAAAGATAAAAACAGTCATACAGATGATTGCCATAGGTTTTTTACTTATGCAATGGCAAGGAGGAGAGCTAATTTTATGGATTTCTGTATTTTTTACACTCTACTCTGGCTATGAATATGTACGAGATTTCTTCAGAAATGCCCGTATTTCCTAGTGTTTTAAGTAAATTTCACTTTTTTTTCATAAAATTGTTAATCTTTCATTTATTTTTCATTAATTTTATGCTATACTCCTTTTTGTAATTAATAAAACATTAAAAGGAAACAACATGAAGTTTACAAAATTAAGCTTAGTAGCTGCTCTTGCAGTTAGTGCAGCATTCGCAGGTGGAGACATAGCTCCAGTAGAGCCAGTAGTAGAAACACCAAGCAACAAATGTGCAGAGTGTGGAGACATCACAGGTGCAATCAAATTATACTACGGATCTTACGATAGAGGTGCAAACGCAGATTTATTTGACAAAAATGGCGCACTTGGTGATGCATATGCAGAACTAAACTACTCTAGAAAACTTATGGATAACGTAACAGCTAACGTAGGTATGGCTTACATTACTACACTTGGTCTAGAAGGTGATTTAGTATCAGGTACATGGGCTAATCACGGACCAGCACCAACTGTTGATGATGTAGCATGGATTACTACTGCAAATGTTGCTATCCAACTTGCAAACACTACTTTAGTTCTTGGTCGTCAACAATTAGCAACACCTTTCTTCTATTCAGAAACATGGGGTATCGCAGCAAACACATTTGATGCCGCAGTAGCTGTAAACACTGATCTTCCAGACACTACTTTGGTAGCTGCATGGGTAGGTAGAGGAAATGGTACAGCTGGTGGAGCAATTGTGAACCTTAATAACCAAAACTTTGATGGTGGACATAATGAACTATTTGGTAGTGAGGCTGCATTTGCATTTGGAGCTATCAATAAGTCAATCTCTGATGTAACACTTCAAGCATGGTACTACAATGTAACTAGTGCAGAAGATGCACTATGGCTACAAGCAGATGCTAACTTCGGTTCTATTTCAGTAGGTGCACAATATGCTGCAACTTATGCCCAGTCAGTTCTTGCTACTAATGATACTGATGCTTATGCATTTAAAGTTGGTTATGAAGCAGATGCACTTTCTGCATATGTTGCATACTCTTACAGAGGTAACGATGCGAGTGCTCTTAATATTGCCAACATCGCTACAGGTGCAGGTGCGGGTTCACAATCTAGCCTCTACACAGAAACATACTGGAACTACGGTTTCGTAGGTCAACAAGATGCAGAAACAATTGCACTTGGTGCTAGCTATGATTTAGGTATGGCTAAAGTTGCTGCACAATACACAACTGTATCTACAAGTGTTGCTAACACTGCTACAACTGGTGACATGAATGAATTTGCATTAACTGCAAGCACAAAAGTTGGGCCAATCAATACTGACCTTGCTTACGTGTATGATGAAAAAGGTGTAGCTGGTAACGCTGCAAACACTGTTTTAGTAATGCTTTCATTACCTTTCTCTCTATAAGTTAGAAAGTTACTCTTCTTTCTTTAGAAGAGTAAAAACTTTTCACTCTCTTTTGAGAGTGAATCCTCTTAT
>Ga0256840_1002667_pt1 | contig 15447 bp, 14 predicted proteins | sample 355202metaG_FD_185969 | JGI IMG/M metagenome (GOLD analysis project Ga0256840, IMG submission 185969) | Hydrothermal vent microbial communities from Mid Atlantic Ridge, Atlantic Ocean - 355-202 | ecosystem: Environmental > Aquatic > Marine > Hydrothermal vents | place: Atlantic Ocean: Mid... | reverse complement strand
AAACATTAAAAAGCATCCCACAAAGTAAAAGAAGCTCTCAATCTAAGCAAACATTGAAAATGTCAAAATGGATACTTACTTCAGACTTTGTAGAAGATGATATAAAAATTCAAAAAAATGAAAAGGGCAATACAATTACTATTTCAACGGCTGCATTTACTTACGCTTCTCCTAAGATGGTACGTTTAGATGGTGTAAAAGGAAAATTCTTTTCACAAAAACTTCACCATGCATTGGTTAATTACGTAACAGACTATGGTAAAGATGCATCTGCAGTTAAGCGTATATTAGAAAAAAGATTTGGAGTGACTACACGTATACCAAGTTATACCAAATTGACAGCTTCAACAACAGGTGAAGATAAAAATAGTTTTCAAGATTTTCATCCAGATGAATTGGTGAGTATCATCAACATGTTTGAAGAAATGCCTTCTGGATACCATAAGATAAAAGGTTTTAAGTATTTAGTAAGAAGAGTAGACGGTATGCCAAATCCTGTACACCCAAAAGCTCCAGCCATCGCTTGGTCAAATGGGTACATAGAGTTTATGGATACAGCATTTATTTCAAATGTAGCACACATGAATAGACTCATTATCCATGAAAAAACACACTTTCTATGGTCAAATGTATTTTCAGAAGAATTAAAGCAAGACTGGATAGAAGTTGGAGGATGGTATAAAAACTCAGATGACGCAGATGGTTGGTCAACTACAAAAACAACAGAGTTTGTATCAGCATATGCACATCTAAAAAATCCAAATGAAGATATGTCTGAAAGTGTTTCATACTATATTCTAAATCCAGATAAACTTAAAACAAGGTCTCTGCCGAAGTATGAATTTATACGCGACAGAATCATGAGTGGTGACTTATATATCTCTAAAATTCGTGAAGATTTAACATTTGAAGTCTTAAATTTATTTCCAGATTATAATTATCCAGGAAAGATTAAAAGAATAGACATTGATGTTGCTGGTGCAGCAGATGAAGATAAAAAAGTAACAGTTGAAATTGAACTAAATGTCGTCAATAAATTATTTGATGGAGCATCAAAAGCAATCACTAGAGTAACTAGTGAAATAGGAACATACGTAGACTTGCATTTGAGACCAGTTGATGGTAATAGTGCTGTTTTAAGAGGTTCATTCAACTTAAGTAAATATGCCAAATCTGGCTTGTGGTTCGCAAACCAAATCGTAGTAACTGACAGAGTCGGTAATCAAAGATTTGAAGGAGTATCTGACTTTGGATGGAAAATGTTCATCAACAATCCTCTTGAAGATGTGATAAAACCAAAATATGTAAAAGAATCATTGAAATTAAACTTAAAAGATGCAGTTAAAGATGGTCATGATGTACAGATACTCAACGTAAGTTACGAAGTAGATGAAAATAAAAATATGAAAACACATTCACCAGGTCTTGCCTCACTTACAAACCCTGAATCTGGAGCATATAGAGTGCAAAGATATGGTTCATATAGCGAAGATACAAAAAGAATAAGTATCGACTTTACTATTACGGAGTATTATGCTTCAGGACGCTATGGTATTCCCTATATTGCGTTTAAGGATCTCGCTTTAAATCAAGGTACTCAATCATTCTCGGATTCTGAAAAGCATGAACCACTTGTGACTATAGATATTCAGACTGCTAATCCAGATTTAACTCCACCAGAAGTAGACTTAAATCAAATTACAGTAGATGCAGAACCTACAAATCCAACTGCACCAAATGGTGAAACGGCAGTCAAGATAACCTATCTTGCTAAAGATGATAAAGCTGGACTAGGGAAAGTGAGCTATAGATTACTTGACCCTGAAGGTAAGTCACATCAGCAGTACCACTACCATGAGAATTTTTATACAACATTCTTTGATGGTGATGCTACAGCGTGGAAAAAGTATGAAATTAACGTAACTTTACCTAAAGGCTCTGCACCAGGAATATGGGGACTTCAAGCACTAGAAGTTTTCGATAAAGCACAGAATAAAAAGAGTTATAACTTTGTTGAAACCATGCACTTTGAGGTGAGTAAATAAGCTTAAAATTATCTTTAAATTTTACTCTGTAACCCAAGCTCTAGGCGTAAATTCTACGCCAAAGGCATCCCCACCTTTAGAACCTGTGGGGAATATAACGTCCTCCATTGGCAAGACCACTTAACCCAATATTCTTATTTTACTAAGCTATAATGCTTTTAGTAACGCTTGTTTGTAAAATTCTAAATTATTAATATATTTGAAATAAACCTCATTAGGTGTTTTGTTTCTAATTGCAGAATTCAATCGTCTCGAATTCTATTTTTTCATATAAATATCCATTGAATATCTAAGTTCACTCATGCTCTTATAGTGGTTAAGATAAATTTCTTCATACTTAATGCTTCTCCAAAAACGTTCAATGCAAATATTATCAATACTTCTACCTTTACCATCCATGATAATGCCCTGAAAAATATCCACATGAGCTTTAGCCGTATACTGTGAGCCTTGGTCTGTGTTAAATATCTCTGGTTTTTGGGTACATCATATACCTATCAATTTGAAAATGAAATAATATTTAGATGGTTTTTTTTAAATAAATATGATTCTATGCCAATAAAGGTCAGAGAGATGGCTCTTCCCCTACGGCTCGCATAGCTTAAAAATATTTAAACCTGCTATAATTCGCATAATTTAAGAGAAATAACGTTTCTTACTACAATAAACTTCTTTCCCAACTTTATAAGACTTCTTACAAAACTCAAGGAAATAAGAAATCTATACACCAAAAAGGCACATATCATATGTTATTTACATCACTAGGGCTTTCAGACCCCATTTTAAAAGCTGTCGAAGAGACAGGCTACACCAAACCAACACCCATTCAAGCTAAAGCAATTCCTTTTGTTTTAAAAGGCGACGATGTTCTAGCAGCTGCTCAGACAGGTACAGGAAAAACAGCTGCTTTTACCCTTCCTCTTTTAGAGCGTTTGGTTCAAAACCATAAGAGTACAGGAACAAGCAAAGGTCAACCTAAACGTCATATACGTGCGTTAATCTTAACTCCTACCCGTGAACTTGCAGCCCAAGTGGGTGAAAATGTGGAGATGTATTCAAAATATCTTCCTTACAAATCTACCATTATTTTTGGTGGGGTAAATATCAATAGACAGATCAATACCATTAAACAAGGGGTTGAGATCTTAATAGCAACGCCTGGGCGACTGCTTGACCTTGTGAGTCAAAGAGTGATTGACCTCTCAAAAGTAGAAGTGTTGATTTTAGATGAAGCTGACCGTATGTTGGACATGGGGTTTATTCACGACATTAAAAAAGTAGTAAAATTAATTCCAAAACAACGACAGACCCTACTCTTTTCAGCAACATTTTCTAAAGAGATAAAAGCCCTTGCAGCTGGTTTTCAAACCAATCCAAGCCTGGTAGAAGTTGCAGCCCAAAACAAAACAGCTGACCGTATCGCCCAACTGGTTCACCCTGTCAATAAAAATCAAAAGAAAGAACTGCTCTATAAACTTATAGATGATGGTAACTGGAAACAAGTTTTAGTTTTCACTCGAACGAAACATGGAGCCAACAAACTTTGTGAATACTTGGAGAAACAGGGTATTCCTGCAGCTGCCATTCATGGAAACAAGAGCCAAGGAGCCAGAACCAAAGCCCTTGCCAACTTTAAAGAGAACAAAATCACCGTCTTGGTAGCCACCGATATTGCAGCACGTGGTATTGACATTAGTATGCTTCCTCATGTGGTCAACTTTGAACTTCCAAATGTTCCTGAAGATTATGTTCATAGAATAGGTAGAACAGGACGTGCAGGTCGTGAGGGTGAAGCTCTCTCTTTGGTTTGTGTTGATGAAAATGATTATTTAAGAGGCATAGAGCGTCTTATCGGTCAAAAAATTGAAAAAGTAGTTGTGACTGGTTTTGAAGTAGACCCCAACATAAAAGCAGAACCTATCAATCAAGGTGGTGGACGAGGACGACGTGGTGGAGGTGGAGGAAACGCTAACAGAAACAACTCTAGTGGTGGAGAGCAGAAACGTTCTAACAGTCGAAATAGAAGCCGTAGCAGAAATAGATCGCGAGATTCATAACACTATCGTAGGTAAAACTACGATAATATCTGTTCAATGGTCTCTTTCATAATAGGTAACTTCTGACGTATTACCATATCTAAAACAGACAAATTGAGACCTTCATAGTCATGAACGATGTAGTTTCTCATATCATAAGCACCTTTTAAATCTCGTTTGTCAAACTCTTGCAGTATTTCAAACTCTCCATCTTTTGCTAACTTGTTAAACTGTTCTGCTATGGAAGTGAAGTGCATCATCATGGCTGCTCTTGCACTTTTTTCATCTTCTAGGGCTTTGCTTATGTTTCCACTATCAACAATAATCTCTTCAATAAAGTTAATCTTCTTTAAAATAACCTCTAGTCTATCGTAAGCCTTAGACATAAATGATATCCTTTTTTATCTTTTCAACTAAAGATGTACTACTCTCTAAATCAAAGACATCACTGCGTAGATTAAAACGTTTAAGTAGTGCCATTTTCATCTCATTTATAGCATCAAAATAATCCCATATATCATGTTGCTTTAAATAGTTTTTGTCTACTTTAACTGCCACATCAATATCACTAAAGGCATCTGCTTGATTTCGAGCATAACTACCAAAAAGACCAATTTCTGTAAAAAGTCTGTTTTGAGAGCTATCTTTAAACTCTTTTAAATAGCTCAATATTTCATCTTTTTTCATAAGATAGCTCCTTTTTTTTCATTTATTATAACACAAAAAACTCCCCACTTTATGATTTTATCTTTTAAGTCTAACTAGATACCATACAGCAATGAATTTAATAAAAATAACCAACACCAATATTCCCGAACTTCTCATCTACCAGCAACTCCGTGACAATGCTTTCACCAAAGACAACTCTTTTATCGCCGACAGTGCAAAAGTGGTCAATATGCTTTTAGAGACCGATGTAGAAGTAAAAAGCCTACTTGCAACCCCAGAGTATTATGATGAGTTTCAAAACCTCGTTAACAGTAAAGAGATTCCCCAACTCTTTGTAGCTGATAAAAAACTGATGCAAAGCATTGTAGGACACAAACTGCACCAAAATGTAATGATGCACGGAACACGACCTGCACAGACAGCATTAGAGAACTTAAATGAGCAGATAATTATGCTTGACAACATCACCTCTACAGAAAATGTAGGCTCCATTGCACGTTCTGCTGCTGCTTTGGGTGTTAACTCCTATATATTACCAAATCAAGGACCTCACCCTTTTGGACGACGAGCTTTACGGGTCTCTATGGGGCATATGTCGATGTTAAAAACTCATCTCTATGATGATATAGGTGAAACGCTAAAAAAACTAAAAGAGAATGGCTACACTATTTTTGCAGCAGAGATAACAGCTGACTCCATACCTTTAAGTAAAGCAGTTGTTCCCCAAAAATGGGTACTGCTTATGGGACATGAGGGGCATGGTATTTTACCTGAAGTTTTGAGCCTATGTGACAACATTATTAACATAGAAATGATGCCAAATGTTAAAAGTTTTAACGTGGCCGTTGCAGCTTCTATTTTAATGTATACTTTTAAACAAAAAGAAAAGAAGATACACGATTAAAACACAGAGAGCCATTATACTATGGGCATGAGAGTCACAACTTTTACCTTTTTCCTATTTTATTTTCGACTCTCATAGACGGCTTTTACTTCATATAATTTTTCCCACCAACCTTATTTGGTTACGGTAAAGGCTGCTTCATTTTCTAAGACTTCAAATCATATATTTCGCTATAATAACTCAAAAAACAGGCAAGTACTAAATGTTTGAAAACCTCTTAAAATTCTTCATCAACAACGCTCGAATGAACTACCTTCTTTTTCTGCTTATATTTTTAACAGGTATCTACAGTTATACCAAAACACCCAAAGAGATATTTCCCTCTTTTGAGCTAAACATGGTTGCCATTACGGGTGGATATACGGGGGCTTCCATAGATATTTTGGACAAGATGGTGGTTAAACGGATAGAAGATGAAGTGAAAAATATAGATGGGGTGAAAGAGATGTCGACCATTATCTCTCCTGCTAAATTTAACATGATACTTGAACTTGAAAAACGCGTGGACAAGTACAATACGGCAAATAAGATTAAAGATGCCATTTCCATCACCAAACAGTACCTACCTGAGGATATGAATGAACCCATGGTACAGGTACTTACTACAGGTAAAGGGCTTATGGCTGTGGCGATTAGCTCTAAAACAGCTGGGCATGGCGAGCTTATAAACCATGCCAAAATACTCAAAGAGAAAATCTCTACACTTAAAAATATCTCCGAAGTAACCATTTACGGTGATGCTGAAATGTACTATGACATCAGTTTAAATTCACAGAAAATCCAAGCCCTTGGTCTTGAAGAGAACAGCATCGCTTCAGCCATACGGGGTCTCTCTTATGTCTACCCCATAGGAAAGGTAGAAGACAGCCAAGGTGGTCACCACTACATAAGTACCTATAATGGTAAAAAAACTGCCCACGCACTAGAAGAGAGCCAAATAGTGGTGAAAGGAAAACGGATTTACCTCAAAGACATTGCCAACATAGAGAAACGCTATGAAGATTCTGCTTCACTCTTCTCTGTAGACAATCAAGATGCTGTAGACCTCTCTATTGGTATGAGTGAGGAGGGGAACTCTTTAGAGATATCGAAAAAAGTTACGAAGATTGTTGATGAACTCAACCTTCAAAACAGTGAACTGAACTACCTCATACACGATGACAACTCGGTGCGTATTAAAGACAGGCTTAACATCGTCGTCTCCAACATTCTTTTAGGAATCATACTCATTGCTTTGTTGGTGATGGTACTCATTAACTCTCGTCTCTCCTTGGTTATCTCTTTGGGTATTCCTACCTCTTTTGTTATGGGGGCGTTTTACCTTTACGCTACGGGCTATACCATTAACATGATTTCACTTATTGGGGTGCTGATAGCCTTGGGAATTATTGTTGACGATGCCATTGTGGTCAGTGAAAATATTCAGCAACACGTAGAAGCAGGAAAAGAGCCCAAAGAAGCAGCACTGTTGGGAGCCAAAGAGATGTTTAAACCCGTTACCATCGCCTCTTTGACCACCCTCTTTGCCTTTATACCTGCGTTGATGATACAAGGCACTTTAGGGGAAGTGATGAAGCTTATTCCCATCACTGTTTCGGTCTTGGTTTTGGCTTCACTGATAGAGTCGTTTATCTTTTTACCCATTCACGCTGCACACATCTTAAAAAAAGAGAGCAAACCAAGAAGTTGGGAGAAGGTCAACAGGATTTACTCGCTTACTATTCACTTCTTTATTCGTTATAAAAAGAGCTTTTTACTACTCTTCTTGGTACTTGTTCCTCTTACTATTGTTATGGGTGTGAAAGCGAGTAAATTTAAGATGTTTCCTAAATTTGATGCCACCACTATCAACATTGCCCTTAAAGCCAATGTCAACACCTCTACCGAAGAGACCAATGCCATACTTAAAACCATAGAGAATGACCTCTATGAACAAAAAGAGAAGTTTCAAATCAAACACATAGGTGCCATAGCAGGGTGGCGACGTGACAGTGCTGGAAACTCTGAAACTTACCCTTATGTGGGTCAGATAAAAATAGAGCTAAACAAGCTCAAAGCCCAAAACTTTGTAGATGCCTACATCACCCCCGTTCTAAGTTTTTACTATGATGACAGCAACCGAATACGTAATGAAAAATCAGAAGTTATCTCTCAAAAATTACGAGCCTATTTAAAAGAAAAAAATTACATAGATGCGTTTCAACTTACCGATTTGGACATCGTAGAGAAAAAAGTAGGTCCCATAAAGTCAGACATCAAGATAGGGCTTATTTCCAATGACAATGAAAAAGTCATTAAGTACATGAAAGAGTTAAAAGCTGCACTCTTAGCACTAGATGGCATAGTCTCTGTCGATGATGGTGTCAAGTTTGGAGTGAGTGAGATTAAGCTCAAAGTTAACGCCTATGGTGAGTCGCTAGGGCTAGACGAGCAACAGCTTGGACAACTGCTCTCGACACTCTACTTAGAGCGAAAAATAGCCATAGCCTTTGACGCTACCGACCTGTTAGAGATGCGTATACGCAGTGACAACAAAGACTCCATGGAAGATTTTAAAAACTTTGAACTCGACTTGGGTGAAAATGGTCGGGTGAAGCTTAGAGAAGTGGTGGAGTTCAATACCATTCAATCGTTTGAACGGGTCATTAAAGATTTTGGAGAGAAAAACTTTTACATCTACGCCAATGTGAACAGCAAAATCATCACGGCAAACGAAGCTGTAGCCAAGATTCAACCCATACTCGACAACATCAAAAAAGATGGAGTCAAACTAAAGTTTAAAGGTGAACAAGAGAAACAGAAAGAGCTAAAACAAGACATGATGGCAGCCTCTGCACTGGCGATGATACTCATCATGCTCTCCTTGCTCTACCTCTTTAACTCATTTAGAGAAACTTTCATGATGATGTCGGTGATTCCTTTTGCATTTTTGGGCGTTCTAACTGGTCACTTTTTACTGGGTGTCAACCTAAGTCTCTCTTCCATCATAGGGATGCTTGGGCTTTCAGGGGTGGTAATAAACGATGGAATTATTATGATGATGAATCTTAAAAAAGCAACCAATATGGAAGAGTTTTACTACTTTGCTAGTAAACGTTTTAGACCGATTATTTTAACCACGGTGACCACGCTGATAGGTTTGGCTTCACTTATATTTTTCCCAACAGGTCAAGCTGTCATCTTCCAGCCTATGGCGATTGCGTTAGGATTTGGACTGCTTTGGGGAACGGTTTTAAACCTGCTTTACTTGCCTGTTTTGTTTGTGGTTTTGAATGGGAAGAGGTTTAGGTAAAAACTTTGTGGACGATTTTTATAGATAGATGGTATACTTTGAAATAGTTTTAACATACTTAATACACTTTACGAAGGTTGTATTGGCTATGTTAAAATCTAAAAAAGGCAATGAATGAAAGAAATACGAATATCTAATATTGAGAATTTTATATCACTTTTTCAAAATAAAAATACTGCTTTCCATAATATCTCTTGGGTAGAACCTATTTTTATAGGGATGCTAAGAGCCTATCAAAAAGATAAAAAGCTTGATATTCAAACAGATAATAGCTATATTAGAAATATGATTTTACAAGAGTATACTCCTCGTAATACTTTTAGTCCCATAGAAAACATCAAAAATAGTCGGATGGGGTTAGAAGAGATATCAACCCATTTAACCTCTATTATGCTTAAAAACTTTACAACATTAGAGCCAAAAAATATTACAGACTTAAAGCACTATCTACAATATTTATTTTTAGAGCTTATGAATAATGTAGCTGACCATGCACACTCTCCTATAGGTGGGTATACGATGGCTCAATACTACCCAAAAGAAAAAAAGATTCAATTTACAGTAGCTGATAGAGGAGTTGCATTCCTAGAAAATATTCAGTTAAATTTTAGTGATATAAACTGTGAAGAAAAGGCTATTTTTAAAGCCCTTGAAAAGGGTATTACTTCAACAAAGCAACTTATGTATGGTCAACCTAAAAATGCAGGCTTTGGTCTTTATGCGATGTTTGAGATTTTAAAAATGACAGGTGGAAGATTTGTTATTATCTCTAATGATACGTTAGTTCGGTATGAAAATGAAAAATATATAACGAAGAAATTGCCAACCCCTTGGAAGGGAGTTGTTGTTACATTTGAATTCTTTGAAGCCAATATCAATCATGATATGGACTATTTCAAGAAAAATTACTTATGGAAAATGGATGAAGAGGATGATGACTTTTTTTAAGCCACCCTCTCCTTTGAATACTTAATAACAAAGTTAATGGTATCTTTAATACCCTGCGTTTCATTAACAAGCATCACTTTACCTCGAATATATTCTATTCCAAAAGCTCTAATAAAAATACCAAAAAACTCATCTATAAAAGATTGAGTTACTTGCTCTATACCCACAAAATCAAGTGTAATAATATTACCTTTATCAAGTTCTTTTTTCATTTTTTTTCTGATGATTTCACCAGCACCTCGTGAGCCAACAAATTCAAAACCACCTGTCTCATTTTTGATATTAATGACCATTTGCTACCTCCTTTTTAATTAGAATTGTAGATTACATATAGTCAATTATAGATTAAATATAGTCATATATAGCTAAAAATGATTAAATATAGCTAATTTATCTGTAAAGGAATCTACACTCTGAAAAAATATACGCTATAATAAACCATAACCCTCTCCACAAGGAGGAAACCATGGAAGAGACCATTATAGCTTTAGCTAAAGCAGCCATTTTAGTAGCACTCAATCAACCTGATGATTTTAACCTAACCCAAGGTTTAAACCTTTAGAAAAAGAGGAGTTAAATTCTATAAAAATAGAAGTGGCTCTACTCTCAGAACCCAAAGCACTTCACTATAAAGATAAAAAAGATTTAGAGACAAAAATAGAACCTCTTGTTGAGGGAGTAGCTTGTAAAGAGCTTGTCTCTGTGATTGTCGCTCTTTTACAAAATGAAGACAATGTTCTTGTCATCTCTTCTGACTTGAGTCACTTCCACCCCTTAAAAGAGGCAAATAGCCATGACAACATATGCTTGTCAGGTATGTCAATACTTGACCCTTTAGCTTTACAAAAAGGTTGTGAAGCCTGTGGAATTAAAGGAATAGAGGCGATGATAAAGGCTTCTAAAAAGCTCAAGTTAAAGTCAAAACTACTTGACTATAGAACTTCTGCTCATGCCTCTGGTGATGAGAAGTCGGTTGTGGGGTATTTGTCTGCGATGTTTTATTGAATATGTGAATATGCCGTAGGGTACGGTTAAGTATTATTTTGTTAAAGTGCAAAAAATAATAGATAAAGGCTTCTAGATGAACAAAGAGAAACTAAAAGGGCTCATGTGGGGTTCACTTCTTGGTGATGCTTATGAAAACAAAGCGTTCACCCTTTATGGAGAACAAGTAATTTGGTTGCTTGAGTACATGAGTGAAAGTAAGGTCTATGACCCTTTTGTTTTTGGTGACATTTGGCAAGAGAAGATGAATGCTTATAAAGGTGAGCTTGACAGTGCATCGAAAGAATCTCTTCTTAACATTAAGTCTGGTCGTTCATTTCTTGGAGCTGGTTCAAGCACTCATGACCTCTCCGTTGTGGGAAGACATGCACCCATACTTTTTACACTAAAGGGAATGGATGAGATGTTGGAGTCTGTCAAGTTTCATAACTGTTTAACACACATGACCAAAGAGACCATTGATGCTAGTAAATACATCGCAGAAGTAACGTTGGCAATGATTTACAACTTGGATGTAGAAAATACACTGATAGAACGTGCCAAGTTTTATGGCGAAGAGGTAGAAGCAGAAGTTGAGAAAGCAGTAGCCCTAAAAGACAAACCTACAAATGTTGCTCTGAGTACTTTAGGCAGAGGTTCACACGTTCATGGTGCTTTGGCTTCAACCATCTACCTTCTACTCAACTACCATGATGATTTTAATACTCTACTAAAAGTTAATTTAGAAGCAGGTGGTGATGTATCAGCACGTGCCATGGTAGCTGGTATGGTTGTGGGTGCAAGGTATGGGTTTGAGAAGATTCAACCTGAGTGGATAGAAGAGCTAAGGGAATATGAGAGACTTAATGCTCTCATAAACTAAGATTTAAAAAAGCTTCAAATAAGCTACCGTTAAAACTAACGCACCCAAAGCATAAAAAATATGCTCTTTGGGGTTAGACTCTATATAGTATAAGTCCATTGCCTTTTCATTAGAGAAGACATAGATGGCTAAAAGTCCAAAAATCACAGAGTAAATGGCCTGTGTTAGATTAATAGCTGTACCGTTTATTAGAGCAGGTACAAATGGTAGAAACATCATAATATAAACACCCACTAACGTAAAAGCTCTTCCTACTTTACAACGTAGTAAAATCGCTGCAATGACTATAAAACTTATGATAGCTGGTACAATCACTATTCCCGTCGATATCTCGGTGTTCATAAGAAAATTAACCAGAGAGAAAAACATAGCCATGGCAATGAGCCAAATAACCACCACTGTAAACTTCTTTTTAAAACCACTTTGTCTATTATATATTGTCAACATAATGTTAATCCTTAATTATTTATATTAATATTATATCTTAATTAAGTACTGTAAAGGATAAAAATAGTACTAGAAGTTAACAAGCTCATTGATATTGGGTACGACCATGACTGGCTCGACCAAGAGTGGAATGTATATATAGTAAATATACATTCCAAGCAAGAAAATTGAACTTACTAAAAGATATACGTGCTCTTTTAAACGTGACTTTTTTCTACTGCTGATGGAGTATATTTTTAATGATATTTGATTGCTTAATAGATAAATGATAGACAAAGAGACAGTAATACTTGGAATACTAATCAACGTCCAAAGTTTTTCATTCTCTTCAGGCATAAATATCCCCAACATTATATAGAGCATAAATGGGCTCATGAGTGAAATATATGCCAACAGAAGTATCATCCATCGAGCAAATCTTGACTCTAAAAGTAGTCCACTAATCAATAAAATACCAACCCCTACTCCAAATAGTGTCTTTAAATTTACAGCTGAATCAACATGCGTCAACCGTTCTGCAATAAGCTCTTCATACATCATAGCCACTAAAAGTACTATGGCAATTATAGAAAAAATCCAAATAACTGTTACTATAATTTTTTTATTGATAATATTACTTTTTTCAAAGTGTACAAACATTTTCTCTTCCTTTTAAACTATATTTTTCCTGAAACTTAAGATAGCTTATACGTAGAGTATACTCTCTTTTTCATTTAGAAACATAATGAAACAAAAAAAAATATAATGATTTTTATTAAGCAGAAGTTAGCCCCAACATAGGAAGTTCATAGGGAGAGGAAGAATATAATGAATTTAAAGAGAGTTCATTGACATATAAAAATTACACTTTTTAAGTGGTTTTATATTTATACTTTTCTATGTTAGGCTTGAAATAAGTATAACAAGATTGCGTGTACTTTGCGTGTAGAATTGAACAAATAAACGCCAATAAAATGGTATAATATTTTTTACAAATAAATAGGAATAATTATGGAACAAATTTTTAAAGACTTCAGTGCTTGGTTTTGGCCTTTTTTAGGAAATTTATTCTCTTCTATTGGAGATTTTTTTGGAGATATAGGGCTCTCTCTTTATGAAAACTACAATACCATCTTACCTGTACTCGGATACATGTTGGCATGTGCGATAGTTCTCTTTTTGCTACTAAAAATCCTACAATATATTGTTGGCTTTTTTTCAAAACTAACCAAACAGAGTATCTTCAGCACCCTGATACGGATAATTATTGCTGTAGTGGTTCTCTGCTTGCTTGCCTCTTTGGCATTCTATATAAAAAGTCTTATATAAATAAAGGAGAAAAGATGGACGGAACAAAACGAATCAATATAAAAAGTGGAAAAACGGTCAATATTGTACTGAAAGAAGATCAAGATACAGGGTACTTAACTTGGGGAATCGTTCGTGATATTTTAACCAAATCACCCAAACACCCTCACGGCATAAAAGTACGCCTTATGTCTGGTGAAGTTGGTCGAGTTAAAGAGATTTTAGATTAAAATCTCTTTTTTGAATTTAAAGATATTCACCAAGAGCTAAAATGTATCCATTACAATCTTTAATATAAAACACTCCTCTTCCATACCCACATTCACTACAGAAAAATTGGGGTGTCATGATTCTAAATTTCATTCTGCTCCCTTGTATCATTACCTTAGCATCATAGCAAATATTTAATTAAGTTGTATCCCGTGAAACAGCTGTTTCTTAAAAGAAAAAATAATAGCGTAAACCCACAATTATAGCTTTTTTAAAGAGTTTTTTCACTACTATGGTTCATAAATACTTTAAAGGAAAAAGATGAAAAAACTACTATTTTTATTTTCTATACTACTCTTCTCTCTACAACTCTCTGCACGTTCCGTTCCTGATGGTTTGGCACAAAGACTTGCACCCATCCCTTTAGATAAAAACAACTACAGTATTCATATTCAAGCCGTTAACTCATCGTATCCTTTGGTCTCATGGAAGAGCCACAACAAACGTGTTCCTGCCTCTGTTATTAAACTGCTTACCACTTACTCATCTCTTCTATCTTTAGGCTATGATTACCGTTGGGAAACCAAGTTTTATCATACAGGACGCATCAAAAATGGAATTTTACGTGGTAATTTAATTGTTAAAGCTTCTGGTGATCCAACCCTTGACAATGAAGATTTAGATGGTATTGTATCTCAGATTAAAAATGCTGGTATACGGCGTATTGTTGGTAACATTGTCATTGATCGATCGCTCTTTAAAGTCCCTACAAAAAACAACTCTGGTTTCGATAAAAATACGTACAGTCCCTACAATGCGATGCCCGATGCCATGATGTTTAATCAGCGAAAAAGTACCCTTTGTGTCTCATTTAAAGGAAGAAAAGCAAGAATTTCAAAGGATGTTCCCGACCTGAGTTACAAAGTGGTGAATAGGTTAAAACTGGTGAACGGTTCATGTCGAGGTAAACGTGCTTGGCCTCGTGTGAGTGTTAAAGCATCTACCCTCACCTTTTCTGGACAAATATCTCGTCACTGTAGAGAGCGTACCATCTGTAAGGTATTAACCAAGCCTTACCTCTCGTTTTACTATGCACTAAAAGGTAAAATGAAAGAGAGAGGCGTTACCTTTAAAGGGAAGCTTAAATTACAAAAAAGACTGAAAAAAGCACAATATCTCTTTTCCCACTACTCTCAAAGTTTGGAAGAGGTTATCTCGGTTGTATCCAAAAAGAGTAACAACCTTTATGCCCGTCAAATTCTGTTAACATTGGGTGCAAAAACCTATGGGACACCAGGAACTCCTTACAATGGTAGAAGAGCCGTAGAAAAAATACTTGGTCGTTACAACCTTTTAGAGAAAGGTACAACCTATATAGATAATGGTTCAGGACTCTCTAGGGTTTCAAAAATAACAGCACAATCTTTAGCAAACCTTCTACAACATGGAGCCAAACACTACGGACAACGATGGATGGATACACTCTCTATAGCAGGTATAGATGGAACCATAAGACGACGATTTTCAAACTCTTCTGTATTTGGTAGAGCATGGATGAAAACAGGAACCATTCGAGGAGTAAAAAACATTGCTGGTTATGTTGAAGGAGTATCGGGAATACGCTATGTAGTAGTGGTGTTGGTCAACGACAAATACTCCCGTAAGTATGGTGCAAAACTTGCAAACAAAGTTATAGAGTGGGTCTCAGATACCCAATAATATGAAAAAAGTTTTAGTTATCA
>Ga0256840_1002666_pt1 | contig 15455 bp, 17 predicted proteins | sample 355202metaG_FD_185969 | JGI IMG/M metagenome (GOLD analysis project Ga0256840, IMG submission 185969) | Hydrothermal vent microbial communities from Mid Atlantic Ridge, Atlantic Ocean - 355-202 | ecosystem: Environmental > Aquatic > Marine > Hydrothermal vents | place: Atlantic Ocean: Mid... | reverse complement strand
GGACAGTGTTAAAGATGAGCATATAATGATTGGTAGCTCTAAGGCTTTGGATGAGATAAGGATGGAGAGGGGTTGGAGTAGAAGAGAGTTGGAGGAAGAGCTGGAGAGGAGAAGGGTGGTTCTTGAAAAAATGGTTGAAAACAACATTAGAAAATTTGAAGATGTGGCGAGACTAATTAGAATGTATCAGTCTAATCCAGAAAAAGCTATGAGATATTTAAATTTATAAAAAAATTAAATGTTCTCAAAGCATTCTATATACTTCCATTGTTTATCTATTGCTTTCTCTATCTCTAATATTTCATTTTCAGAAAGTCCTTTAAATCTACCTTGCATTTTTAAGTAATCTTTCAAGTCCTTTCTTTTGTTTTTATCTTTGTAGGGTTTACTCGCTGGAGATAAATTGAATTTACCATCAAACTCCCATAAAATCCAAGCTCCGCATTTAACTGCCATTCTTGCAATTTCCACAGTTTTAGAGCTGTCAAATCTCCACCCCGGAGGACAGGGACTATGAAGGTGTATAAATCTAAATCCTTTAATGCTCTTTACCTTTTCAAGCTTCTTAATAAAATCGTTCATATATCCAACACTTGCAGTCGCTACATACGGCACTCTATGCATTAGCATTATAGCGGCTAAATCTTTTCTGTCTTCTCTTTTACCAGCAGGAGAGGTAGTTGTTTTTGCCTTCCAAAATGTGGTTCCACTAGCTTGAATACCAGTATTCATGTAAGCTTCGTTATCGCTTACAATAACAATTATATCATCATTTCTAACTGCAGAACCGCTTATTGTAGCAAAACCTATGTCTGCTCCGCCATCTCCCATCCAAATTACCACATTTTTCTTCTTATTTTCCCTTTTAAAAGCTGCAGAGATGCCAGCTGCTACAGCGGGTGCAGAGGCAAAAGGCACATGAAGAACTGGAACATTTAATGTTGCTTTTGGATGAATTCCTGCTATTATAGTAGAGCAACCAGCTGGTATAACCAAAACGAAATCTTCAAGAGCCAAACCAAGTGCCTTTAACCCAATAGCGTGAGGACAACCTTGACATGAAGGATTACCGGGCATTACTATTGTCTTCATCATATTACCTCCAGAAATATAACTTCATCCTTTAATTTATCTTCAGAAAACTTCCTAAACAACTTAGTTAGTTCATTAACACCAACATCAACTCCACCAATTCCTGCTATAACGTTTGTTATATCATCCATGAAACTTTTTAATTCTGTGCCAATAATTCCACCTAACCCCATAGAACAATCCCTATCCAAAACCAAAATTTCCCTGCCCTCTAAAACTTTTTCAATTCTTTTTTGTGGTATTGGCCTTATGTATCTAAGTTTTAGCAATCCTATTGGTATTCCTTCTTTTCTAAGCTCGTCTATTGCATCTTTTGCATCGCCACTCCAAGCACCCATCATAACTACTGCATACTCAGCATCATCAATCCTATATTCTTCAATTAAACCGCAGTTTCTACCAGTTATCTCTTCATATTCTTTGCTTACCTTATCTATGGTCTTATCCGCTTTCAACATAGTTTCAAAAGTATCCTTTCTTAACTTAGCTGTACATTCGTTTGGAGCTAAACTGCCAATTGTAGTATTCTCTTCTCCAAAAACATAACATTGTCTTCTTTCTGGTAAAAATGAGTCTGCAGTTTCTTGATCAAGTATTTCAACTACTTCGGAAGTATGACTTAGCTGAAAAGCATCCATTCCAGCAGTAAAAGGTAAATTTAACTCTTCACTTATTTTAAATCCTTGTAATGTTAAATCAAAAGCCTCTTGAACGTTTTCTGCCATTGAAATGATCCATCCACTATCCCTCATTGTTAGTATGTCTGTATGATCTGTATGTATGTTCCAAGGAGGCCCAATTGTTCTTGTTACAACTGCCATAACAAGTGGAACCCTTGCATTAGCGACCCACCAAACCATCTCATACATGTACAACAAACCGTGACTCGAAGTAGCTGTAAAAGATCTCTTTCCAGCAACAGCACTTCCATATACACTCGCAAGAGCTGAATGTTCTGATTCAACTCTAATAAATTCTGCATCAAGTTCTCCGGAATCTACCATTTCAGCTAATTTTTCAACTATTACAGTTTGAGGAGTTATTGGGTAAGCGGCTATAACTTCGGTTCTTGAAAGTTTTACAGCTTCTGCAACAGCCTGATTTCCAGTCATTATTGTTTTCATGTTTATTCCTCCAAAACCATTTTTATTGCTTTTTTTGCACAAACTTCACAGCAAATACCACAGCCTTTGCAGTATTCATAGTCTATTTCTATGCATTTCTCTCCCTCAGTTATAACATTCTCTGGGCAGTACAACCAGCAGACCATGCAAGAATTGCACTTTTTCTCATCTACAATTGGCTTATAAGTTCTCCACAGCCCTGTTTTTCCAGCAGAACCCTTATCAGGCGTGGAAATTAAACAATCTATTGGTTGCATTTATGCACCTCCGTATATGCTTTTTTTGCAGCTTCAGAATTAATTTCTGCAAGTTTATCATGAAAGGTTTCATTTATAGCCTTAATTAGGCTATCTAAACTTATATCAAGAATTTTAGCCATAGCTCCAGCCATGGCAGTATTAACGATTGGCCACCCTGCAGAAACTAAATTTAGTTCTATTGCTATTTTACTTGCATTTATGCAATAGTCTCCTCCTATCTCTGAGTTTACTAAGGTTATTCCACCATCTTTTAGGTAATCTTCTAAATTTACAATTTTGAGTATTTTTTCGGCAAATACCGAAACAACGTCAGCTTCTCTTATTGATGAATGTCTTCTAATTTCTTTGTCTGAAATCCTCAAATAACTTTTAACAAGAGACCCTCTCCTTTCAGCACCGAACTGTGGTATCGCTTGAGCAAATTTGTCATCTTTGACTGCTGCAAGAGCCAAAATTCTTGCTGCTGTAACACCCCCCTGACCACCAAAACTAAGAATTGTTATTTCTTTTAACACTCTACCACCCTAATTTCTGCGAACCTTTAGTTATTATAAGATTTGCCATTATTGTTTATTACAGGAAATTTAATTTTGCTCAGAGTGTATGTCCGTTTATGAACGAAGAGAAAGTTCAGGCTATAGTAGAGGCACTACCATACATAAGGGAGTTTCACGGTTCGAAAATGGTGATAAAAATTGGTGGAAATGCGATGATTAATGAAGATATACTTGAAAAAACGATAAAGGATATTATTTTATTGTACTTTGTAGGTATAAAACCGGTTGTCGTGCATGGTGGTGGACCTGAGATAAGTGAAAAAATGGAAAAATTTGGAATAAAACCGAAATTTGTTGACGGATTGAGGGTTACAGATGAGGCAACACTCGAAGTCGTTGAAATGGTGTTAGATGGTAAAATAAACTCCAAAATAGTTACTACATTTATAAAAAATGGTGGTAAAGCAGTAGGATTGAGTGGAAAGGATGGATTACTAATAATTGCCAAAAAAAAGATTAAAAGAAAAAAAGAAGGAGATAAAGAAATAGTTGTAGATTTGGGCTATGTTGGGGAAACTGAGTACGTAAATCCTGATATACTTGAGATTCTAATGGAAAATGGATTTATACCAGTTGTATCTCCAGTTGCGACAGATCTTGAAGGTAGGTGTTACAACGTTAATGCTGATCTCGTTGCTGGGAGTATAGCAGCTGCGTTAAAGGCTAAGAAACTTATAATGTTAACCGATGTACCCGGAATATTAAGAGATGTAAAAAATAAAGATTCAGTTGTGAGTAAAATCTCCTTGGAAGAATTGGAAAATCTAATGGACAGTTTGTCTGGTGGTATGATTCCTAAGGTTGAGGCAATAATTCAGGCTTTGAAAGGTGGTGTAGAAAAAGCCCACGTAATAGATGGTTCAAGAGAACATGCAATACTTTTGGAGTTGTTCACTAAGAAAGGAATTGGTACAATGGTTGTTAGGTAGAGATCTATGATATTGGGTTGCCAGCCGGATATAAATCATGAATTAAAAGAAGCGTTTGAGTTCGCAAGTGTTAATGGTTTCTATCACATAGAATTACTAATGGATCATCCAAACTACTATTCTTTAAGTTATGCTGAAATACTTGAGTTAAAGGAGAGTTATGATTTAGAAGTGCTTATACATGCTCCAGCAACATTTACAAATTTTCTTTCTATAAGTAAAATTATGAGAAAGGCTAGTTACTGTGAACTAAATCGGGTGTTAGAATTAGCTGAAAGGTGTGATGCGAAACTCGTGACAGTCCATCTTGGTTGGAATCCTGGTTTTATAACTGCGAAAGGTTTTGTTTTCCAGCCAGAGTTATACGAAAAACACAACTACAGAGTTTTAACTGAAGAGTTTTATGTTTTTGCTTTGAGATACGGCGAACTATTATCTGTGGAGAATACAATATCCATGACAGCATCGGTAGGTAAAGCTCTGGAGTTTTTGCTTGAAAATACTGAAATTTCTCTGACATTCGATGTAGGCCATAACAATATAACCAGAAATGAAATATTTATAAAAAATTTTGATAGGGTTAAAAATGTGCACTTACACGACAACGATGGTAGAAAAGATACGCATTCAGCCCTCGGTACGGGTAACGTAGATTTTAGCTTTCTTAAAAATTATAGAAACTATGCTACGCTTGAAGTTAGAGATGAAAAAGCGATACTCGAATCAAAAAATTGGCTTTTAAGGTTTTTGAAATCTTAAATTTTAAGTTTCTTTAGGTGAAATTGTATTTCTAATCTTTAAATAGATAGCCTTGTTAATTTATAGTATGGATCGATTTTGTTGCATTTAGCATATTCGGAAATTAATTTTAGTATATCTGTATATTTAACTATGTAAAGTGAAGCTTTTCCTTCTATATCCTCTAACTCCTCTTTCAACTTTTTTAACTTATCAATATTCTTGTAATCAAATCCCAAGGCTATTAAAAACATGGCAGGAGGTTTATTTTCTTCTTTGTATTTCTTATCTACATAATCCTTCAATTTCCTCATTTCGTCTTTTGTCAATGAATAAGATTTAGAATTCTTTACATCTACTATCACAGGCCTATTCACTCCCTTTATTTCAAGATCCCATACATCATCATACCTTCTTTTGTATCCCAACTGCTCAACCTTGAAACCTAACAATCTCAAGGCAATACAGCATATATCTTCAAACTCCTCGCTTGATACCTTACTCAAAATGGGTTTTAGAAGTAATGGAGGTACTAACTCTACTACTTCACTAGATACATCCAGTTCTCTAAAGGCTATTGCTTCAGAGATTTTTGTTAATAGACCAAATACTACTTTATCTTTATTTATAAAGTATTTTTCAAGTTCCAAAGGTAACTTTTCCTTTTGAATTGTAAAAGGAGGACGTATATTGAAGTACTTACTGGCAGACACTTGCTCAATTTCAAATACTCTCTCAAACTCTATTCTTAACGGATAGTTGCTTTTATTCCCTCTCTCACCCCAATCTGGGTTTGGTTTCTCATTTCTATATATTCTTCCTACAACACCACCACCAATAATCCAGTATTCATCACCCCTTCTCTCTAAAAACAGAGCGTACACACCTTTTGTTAGTTTTATCCATATATTTTCGTACTTATCCTCAATTCCCCAGAGTTTCTTCTCAAATATCGTTCGCTGATTTTTGCGAGGTGTGCTAAATAAATAACACTCTACCATTACAACCACTCCATTACTTTTTAAGATGTTCTACCCTGTTAGGAGAATTCTAATCATAAGTATCGTGGACCATCATTGAACACTTGAACGACACTCTTTACCTCTGGCTCTCCAACAAATCCCGCGTTTAGTGGGGCTGATGAAAACGATGCACCAATGATTTCAGACATCAAATCAATACCTTAACTTTAAACCTGCTTGCATTAAGGACTGTTATTCCCACAAGCTTCTCTTCCCTATATTTTCTGCAATATTCCTAATCTGTACCTCCGTATCCGTAACTTTCTGAGGTCTTTCAAAGCTTATGTAGATAATACCCGCATCTTTATAATAATCTGCATAGAATTTAGCTTACAAAGAAATTATAAAACTATTTTTTATAAAACCATCGTTCTCGAATCCCTTGTAAACTGCAACCAGATATTTTATTATTAATCCTTCTTACTGCCAAAAGTTCAGCTATTATAGTCATTCTGCCACGCTCATTATTAAGTTGTAGTCTTCTTCAGGAATTTCCCTCATTGCTTTTCCCATTAAATGTCCGGTCCACTTCTTTTTGTTTTTGATAAACTTAAGCTTTGGAATAAGAGACTTAAAATCTACCGGTGTTGAGAAGATTTTGATGGGTTTCAGCTTTATACGGAGTGGAAATACTTCGTTGCCCATGTTTGGTGGGGATTTGAATATTCTCTTGCTATCTTTGAAGACTTCTGATATCGCTTCATAAACAGCAACTATTCGGGGTTCCTTGATTTGTTCTTTATCTCTTTCCTGTTTGAGGTAGATTAGTAGTTTGTCTCCGAGTTTTACTTTTGCTATTGTGTTTTTATACCTTTCTGGGACGCCCCACACGTTTTTCTGTTTGATTACTTTCCAGTTCTCCTCTGTTGTTATGCAGAGCCAGTAGGACATGGGATCACCAGTAAATTCTTTAATTATCTTTACTTAAAAGTTTATGGCAAACTTTTAACCTTTGGATTTCAGATAGGGTAAATTATTAGTATGATATATTCTCAAGTGGCAAGTTCTTATACGCGAAGATAGTTTTATTTTGCTTGATTCATAAGCAATTTCAAGTCTGGATCAATGTTGAATTCTCTACCAACAGAATGGTGAAAACTATTGGTATTTCCTTATCATACTTCCAGCATTTTCTGTACCACATCCAGAGTACTATTTCTACTTCTTTTGGTGGGAGAGCAAACTTAAACTGTCTTTTCCCGCAAATAGCACATTTTCTACTATATATCTCTGCTTTATCTTCATCCAACTCTTGAGCAATTTGAGTTCCAAATCCTTGTTTAGATTTTCCTTTTTTGCCATATTTTCAGCACCATCAGTAATTGTCAAGCAGATAAACCTTTACAATCAAATCTTTTCCATTCTGTGTAATTTCAATCCTTGAAATTTTATCTGTATTACCACAAAACTCACTTTCAAGCTTGTTTTTGATTGCCCTTGCCATTGAATAGATGACTATTTCATCATCTTCGTAATATGTTGCAAAATTTGGCATAGTTATTTTAAAATCTGGTTCTTCTTTTTGTGGTGTCTGGCTTATTTTCAGCAATTTAGTCACTTCTTTTGTTAGTTTTTCTGTGTTTATCGGTTTTTCGGAAAAATCTGACATGGATATTTTTTCATAGTTTTTAAATTCTATGTCAACTGGCATTCCTTCTGACTCTCGCCTTAATTCTGAGACGTACGTCACCGCAATTTTCCGGAGACTTAATCTCATCAAATGATTGTTCTTTGCAAACCATTTGTCCATCGTCAGAACTGGTAGTTTCTTATCAAGAATATAGTATCTACCTCGGAGCTTAACCATTACTGCAATATGTAGGGGCACAGCTATGAAATACACTTTGGAATCTGGGTAAATATTGAATAATAAAGCAGCGGTAAGTTTTGCATAATCTTTGCAAACCGCTAACTGATATTCTAAAATCTTATCTACAGGTAAGCTAAATCGAAACGTATCACCTAAAATCTCCCGAATACTTACTTGATATTCTCGAAAATGTAACCAATAACTGGCTGTCAAAAAAAGCAAAACAAGAAATACTGCTACTACAAGTAATCTTATCAAAAATATTAATTCGTTCAATACATTTGCCCCAAACAATGAGAAAAGTATAATTAGTAGAACAGAGATAAAAATAATCGGGCAGATAAATTTTTCTTTCCAATACTGAATATTCTTTTCCTGCCACTCCAAAATGTTAGTGAGAGTTTCTTTTTCTGAGTCTCCTTTCAGTTTTTTTGCTAACATCCTTAATTCTTCACTTTCTAAATCTTCAGGAGAAGGACATGATAGTTTTTTATCTACCCAAGATATCATCCCTCTTCTCCCCTTCTTCACCCTCACCCATTCATGGCTGTTTTATTCTCTCCAGACTCCCCCATAGTTCTCTTACCAGCTCTGTAAAAACTGGACATCCGAACATATTATGCTTCGTTTATTAAGCCCCTGCCTCATCCTTCGAGAGTTCTGTAATAGGTGTCATAATCCACTCTCTCTTAACTGCACATTCTTAGCCATAATCATGCATAAAGTTTCTCAATATATCACTCATTTACGAGTTTCTATCACAGTTTCGAAACAGCACCTCTATGCGCTTTGAAATAAATTCTTTTTGTGCTTAGAAGTGCCTTGCGCAAAACACACATAATAAGTCCTAACTGATTAAACAATTGTACTTTTTCATTCCCATTCTGAACAAGCTCTCCGATAATTTCCCTGAGTTTTTCCTCTTTCTCTCGGTTTCCATGCCTACCATTTTATTACCTTTTTAATTCAACCATGCTCAGTCAATCATCTGTTAAAAATCTGAATCACCTTATCCATAGAATGTCCGGATAAATTCCTTCAAATTCTCTATCTCCCGTTACTATGGTTCCCTTTTTGTCAATTGCGGTGGCAACAACAAAAGCGTCGGCATAGGACAGGCTGTGTAAAGCTTTTATTCTGGCTGCAGTTAAGGAGAGACTTTCATCAACCCCAACAAACTCAAGACACTACCTCTTTACAATAGCCATTACTTAATTTGCTTTGCTACACCAAATTCTCTTGCGATTATGTAGTAGTCCTCTCCGGGATTAACATAATTCATGAAGAGCTTTATTTCTCCATTTTTAGCCCTGTCAAGAAGTTCTTCAACTTTATCCGCACCTTCTTCATCACCAATGTATGTTAAAACTGCAAAGGCATCGAGAACGTAGTTCATCCTTTCATCTCCCTTTTCTTCTCTTCTTTCTTGTATTCCGCAAGTATCTCGTCAAGCCTCCTCTTAAATTTCACAAAACCCCTTCCTCTTGTTTCTGGAACAGGCACGATAACTATTTCACCTCCAAAGTCGAGTATTTCAACCTCCTTTCCAGCTTCAATGTCATACTTTTTCCTGATTTCCGCTGGCAACACAATCTATCCTTTTGTAGATATCTTAACAGGCATACTATCACTGCATTATGTTTAACTTGATTAGTTATATGTTTTTACTCTTTAAAATTTTGTTATACCAACATAACGCATTAAAAGTTAAAAGCTAAGTAACACATCTCATTGAGTTTGAAACTCTGAGAGTAACGTAGTTCCAGATCGGCTGTTTGCTGGTTTATCAGTTCTCCGCTCCTTCAATCACCTTCATCCATCCCATGCTTCTTTATTCTCTCGTCTAAATTTTCTTTCTTTTCTTTACCATTCAAACTTTTCCGCTAAATTCAACATACACTAAAATGTTGTAATATATAACTTAAAATAAAAGCGCCCGGGTCGGGATTTGAACCCGAGTCGCGGGCTCGACAGGCCCGCATGATAGGCCGGGCTACACCACCCGGGCATTTGCAAATTAGCATAACTCTTGCACAATTTAAGTTTTGTGCTTAGTATATAAATTAGGAAACACCCTCCTTTTTGAGTATACTCTCTGCAGCTATTAAGCCAGTAACTGCAGCACCGACAATACCCCTGCTAATTCCTGCTCCATCTCCTATAGCATATATGTCTTCTACACTAGTCTCCATTTCGCTGTTAACTTCTAACTTTAGAGAATAGAATTTTATTTCAGGAGCGTACAGTAATGTGGAATCTCCGGCAACACCGGGTATAACTTTATCAAGTTGCTCTAAAGCATCAAGTATGTCATCTATAACTCTACCGGGATAAGCTAAACTTATATCTCCGGGAATTGCGGTTTTTAGAGTTGGTTGAACAAGCCTATTATTTTTTATCCTGTTCTCTGTACTTCTCCTTCCGAGCCTCAAATCTTTTAACCTCTGAACTATTGGGTTACCTCCTCCAAGCTTAGTTGTTATTTTTGCTAAATCTCTTCCCCACTCGTTTGGATACTCAAAAGGCTCTGTGAACACATAGTGGCCAAGTAGTGCGAAATTCGTGTTTTTTGTTTTTTCCTTAGCTTTACTATGTCCATTAACCAAACAAAAATCACCATATTCCTCTCTTATTACCCATCCTCTGGGGCACGTGCAAAATGTTCTCACATAATCATCGTGCTTTTTTGTTGTTATTCTAAGCTTAGGATCGTATATTATTGAAGTTATTTCTTCCATTATTGATGCAGCGACTTCAACTCTCACTCCAACGTCAATTGCTTTTGGTTTGTTGCTTGTAGCAAATTTATACTTCTTTACCCATTCCTCTAACCAAACTGCTCCTCCTCTACCCACAGCTATTATAAGATAATCGTAATAGTATTTTTCTCCCTTATCTGTAATTATATACTTCTCTTTGGGATTTATATCCGTTACAGTAACGCATGTATGTATTTCAACACCATTGGATTTGAGATAATCCTCTATGCTCTTAATAACTTTGGGTAACTCATCACTTCCAACGTGTCTTTGTTTAAGCGGGACGAACTCTATTCCAGCAGCATTAGCTTTCCTTATCAGTTCTTCAAGTTTATCGTTATCCATTCCGTAAACTTCGTCTGGAGCTCCATGTTTAAGGAATATTTGATCAACTTCATCCATCTTTTTTAACAAATATTCTTCATCGACCAATCCAATAAAATCTCCACCTACAGTATAACTTGAGGGGTACTCTGGTTTTACATAGTTCAATTTACCATCAGATAACCCGCCAGCACCACCTACTCCCGAAGTTATGTTGCAAGGTTTACACTTTAAACAGTAACTCTCAGCCAAATCGCTTGGACATTTTCTTTTTTCTATTTCTCTACCCATTTCAAAAATTGCAACTTTTAATTTTCCAGCAAGCTTGTATGCTGCAAACAGACCTCCGGGTCCGGCTCCTATAATAATTACATTATATTTCATACATTTGCAACCTGCTATCGTTAAGCATATTTATTGTTTTTGCTTTACACATTTGGTGAATAAAGTTTTTATCACTTTAGCTTACTAAACGTGCATGCTCTCAAATAAAAAGATAATGTTAAGCGAGGAGGACTTACCTAAGAAATGGTACAATATACTGCCTGACTTACCGGAACCTTTACCACCACCATTACATCCTGAAACAAAAGAACCTCTAAAACCGGAAGATTTGGAGCCAATTTTTGCAAAAGAATTAATAAAACAAGAAATGAGTAATGAGAGATGGATTAGTATTCCAGAAGAAGTTAGAGAAGTTTACAAACTTTGGAGACCTACACCACTTATAAGAGCTAAGAGATTAGAAGAGGCTTTAAAAACACCTGCAAGAATTTACTATAAGTATGAAGGAGTAAGTCCTCCCGGCAGTCATAAGCCAAATACAGCTGTTGCTCAAGCTTATTATAATGCTAAGGAAGGTGTAGAAAGGTTAACTACTGAAACAGGGGCAGGACAGTGGGGGTCAGCTTTAAGTTTTGCAACAAAAGTTTTTGATTTAAAATGCACAGTTTACATGGTTAAGGTAAGTTATCAACAAAAACCCTATAGAAGAATTTTAATGGAAACTTGGGGTGGAGAAGTTATTCCTTCTCCGAGCAACAGGACTAAAAGTGGAAGAGCTATCTTAGAGAGAGATCCTGAAAATCCGGGAAGTCTTGGTATTGCAATTAGTGAGGCTGTGGAAGATGCAGTAGTGCATGAAGATACTAAGTATAGTCTTGGCAGTGTTTTAAATCACGTTTTAATGCATCAGACAGTTATTGGTTTGGAAGTGATGAAACAGTTGGAGATAGCTGAAGAAAACCCGAATATATTGATTGGATGTGTTGGTGGAGGCAGTAACTTTGCAGGATTTTGCTATCCATTCGTAAAAGATGCAATTGAAGGTAAGTTAAAATTGATAGCTGTGGAGCCAGAAGCTTGCCCAACTTTTACAAAAGGTGAATATAGGTATGATTTCGGAGATACTGTTGGGCTAACCCCCTTATTAAAGATGTTCACGCTCGGTCATGAATTTATTCCACCCCCTATACATGCGGGTGGTTTGAGATACCATGGGGATGCTCCAACCATGAGTTTGCTCGTAAAACATGGAATAATTGAAGCAAGAGCTGTAAAACAAATTCCAACTTTTGAAGCAGGTATTTTATTTGCAAGAACAGAAGGTATAGTTCCAGCACCAGAATCTAATCATGCAATAAGAGTGGCTATAGACGAGGCTTTAAAGGCGAAAGAGAGGGATGAAGAAAAAGTCATAGTATTTAACTTAAGTGGGCATGGTTACTTTGATTTAGCTGCTTACGATGACTTTCTATATGGTAGATTGAAAAACGCTTAAAAATTTAATAATTTTTATTTTTTACAATGTTTGGGATAAATATAGACCCAGGAAGAATGGATAGAGCTGGAAAACCAGAAGCTGTTATGGCTGAAGGAAAAAGCTTAGAAGAAGTTGTAGCATCATCAGAGGAAATCTTAAAAACTTGTGGTAAAGTTTTAATTACTAGATTACCTGAAAATTATGATTTAGACAAATTTTTTTCAGATTATATAATTTTAAAAAACAGAAAAGCGAGAATATGTGCTATTTTTGATAAAAAAAACTATGAAAAATGGAAAAAATGCAAAGAGGGGGAAGTTGTAATTCTATCTGCTGGTACCTCCGATCTAGCAGTAGCAGAAGAGGCGGCATTTACTTTAGACTTTCTCGGTATTAACGTAAAAAGGTTTTACGATGTTGGAGTTGCTGGATTACACAGACTTAAAGATCCAGTGGATTATATAAAATCATCAAAAGCAGTGGCGGTGATAGTAGTTGCTGGAATGGAAGGAGCATTACCTTCAGTTGTTGCGGGATTAGTAGATAAACCTGTAATTGCTGTGCCAACATCAACTGGGTATGGAGTGGCTTTTAATGGTTTGACTGCACTATTTTCCATGTTGTTGAGTTGCCCTTCTGGAGTTGCTGTTGTTAACATAGACAATGGATTTGGTGCTGCTGTTTTTGCTTATACTATATGGAGAAGCGTAAAAAATTTAATGTTGAGATTATAAATAAATTATATATAATTATAAATATTTTTTTATAAATATTTTTCAAGATCTGTGTTATATGGAGTTCTTACAAATGGTGTTTTAGATTTACTTAAATCTACTTCATTTTCAAAAAATTTTCTTACTTTTTTCATTGTTTTAATAGATAACTCTCTTGCTCTTTCAAAGTTTATCGCTTTCATGCCTTCTTTTGTTATTTCTCCATTTTCCATTACTTTTAGATGTAAATTGCCGTTTACTTCTTCTTTTTCGGGGAAGATATAATCTACTACTTCATCTCTAATTATATATTTTCTACCACCAAATTTACCTCTCTTTGCAACAGCTTTACCCTCTTTTTCTACTATATCTAAGGCAAAATCTATGGATTTTGCACATGATATTGCTGTACCAACCCCAAAAACATCTACAACTTCTCTTAGTTTTACTATATCTTCAAAACTAACGCCACCACTTAGTACAATTTTGACATCTTTTTTGTCTCTCAAATATAGCTCCCACTTAATCTCCTCGATTATTGATTTTATATCGCCCCTTCTCGATGATGGGGTATCGAGTCTAATTCCATCAACTTTGTCTAAATTTTCTATAGCAGTTATTGTCTCTGTTTTTTCATCACAGTATGTATCTATTAACAAAATCCTAGGAACGTTTTCATCAACAACCTCATCAAATGCTTTCCAAGCCTCAAGTTGATTACCAAAGCAAATTATTAATGCGTGTGGCATAGTTCCGATGCTTTTTATTCCAAGATACTTTTCTGCTGAGTAATTGCTTACACCATCAACACCACCAATCCAAGCAGCTCTTTCAATCATTGCTGCTAATGCTGGATGTTGCCTCCTTGTTCCAAAGGAAAGAACTTTACGATCTTTTGCAGCAAACTTGGCTTTGAATGCTGCTTTAGTAACACCACTTGAATGACATATAAAACCAAGAAGAGATGTCTCCAATCTTGCAAACTCTAAGTATTTGCCCTCTAATATCATTACTGGTTCATTTGGATAAAATATGGATCCCTCTGGTATTGAATACACGTTAATTTCTCTGCCCTCTAACAGTTTTAACACATCTATTAATCCTGAAAAAACACCCCAGTCTTTTGTAGTTATTTCTGCTACAACATTTGGATTTATATTTTTGCTTTTAAGTATTTTTTCAGTCCAAATGAAATATTTATCTGTAGTAACTCCAGATTTTATATCTTTCTCATCTATTATTAGGAAATCGTTCATTACAATCACCGACAAGTACATGGTTTTGATTTGCACTTAGGACATCTATCTGGATACTTCTTTTTAATTGCTTTTTCCACATCTATTCCAACAATATTTGCTATACTAACAGTCCAAGCTATGACATCTGCAATCTCTTCTTCCATTGATTCTTTATCTCCCTTTCTTATAGCTTCAGATAACTCGCCAACCTCTTCGACTAACCATAAAAAAGTTCTCTCAACACCTCTATTTGTATCTCTACTTCCGTATATTTCATCAATCATTTTTTGGAACTCTGAAATTTTCAAGATATCACATCCTAACTGGTATTCCCTTTTTCAAAAGGTACTTCTTTATTTCTTTTATTTCTACTTCTCTGTAGTGAAATATACTTGCAGCTAAGCATGCATCTGCTTTTCCTTCTACAAATCCTTCGTAAAAATGTTCCTTAGTTCCAGCTCCACCGGATGCAATGACTGGAATAGATACCTCTTCAGCTATTTTTCTTGTTATGGGTATATCAAATCCTTCTTTTGTTCCATCTCTTTCCATAGACGTGAGTAAAATTTCTCCTGCACCAAGTTCTTCAACTTTTTTTGCCCAAGAAACTGCATCGATTCCAACTGGTTTTCTTCCACCATATATAACTACTTCATACCAGCACTTCTTTCCTTCAACCTCTATTAAATGTTCACCCAAAGATACATCGTAATTTCTCCTACAATCTATTGCTACAACTATACATTGACTGCCAAATATTTTAGCACCCTGTTTTATTAATTCAGGATTTTTCACAGCAGCTGTATTTATTGCGACCTTATCTGCACCTGCAGATAGCATTTTGTTTATGTCTTCGAGAGTTTTTATGCCCCCTCCAACTGTTAAGGGTATGAAAACTTGTTCAGCTGTTTTTTCAATTACATCTACCATTGTCTCTCTTCCATAAGCAGAAGCTGTTATATCGAGAAAAACAAGTTCATCGGCTCCCTCATCATTGTACCTCTTAGCAAGTTCAACTGGATCTCCCGCTTCCCTAAGGTTTACGAAGTGCACACCTTTAACAACAGTAGCACCATTTTTATCAAGTGTGACATCCAAACAAGGAATGATCCTTTTTGCGAGCATAG
>Ga0256840_1002665_pt1 | contig 15457 bp, 8 predicted proteins | sample 355202metaG_FD_185969 | JGI IMG/M metagenome (GOLD analysis project Ga0256840, IMG submission 185969) | Hydrothermal vent microbial communities from Mid Atlantic Ridge, Atlantic Ocean - 355-202 | ecosystem: Environmental > Aquatic > Marine > Hydrothermal vents | place: Atlantic Ocean: Mid... | reverse complement strand
ACCATTCAAACCTGTCACCGAACAGCAAACAATGGAAGCCGTTGATAAATTAAAAACGGCTGACTACTCGCTATTAAAACGCGAAGACCGCGCAACCAGCAGCAAACCAAAAGCACCGTTTATCACATCAACGTTGCAACAAGCTGCCAGCACACGCTTTGGGTACGGTGTAAAACGCACAATGGGTTTGGCACAACGCTTATACGAGCGTGGTTACATTACCTATATGCGTACCGACTCAACCAATTTGAGTAAAGATGCACTCGAAATGGCGCGTGACCTTATCACTAAAAAATACGGCAAAGAATATTTGCCAAAAGCGCCTAACTTTTACGGTTCAAAAGAAGGTGCTCAAGAGGCTCACGAAGCAATCCGCCCTTCTAATGCAAAAGTAATGATGAGTGATTTACAAGATGTAGGCGATGATGCAAAAAAATTATACGAGTTAATCTGGCGACAATTTATTGCCTGTCAGATGGTTCCTGCAAAATACGATTCAACTCGCTTAACCATTCAAGCCGGTCAATATCATTTAAATGCTTCAGGGCGCACTTTACGTTTTGCAGGTTGGACGAAAGCTTTGCCTGTAATGAGCAAAGAAAAGCCTGACTTACCAGACATGAAAGAAGGTGACCCACTCAACCTTGTAGAGCTTGATCCACAACAACACTTCACCAAACCACCACCGCGCTACACAGAAGCTTCGCTGGTTAAAGAGTTAGAAAAACGTGGGATTGGTCGTCCATCAACTTACGCTTCAATTATTTCAACGATTCAAGATCGCGGTTATGTAAAAGTAGATTCACGCCGTTTCTTTGCAGAAAAAATGGGGGAGATCGTTACCAAACGATTGGTCGGTAGCTTTGAGGAGTTAATGAATTTCGATTTCACCGCCGAAATGGAAAAAGAGCTGGATGAAATCGCCGATGGAAAACTAAAATGGAAAGATGTACTGGATGACTTTTATAGTAACTTCAAAAATACCTTAGAAAAAGCCAAAGAAGACCCAGAAAATGGGGGTATGAAACCCAATGAAATGGTGATGACTGACATAGAATGTCCATCCTGTGGGCGCAATATGGGTATTCGCACCGCTGGTACCGGTGTTTTCTTAGGTTGTGATGGTTATAACTTACCGCCAAAGGAGCGTTGTAAAACCACAGTTAACCTTGTCCCAGCCGAAGAATCAATCGATGTAAATAATGAAGATGCTGAAACAGAAGCACTCATGGCAAAACATCGCTGTAAAAAGTGTGATGCGGCAATGACTAGTTACTTTATTGACGAGACTAAAAAATTACACGTTTGTGGTGATAACCCTGAATGTGATGGCTATGAAATAGAAAAGGGCACATTTAAACTCAAAGGCTACGAAGGCCCTGTGGTTGAATGTGAAAAATGTGGTCACGATATGCACCTCACAACTGGTCGCTTTGGCCCTTATATGAAGTGTAGCAATGAAGAAGGTGAGTGTAAAAACACTCGAAAGATTCTGCGTAATGGTGAAGTAGCACCACCACGAGAAGACCCTGTTCACCTGCCTGAATTAGAATGTGAAAAATCCGATGCCTACTTTATTTTACGTGACGGTGCGGCTGGTCTATTTATGGCGGCAAGTACTTATCCAAAATCTCGTGAGACTCGTGCACCCTTAGTTGAAGAACTTGTTCGTTTCAAAGATCGTATTTCCCCTAAGTTTCACTACTTAGCTGAAGCACCTACTGAAGACCCTGATGGCAATAAAGCCGCTGTACGTTTTGACCGTAAAACCAAAGAGCACTATGTTCGTACCGATAAGGACGGCAAGGCTACAGGATGGTCTGCACGTTTTGAAGAAGGTAAGTGGGTAGAAAAATTACCTGTAAAAAAGAAACCAAAAAAGAAAGCCGTTAAGAAAAAAACAACAAAGAAAAAACCAGCTAAGAAAAAATAGGAGCTTCTTCCCTTCTATCTAATAGGATAGAAGGGAGAATCAATAATTTGTCACCCCCCTTGTTTTTCGGGCTTTTGTAACTTTCTTTCATTTAAAACTACGAAACCCATGTTAATAACAACTCAAACATCGGATATTATAACTGTCTTCAACAATGGTGGAGTATTTGCCTACCCCACAGAAGCCATTTACGGCTTGGGCTGCAACCCTGACAACAAAGAAGCGGTTGAAAAATTACTATCAATAAAAAAACGCCCCGTAGAAAAAGGACTCATACTCGTCGCCTCACATTTTTCTCAAGTTGATAAGTACCTTAAACCTATTAGTAAAGCCCAAATAGAATTCACTAAACCCAGTGCCACGACCTATATTTTTCCTGCACTATCCTCTACTCCTAAATGGTTAACAGGTGAATTTAATTCCCTTGCTATTCGTATCACAAAGCATCCTCTTATTCGTGAGCTTTGCACCAAATTAAACGCACCCATCGTTTCAACCAGTGCAAACTTATCTGGATATGAACCTGCCAAATCAGCAGAAGAAGTCCTTGAACAACTAAGTGGTAAGTTAGATGCAATCCTTAAAGGAAATATAGGAGATTCACAAAAGCCTAGCGTAATCCGTGATAGTATTAGCCGCCAAATTATTCGCTCATAGTAAACAACTCCCATGGCTCTAATCCAACTACAAAACATTCAAGTCAGCTTCGGTGGCCCTGCGCTACTCGACAATTTAAGCATGACGGTCAACCCTAATGAACGTATCTGTCTTATTGGGCGAAACGGCGCGGGCAAGTCCACACTGATGAAAGTGCTAAACCGTGAAATAAAGGCTGACTCTGGTGAGATTATTATCGAAAAAGGTGCTGTCATTGCGCAATTAGAACAAGAAGTACCGCGGGATATGTCTGGCAGTGTTTATGAAGTCGTTGCATCAGGTCTTGCTGAAACAGGTAACCTGCTCACTGCTTTTCATGCGATGAATGAAGAGGATGATATCGGCTCTGAAGATTGGATGAAACGCTTTGAAAGAATCCAACATGATCTTGAAGCCTGTAACGGCTGGCACTTTCAAAACACCATCGACACCGTGATTTCACGCCTAGAATTAAATCCTGATGTAGATTTTAAAGCGCTTTCTGGCGGAATAAAACGTCGTGTTTTATTAGCACGCGCACTGGTTCAAGAACCTGATGTTCTACTGCTTGATGAACCAACCAACCATTTAGATATTGAAGCAATTATTTGGCTAGAGGAATTCTTATTAAACTTTAATGGTTCACTTGTATTCATCACACACGACCGCTCTTTCTTACGCCGCTTAGCAACACGCATAATAGAAATAGACCGTGGACAAGCAACTAGCTGGCCAGGTGACTATGAAAACTTCCTACGTCGTAAAGAAGAAGCTCTCCATGCTGAAGAATTAGAAAATGCACGCTTTGATAAAAAACTTGCGCAAGAAGAGGTTTGGATTCGCCAAGGCATCAAAGCCCGACGCACCAGAAACGAAGGTCGTGTTCGTGCATTAGAAAAAATGCGTAATGAACGTGGTCAGCGTCGTGAACAGCAAGGTTCTGTCAATATCCAGGTGGATATTGGCCAAAAAACAGGTAAACGTGTGGTTGAGGTAGAGCATATCAATTATGTTTTACCAAATGGTCGTGTACTAATAGACGACTTCTCTGCGCTGGTACAACGTGGCGATAAGATTGGTTTAATAGGGCCAAATGGTGTGGGTAAAACAACCTTACTCAAAATATTGCTTGGCGAGCTAGAGCCAACGGAAAATCCAAACCCAGACCAACCAACTAAAATCATTCAAGGCACCAATCTTCAAATTGCTTATTTTGACCAGCTAAGAAGTCAACTTGATGAGAATCGCTCAGTAAAAGATAATCTTGACCGTGGTGCTGATAAGGTCACCATAAATGGTCAAGAAAAACACGTTATCAGCTATTTACAAGATTTTTTATTTACACCAGACCGTGCAAACTCACCGGTTAATGCGCTATCAGGAGGCGAGCGAAACCGTTTATTACTTGCCAAATTATTTACCAAGCCAGCAAACGTTTTAGTGCTCGATGAGCCAACCAATGACTTAGACGTTGATACGCTAGAGTTATTAGAAGAACTACTGCTCAACTACACTGGCACAGTATTAATCGTTAGTCATGATCGTGCCTTCATCAATAATCTTGTGACCAGTTGTTTTGTGTTTGAAGGCGAAGGTAAAATCAGCGAATACGTTGGCAGCTATGATGATTGGTTACGCCAAAAACCTGCAAATAAAAAACCAGAAAAGAAAAAGTCCAAAGCCGTTGAGAATAAAGTAGAGAGCGTAGTTGAAAACAAAAGCAATGATAAATCCAGTAAAAAACTAAGTTTTAATGAACAGCAAGAACTCAAAAACCTTCCTAAAGAAATTGAAAAGCTAGAAAATAAAGTCACCGACTTAGAAGCTCAAATGGCAGATCCCAACTTTTTTAAACAAGAACATCGCGTAACTGCTGCCGTGACAGATGAACTTCAAGCAATAAATGCTACACTTAAAACCAAATATGATCGTTGGGAAGAGTTAGAGTCATAGGTCGTTATGGCTCTATCACTACAATATTCAGCATAGGCTCATCATCAGTCTATCATGCAAATACGATAAATTTTAATAAGTAATTGTTATGGATATAGTACATTCAGATTTTACAAACTCCGTCACTGACGTAACCCAACTTTACCAAACCTTTGTTGATGATGTTTATATACCTGGCACTATTCAGCAACTACAAGATATCTTAAAAAATACTTCAAAAAACATCTCTATCGGTGGTGGTCGATATAGCATGGGTGGGCAGATAGCACATACAGGCTCTTTGCATATTGATATGCGAGGTTTAAATCGTGCATCTAACCTAGACATTGAGAAAAAAACAATTACTGTACAAGCTGGTATAACCTGGAAAGCTATTCAAGATATTATAGATCAGCATGATCTCTCTATTTCAATTATGCAAACGTATGCCAACTTCACTGTTGGCGGCTCATTAAGTGTTAATTGTCATGGCCGCTATGTCGGCCTTGGCCCCCTAATTCTATCAGTCAATGCAATTACTATTGCTCTTGTTTCTGGCGAGTTAATCCATGCTACTCCACAAGAAAATTCTGATATCTTTTACGCATCTATTGGTGGATATGGGGCATTAGGCATCATAGTAGAAGCAGAGCTATCCTTAGAAGATAATACGAAGATTGAACGAATTGAAAAAAAGATGGATGTCAAACAGTATCCTGATTTCTTTACACAATATATCCGAAATAATCGCCAGGCCATTTTTCATAATGCTGACCTTATTCCGCCTAAATACAAAAAAGCACGAGCTGTCACGTGGTACTCCACAAATAAACCCGTCAATACCAAGCCCAGAAAAAACCGCAAATACTATCTCCTAGAAAAATATATGCTGTGGATTATCACAGAAACTAAAATGGGCCATTTACGACGAGAATATATTTACGAGCCGCTCCTCTATCTACGTTCAAAGATAACTTATCGAAATGATGAGGCTAACTATGATGTAGCTGAGCTAGAACCAGTGTCACGAGCAGAAAGCACCTATGTTTTACAAGAATATTTTGTCCCCGTTGATAAAATACTTGAATTTATCTCTCCCTTAAAAGAAATTCTTAACCGCTTTTCTGTCAACGTTGTCAACATTTCAATTCGTCATGCACATCCTGATCCGGGCTCTTATCTAGCATGGGCATCAGAGGAAGTTTTTGCCTTTGTTTTATACTACAAACAACGTGTTGATGCCGCTGATAAAGAGCGTGTCGCTGTATGGACAAGAGAACTGATAGATCATGTTATAAATTGTGGAGGACGCTATTACCTACCTTATCAACCACATGCTAGTTACCAACAATTTCATCAAGCATATCCACACGCAAAAAAACTATTTAAACTAAAAGATAAACTCGATCCTAACTATCAATTTAGACATTGCCTCTGGGAGAAATACTACCACCCTAATGATGACCTACCTTTGTTCCCTAATAAAGACTGCTCTAAATCTGAGTTTTTAAGTATTTATAATCAACAAAGTACCCGTGATGGATTTTACTTATTCTTACAAAATATTTACCACCTATATCCTGAGCATAAGTTCCACCAGATTATTATTGATGCCTGTACGATGTTTTCCCTAGATGAGGATATTTACAACTACATTGCTCAGTCACTTCCATCAATTAAACCTGTTCTATCAGAGTTAACTTATGCATTACCTGCTCTATTCAAACAAAAAAATGAAATGGCGATACAAACAAGTAAATTCTTTGAGCAGGACACGAAAATTAATGGCTATTTAGAAATAGGCTCAACGGGTCGTTATATTAAACCGCTAAAAAAACAGCTCAATATTGAAGGAAATATATATTTAAGTAATGATAACTCGCCTGATAACTCACCTGCTGAACTTATGGAACGTGGTAGTATCAAGCAGGTTGGTGAATTTTTCTTACTTGATGATTACAACCCTATCACCACGAAACATATTGCTGATGAAAGCCTTGACTTAGTCACCTGTTACATAGGATTGCATCACTGCCCTAGTGATAAGCTAAGTAGCTACATTGAATCAATTGCGCGAGTTCTTCGCCCTAATGGTAAATTTATTTTACGTGATCATGATGCTGATGATGATCAAATGAAAATATTCTGCTCACTAGTACACACCGTGTTTAATGCAGGCCTAGGGGTAAGCTGGAAAGACAACCAAAAAGAATTACGCTTATTTAACTCCGTTGACCACTGGATTAAGGCAGTAAAAACTCATGGTTTTGAGCATAACGATGAAAAACAACTACAAGATCATGATCCCTCTTTAAATACTTTACTCTGCTTCACAAAACAGACAGTTCAATAAAGATGAAAAAGCTATTAAAAGTTTTATATAAACTCTTGCGTCTTACATTCATCACGATAGTTGTCATTGCAATAGCGACAACTATTATTATTAAAACCAGCGGAGACCCTGATTTTAAAGCTACAAACTTAAACCTCAGTACAGCGTTTATTGAAAGTGATTATTTCAAGATACAAAAGCAGTCCTTACCAGATTACTACCGATCTGAAGAACAAACCATCCTAACCATTCCTGAATGGTATTTAGTTTTTAACCCAAATGAGTACGCCGAATTTCTTGCAGGTAACAATAACCCTAGTGATTTTCCTTTTATGAAATCTATTGATGAATATTGGAAGCTCTATGATAGAGCCGTTATTACCAGTAGAGCCTATGGCGTTAGTAACGATGAATATATCACGATGTTAAACGTGATAGGTATAAGTACAACTATCGAGTACATGCTAAAAAGTGTGTATGAAAACACAATTGGGCGTGCAAGCAGATGGACAAGCGATAGTCTAAAAACCAAAGAAGAAGAAATTATTGCTGCCGCACATAAAGATTATAGCAATGAAATATATGATAAAGTTTGGTATGTTTTTGACTTTAGCAAATGGGTACATCGTCTCTGGACGGAGACAAGTTTTCTTGGCGATAACTTTATAAGACGAACTGAAAGAAAGCTTTCCTTTACTTTAGAATTTGGATTTAAAACGGCTTATGCAAAACTTATTAGCTATGCAGCGGAAGCAACCGCAGAAGAAGAGCATAGTGGATTAATATACTTGGAAGTCACTCTTCCCAGTAACACGACTATTACATACCCTCCAACAATCAAGCAAATTCAACATGAGGGTAATCTAGCATTACTTTCATCCCCTCGCTGGGCTCCTTTTACACGCGCATTACCTGCGCTACTTGACGCTGGCATCATTATTAATAATATTTCTGGCAATGGTGAAATTGCTGTTTCCTACATTGAAAATGTTAAAAAACAATCTCACAACATTGGAGGAAGCCAATTATTATTTCATTCTGATATAGTAACGAATACTAACAAGCTACGAAAAATATCTATGGTAAAAGTAAGTCAACTTGGTCAATTTTTAAAAGAACTAAGTGACTCATCTGCATTTTTAGAACATATATATGATTATTAATAATACTTAGGTTATAAATAAACGATGGACATCAGCGACTACAGGCGCGAATACACAAAAGGTGGGCTTGATGAAAAAGACCTAAGCTCATCACCTTTTGAGTTATTTGAAAAATGGTTTAATCAAGCCTTAGATGCAGATATACCGGATGTTAGTGCGATGACATTAGCAACGGTATCTGCCAACGGGAAACCGACTCAACGTACCGTTCTACTTAAAATGTTTGATGAAAAAGGCTTTGTTTTTTTCACCAATTACAGCAGTCAGAAATCAAAACAAATTGGGGAGAACCCTAACGTGTCGCTGTTGTTTCCATGGACAGAGCTAGAACGCCAAATCGAAATCAATGGCACTGCGAGTAAAATATCGACCGCAGAATCTCTCAAATATTTTTTATCTCGTCCACGAGGTAGTCAATTAGGCGCATGGGCATCGGAACAAAGCTCACCTATTAGCTCGCGCCAGATTCTTGAAGGTCAACTTCAAAAAATGAAAAGCAAATTCTCAAAAGGTGACATCCCCCTACCAGATTTATGGGGTGGGTACCGTGTTGTACCAGAGACTATCGAGTTTTGGCAAGGCGGAAAAGATCGTCTTCATGATCGCTTTGAATACACACGTGATAAGAACAATGGCAGCACTTGGATCAGCAAGCGATTACAGCCATGATCTAAACATGGTATGAGATGCCAGTTAACTTGACCATAGTGAATAACTTTGCCACCCCCCTACTTTTTTGGCATTTTGTATTTCTCAACACATCAAAGCTATTAATTAAGATATAATTGCAATACTTCCACCTCAACTAGAAACATTCAAACCAATGAATTAGTTTTTCCTGATTCATTCATGCGGCTAAAAATTATATATGAACGGACTTATAACAAAAACGCTAAGTATTTTCCTCATTATCTATCTAAATTTACCCATATTTTCCGCGCCTTCGGCTAATGACAATTCACCTCTTGGCATGAATACCAATGAAGCATTAGAAGTTGATTCTAGCATCCCATTTGTTGATTTATTTCGATACGCTCTTCCTTTCGAAGAGGCACGCCCATGGTTTACCAAAGGCCCTGTCAAATTTGATAAGAATGGATGGCCAAAAAACTTAAATGGAGGAAAAGCAGGCACCCGATTTTTAAGCCATATTCCTGTCACCGCACTTCCTAAAGGTAAATACACCGTGCTGTATGACGGTGAAGGAAAAATTCGGTATGGTGCAAGTGCTAAATTAGTCAGTCACTCTCCTGGAAAAGATATTATTCGTTTTGTGCCAATGACACAGAAAAATGAATTATACCCTTCCTACACTGCTACCTTGTTTATCGATAAAAGTAATCCTACTAATCACCTTAGAAATATTCGTATTCTAATGCCAGGTGGAATATGTAAAAACAATCCTTTTAAACGTGTAGATAACAAAAAACAATGTATCAACAATAACTTTCTACCTTTTGAAAAGCACTACAAACAGCATCGCTTTAATCCTGAATTTTTAAATTTCATGAAGGATTTTAAAGTTATTCGTTTTATGAACATGTCGGGCATGACACGTAATAATATTCGTTCATGGAACGACCGCCCAACACTAAGCAAAGCAACATGGGGCGGAAAAGAAGGAGTACGCGGGGTACCTGTTGAGGTGATGATTGAACTTGCAAATACCCTTGATGTTGACCCTTGGTTTAATATCCCTCATAACGCTGACAATACTTTTATTTATCGCTTCGCACAGATGGTTAAACAAAAACTAAAGCCTAATTTACGTGTGTATATCGAGTATTCCAATGAAACCTGGAACAATATATTTGTTCCACAAGCCGAGCACATGAAGCAAACGGGCTATAAATTAAAGCTCGATAAAAATCGTAATATTGCGGGCTCTAAATACTATTCACTACAAAGTGTGCGTATTTTTAAAACATGGGAGAAAGTCTTCGGTGGCACCCAGCGTTTAAACCGTGTTATGGGAGGCATGACCACAAATACTAAACTGACTGAGACCTTACTTGGTTTTCAAAATGCCTATAAATATGTAGATTCTTTTGCTGTTGCACCTTACTTTCATTTTCCTCAAAAGAAAATGGCAAATATCACAAGTGTTGATGATGTATTTACAGAACTCGATGCTCCTGATAATCGGTATTCTATTAAGAAGACACTCGCTTATGTCAACAAGCAAGCACAAATCACAAAAGGATTTGGCGTTGATCTCGTTGCGTATGAAGGAGGTCAGCATCTTGTTCATCATAAAACGCATTCAATGACACAAGGTGCAACTCCTTTCCTTTATAAGGCCAACAAAGATCCGCGTATGACACAGGCGTATTACCAACTTTTAGCGGGTTGGAAAAAAATTGGTGGGAAATTATTTACTGCCTTTTCTGCACCTCGTCCATCCACATGGCACGGTAGCTGGGGCATAAAAGAACATATTGCGGAAAGACTAAATGAAGCCCCAAAATATCGCGCTTTACTCGGCTTTAGTCATGGTAATCCGTGTTGGTGGAAAAATTGTGCTTATGGTACTGTCGCACATAACAAGAAACCTGCTCAAATCCCAAAATATTTAATATCTGGTAACAAAACTAAAAATAACGCTACTTTTGCCATTATCCCAAGGCAGTTATCAGGACCAAGTACACTGCATAAAACAGAGGCGAAATTAATTAACAAAGTCACTCAAGGAACGATTCAAAACCCACGTGACTTAACCGCTAGATGGCGGGCAAACTGGGATAATAAAAACCTCTATATTTGGGTTGGTGTCATAGATGATACTCATGTCTCTGACTCCAAGGAATTATGGAATGATGATTCTATAGAAATATATATTGATGCTGATGCAAGTCGCAGTGAATTTTATGATGAATTTAATGACTACCACTTAAGTTTTCGTTTAGGCGACTCAAGTATTAGCACGAGTGATAAAACGCCCAAGGTAGACATCAACAAGATTACATATGCTATTCGACAAAACCCTACTGGATATCAATTGAATGCAAAGATTCCATGGTCAATTTTGCGCGTAAGACCAATTGCAGAACATGCAATTGGCTTTGAAATTCAAATCAATGATGATGATAACGGCGGCCCTCGTGATGCCAAGGTAGCTTGGAGCGCTAATAATGATATCGCTTGGAAATCACCTCGCGCCTTTGGTGAGCTCGTTCTGGAAGGATTTTATAGCTTTAGTAAAAAGTCAAATGGCTCTTTTGACGATCCCTTTTCTAGCGATCAGGAATTGGCAATTGATAAAGCAAAATAATGACTCCTCTTCTGCCATCATGACAATCCCACAAAAATATCTACGCTATTAAGACAAGGCTATACTATTAACATCTATGGATACCTTATCAGACCTTTTAAACAGTGACAGCACCTATGCGCTCTTAGATGACTCTAAGTCATCTAAGAGCCAATCAAAAAACTTACTGTTTACTAATCCTCAGCATGAGATTATCGCTCAAAGTGAGGATGAGTTCGCTGATGCGCTTGATGAGATTGAGCGCTACAAAAAACAAGGATTATATCTTTGTGGCTATCTCTCTTATGAGGCGGGTTATTATTTTATTGATAAAGTTATTGATAGAGTTGTTAATAAAAAAAGTACTAAAAAAACCAAAGAATCAGCGCAAGCCAAGCAACCGCTGTTATATTTTATCGCATTTAAGGATATACACCGAGCTGATCGCGATGAAGTTGAGGCATGTTTTAACAGATCAAAGCCGTATCCTGAATCAAATCTTTGCCTGTACGATATGCAACTCAACGTTGAGAATCCTGATTATCTCAAAGCAATCTCAAAAATAAAAGAATACATTCGTGCTGGTGATACCTATCAAATTAACTATACTCTAAAATACAAATTTAAACTGCAAGGCACTCCTGCATCGCTCTATAAAGCCCTGCGTAAAAATCAGCCTGTTGAGTTTGGCGCTTTGCTTCACTTTCCTGAATCTAAAATTGTTTCTTTATCGCCTGAATTATTCATCAAAAAGGGTGGCAACACTCTCACTTCAAAACCCATGAAGGGAACGGCAAAACGAGGGGAAACAAAAGAAGAAGATACTGCGATTGTAGAATTCTTGAAACAAGATTCTAAGACACTTTCTGAAAACGTGATGATTGTGGATTTAATTCGTAATGATTTTGGCAGAATTTGTAAAACAGGCAGTGTCAAAGTCAAAAACCTTTTTCAAGTACAGACTTTTAAAACACTGCATCAAATGATTTCGACCGTTAAAGGTACGCTTGATAAGGAACATCGCTTTAAAGACTTATTACATGCCCTCTTCCCCTGCGGATCAATCACCGGCGCACCCAAAATTAGAACAATGGAGATTATCAACGAGCTAGAAAAAGAACCCCGTGGAATCTATACAGGTGCTATCGGTTACTTGATGCCTAACGATGATTTCTATTTTAATGTGCCGATTCGTACAATAACTATTGATAAAAACAAGCAATGTGAAATGGGGATTGGAAGTGGAATTATTTATGAAAGTGATGCCGAAGCAGAATATGAAGAATGTTTACTCAAAGCAAATTTCCTAACCAACCTAAATAGAAATTTTTACTTGATTGAATCTTTTAGGCTTGATGCTGACAAGGGCATTTTTATTAATATAGATCAGCACCTTAAACGGCTTTCACATTCAGCCCAGTCATTTGGTTTTAAGTTAGAGATTGAAAGTATCAAGGAAGAATTGAATAACACCAAAAACAAGTTAAAAAATGGATTATATAAAATAAGATTAGTCGCGTACCAGGATGGTGAAATAACGATAAGCCATAGCCCTGTCGCTGATGATCCGAATCAAACAAAAACAATAACCATAAGTAAAGACAAAATTAATAGCCAATCAATCTTTCAACACCACAAAACATCACGTCGTGAACACTACAACCAAGCCTATGATAAAGCAGAGAAAGATGGCTTTTACGACATCCTATTTTTTAATGAAAACAATGATTTAGTAGAAGCCAGTCGTCATAATATTTTTATAAAAAAGGGAGATAAGTATCTTACGCCACCCTTAAAATCTGGTGCGCTCAACGGCATAGAACGTCAAAACTTTATGCTTAGAAACAAAGTGAAAGAAGTATCTTTAAGCATGGAAGACCTACTCAATGCAGATCAAATATTACTTACAAATTCCGTTAGAGGTGTAGTTATCACTCAAATTAATCAGAAGTCTTTAGCACTGTAGCTCTTATTATATTTCATTTTAGATCTTTACAAAATGACCAAAAACATGGGGGGTGACAAATTATGCTAGCTATTGACTCACTATTTGTTTTATCACCTCTAAACCCTTTCTTAGGAGCTTTTCATCCTTTGCATAGTTAATGCGAATGCATTCATGCTTATGCGCCCAGCTATCATCTATTCCTATAAAAAAATTATGCCCAGGAATCACATAGACATTTTCTTTTTTAAGTTCTTCATATAATGATTCACTATTTACACCCATATCTTTAAACCAGAGCCACATAAAAAATGCGCCTTCAAGTTTGTGTAAATATACGGGTAAATCTTCAAAAATCTCATTAAATAAAGCAACGGCTGTATCTGCTTTTTTCTGATAGTACGGTTTGATAACGTTATTACAAAGGGGGAGTAGCTCTTTATCTTTGATCAAACGTGTCATCAATGCAGGGCCAACACTATTAGGTGCCAAGATCATAATACCGTTGATACGGCTCATTGCCGTAATCACTTCTTTATTCGCGATGACAATGCCTGTTCTTAAACCTGGAAGCCCTAGTTTAGACAAGGACATACACAAAATGGTGTTCTCATTCCACGTCAGGGTCGCATCGGTATAAATTGCCCCGGGAAATGGATGACCGTAGGCATTATCAATAATTAAAGGAATACCATATTGCTGAGCCAACCCATCAAGTGTATTTAGCTCATCGTTAGTAATGACATTACCCGTAGGATTAGTCGGGCGAGAAACGCAAATTGCGCCAAATTTTTGCCCTGATTCTAAGCTTGTTTTTAATGCCTCAAAATCAATTTCATATTTGAACTGTTTGTTCTTTAATAAATGAATCGACGGTTTGATTGAGACAAACATATCTTCTGATAAGCCTTGATCAGCATACCCCACATATTCTGGCGCAAGTGGGAATAATATTTTCTGCTGGCTTCCATCATCCATCTCACCTGCAAATAGGTTAAACAAGCCAAAGAAGTTACTCTGGCTGCCGTTGCTAAGTGATATATTATTTGCATCCAAACCCCAGCCATAATGATGATTTAGCATTTCTGCTAGCGCATCACGAAATGCATCATGCCCTTGTGGACCATCATAAAGCCCCACCATTTGATCAATTTCAGAACTAGCGATTAATCGCTGCAGCTCTTTCACAAACACCGCATTTGATTCAGGAATAATGGCAGGATTTCCACCACCCAACATGACTAGAACAGGATTGTCGCCACTATTAGCTTTTCCCAGATCATCCATGAGTTGAGTGATGCCGTTGGGGCGGGTGAATTTATTGCCAAATTTTGAGTAAACCATAGATAAACATTACTGTTTGAATTTTCACAGTATAGCTTTTTTATTCCGCCACAAGAATATATTCAAATCAATTCTATCCACAAAAAGCATTGATAGATGCACGCGTGATGGGGCCAATTATGCCGTCAGGAACTAGGCCTTTAAGGATTTGATAACCCATAGCGGCTAGTTTTGTATTGTTACCAAAAATACCGTCTGCCACACCTGCATTTAAGCCCAGTTCGTTTAAGAACCGTTGAAATTCAGCGACTTGTGTCTTCCTATTTCTACCATCACGATCATTTTTCCGCAAAGTTTGAGAAATAATATGGTTGGTAAAATGACTTAATGGCGGACACACTGAAGGTATTGGTGGCGGGAGAGGAGGAGGTACCACAGGACCAGTTGAATAATCACTATTCATCGCAGAATAATATGGCACTGCTTGTAGCCTGCGAGCACTCACTTCTTTTACCAATGTATCGAATACCCTTTTTTTGCTTGAGCCATTTCTTAGCTCTGCTGAATGCACAAACAACGTGGCAGAAAGATCGGCGAGGTTGCGTGATTGGATATAGCTAAAAGCTGCATTAACCGAGTTCAAACCCATAACAGGTGTATCCAAAGGATTGTCACTCTGCGTCATTAACGAGGTTTTAATGCCTCTGGCATAATCAATCCCTGCATAACTAATACCGGCCTCAGGACCTGCGCCACTACCATGATAAGACAATACTCTCGAACGCAAACCCGTGGTATCTTCAATGACATCTTGTATCAAACTGAGATTGTTACGTTGTGCTAATTGAGTATTTTTTGGTGACAATGAGTGCACTCCCAAAGTCACTAAATGTGGTGCTAGGTTATAGATTAAGCTGGCATTTGTTCTTTCAACTGGACACAAATTGAGTGGGTCAGAGCATTGAATAAACACGGTAACAGG
>Ga0256840_1002664_pt1 | contig 15460 bp, 17 predicted proteins | sample 355202metaG_FD_185969 | JGI IMG/M metagenome (GOLD analysis project Ga0256840, IMG submission 185969) | Hydrothermal vent microbial communities from Mid Atlantic Ridge, Atlantic Ocean - 355-202 | ecosystem: Environmental > Aquatic > Marine > Hydrothermal vents | place: Atlantic Ocean: Mid... | reverse complement strand
TCTTATTTCGAGGCTTTAAAAACAGTTCTTTAAACCTCTCATTTGCATACTCTTGAATCTCTTTTTCTAGCTCTCTGTATGCACTTATAAACTCCTTTGCCCTTGGTGTTAACTTGCTTCCTCCTGTATCTCCACCCCCTTTTTGAGTTTCAACTAGAACATCATCAAGATTTTTTTGCAAAATCTTTACATGCGTCCAAGCCTTTTTATAATTCATTCCAAGTTTTTCAGCAGCCTTAGCAATGCTACCCTCACTCTCTATAAGCTCTAAAACTTCAGTCTTTCCTTTTCCAAACAAAAGTTCACCATTTTCGTTTTCAATCCAACTCTTTGTTTTTAAGTATAGTCTTGAGCGCCTCTTCTCTTTAAAACACCCAAGTTCACAGTAGGTTACATCTATATTTTTCTCTTTTAGGGTTCCTCGTATAGCCTTTAGCCCAACTCCACTAGCACATGCTCTTGCATCTTTACATGTAACTCTATTTTGCTCGTCCAAAAAGGGCTTTAGTTTCTCTTCGGCCTCCTTTGAGTACTCTCCTGTTCCTTTTAGGTTTCCAAACTGCCCCAATTCACAAGCACTTATCCTAATACCCATCTCCTTTGCGTACTCTCCAACTTCTTTTATGGGAGTTTTTGTTTTTGCTGAAATCTTGTAAGCATCTTTACAATCGAGCTTTCCTTGCTCATTTAGATACTCCTTTATAAACTCCTTTAAACTCATACTTCTATCCTTTGTGGGTTTCTATATATATTCATTTTATTTCCTCTAACAAACCCTATAAGAGTTAAGCCAAACTTATCTGCTATGTTTAAACCCCTACATGTGGAGGCAGTTCTTGAGGCTAAGATTGGGATTTTGTGCATCACCGCTTTTGCAACCATCTCAGAGCTAAGTCTTCCACTAACCATCAAAAAACACTTGCTTACATCCACTCCTGCAAGTCTCGCCTTCCCAACTGCTTTATCTATGGTGTTGTGCTGAGCGATGTCTTCACCTATGAAGTAAGTATCTTTATCAAAATAGACCTTCGCAGTATGAACACACCCTGTTTGCTCATAAAGCGGACACTGAGTATAAAACTTTGCCATCTCTTCAAAAAGAAGTTCTGCTTTTATGCTAAAGTCTGAATCAATTTTTCCAGATTTTATAGCCTTTGGAGATATGTGGGCACTACTTGCTCTTCCGCAACCACTAACTATTACGCCTTCTAAATCTAGTCTATCCAAACTATTTTCTACCACATTAGCTTCAACTACAGCTTCAAAATTTTTCTCTTCACCCTCTTTGTCTATAATCTCAATGCTCTTTATCTCTTTTACATCTTTAACTATATTTTCACTCATAAGATAGCCTACTGCAAGCTCTTTTAAATCAACTCTCACAGCCATCATAGCTCCAATTCTTTTGCCATTTACTATGATAGTTAGCTTAACCTCTCTTATAACACTATCTTCTACTTCTACCTTTTTTCCATCTATTACTTTAGTTACTTTTGTTTCAAATATGGTCCACATAAAAAGCCTTTAAAAAATTAATTATGCAATTTTAGCATATTTATTTTCACAGTTCGTCATATAGATGACATTTTAACCTCATATCACAGCTCCACAATCCCTTCTATTGGTATGTGTTTCTTCCGTAGAATCTCCTCTATTTCATCTTTTTTATCACTACTAATCTTCAAACAGTACCCACAATCTGAGCTAATCTCTCTAGGAACGCTCACCATCTTACACTCAACTCCAGCATCTTTTAGGGTATTTTCTGCCCAAATTGTGTAGTTTGAAGAGTAAAAAAGCACATAACTACTCACTTTCAATCCTTTCAATATCCTCAATCGCTTCAATCGCTTTATCAATTTGCCAAATTTCATTACTATATCCAAAACTAAATCTAACCAAGCCTTCTGGAAAAGTTCCAAGTTTTTTATGAGCCAAAGGCGCACAATGAAGTCCCTGCCTGCTCATTATGCCATAATCTTCGCTTAAAATCTCTGTAATCTTTGAAACAGAAACTCCTTTAACCCTAAAGCTTATTACACCATTTCTGACATTTCCATAAAATAGCTCAACTCCCTCTATCTTTTTGGCTCTTTTTATAAAATAACTCTCTAGTTCAATCTTCTTTTTAGTTATACTCTCATAATTTCTCTTTACAAACTCCAACCCCTCATTTAGTCCTGCTATCATAGGAAGTGGTGGAGTCCCGCTCTCAAAGATATCTGGCAAAAAGTCAGGCTGTACAATCTCTTCAGATAGACTCCCAGTACCTCCCTCTTTAAGGGGCTTTAAAAGAGTTAAGTCAAACTCATCAGCCAAAACCATCCCTCCAACTCCCATAGGACTATAAAGTCCCTTGTGCCCAGTAAAGCAAAGGATGTCTATAAAGTCCTCTTTTAAGTCAATCTTTTCAAATCCGGCCGATTGAGAAGCATCAACTATAGTTACTATGCCGTTTTCTCTACACCACTTACAAATCTCTCTTATGGGTTGAGTTGAGCCCGTAACATTGGAAGTATGATTTATGACTAGTAGTTTTGTATTGCTATTTTTTAGACTCTCTATCTCCTTTAAGCCTACTATGCCATCTTCATCCCCACTAGTTATGCTTAGGTTTATAATGCCATCATTTTTAAGCCTCATAAGTGGTCTTATGGTGCTATTGTGCTCTAGTGAAGTAGTGATTACATGTAGTCCTTTGTAGGCAAAACCCTTTATAGCAAGATTTAAAAGAGCAGTCGCATTTAAATCAAACACAACTGCCATTGGGTTTGAGACCCCAAAAAAAGAAGCAAGATTAAGTCTTGTCTTAAAAATCTCACTCCCTGCTCTCATCGAGAGTTTGTGCCCTGCTCTTCCGGGATTTGCACTAAACTCTCTTAGAGATTTGCTAATTACTTCAACTACCTCATTTGGTTTTGGAAATGAGGTGGCTGAATTATCAAAGTAAATTATCTCACTTTGAGACTCTAAAGATTGTGTGGTCACTCTGCTCAATCTCCTCTTTTGAAAAGCCATTCTTTTTTAGTGCTCTTGAAATATTTTCTTTTGAGCACTCATTATCTACTAGTATATCGAAATTTTTTGTTCCCTTTTTAATCTCCTCTATAACCATAAATGCTGGCATAGGGCATGAGAGTCCTCTTGTGTCTATAACTATGCTCATCTTGCTCTCCTTGTGTTAAAAAATGCTATGGCTAAAACAAAAGCGATTCCTGCAAATACCGCGATCTCAGCAAATGGTCCAATTCCCTTAGGTGTACTAGCCAATCCAAAATTATGAGATATTCCTGCACCAAAAATCATACCCATAACAAATACAGCCGCATCATTATCTCCCTCACCACTCAAAATAAGCTGTCTTCCGGGACAACCTCCAGCCAAAGAGAAGCAAAGCCCAGCTAAGAGCATACCCAAAAAGTTCCACACTCCATCGGTGTGAGCTATTGGCTGACCCTCAAAACCAAGATTAAACTGCCCCAAGATAAGGTTTAAAACAAAAACTGCAACACTAAAACTAAGAAGTCCAAAGAGGAGATGAGTTGATCTTACTATCATAAGGTCTCTTATGGCTCCCACTGTACAAAATCTGCTTCTTTGAGCCAAAAATCCTACAAGCAGGCCTGCTATAACACTAATGATAATTGGTGCATGCATAGCCCCTGGACCTTTTGAACTTAGATTTAATTTTTCAAACCCTATTATAAAAAGCAAGAAAATCGCTGCAAAGAAGAGAGGAAGTACAAAGCCAGATATTTTAGACTGATTGTAAGCTCTACCAAGAGAGAAGCCTTTTTTTATAAAAACAGTCCCTATTGCAATCCCACTAACAAGCCCTGCAATCCCCAAAAGTGCATTCAAATCACCGCCTGAAAGTCTTATAAATGCTCTCCAAGGACATCCAAGAAAAACAAGAGCTCCAATCATTGCAAAAGTTCCGAGGAAAAATCTAACTATGACTGAAGAGCCACCTCTTGCTTTGAACTCTTTAGTAGCCAATGATGCAATCATGGCCCCAATCACTATAAAAATAACCTCTGGTCTTACATACTGCACAACTTTTGCACTATGAAGCCCAATTGCTCCAGCAATGTCTCTCTCAAAACATGCTATACAAAAACCCATGTTTGCTGGGTTACCAAAATATTGCAACAGTGCCGCAATTACACCTATGAGCCCTCCGGCTATGATTATCCCCACAGGGGTACCAAATGCATTTCTCAAATCTATCTCCTTTTTGAAGACACATGTTAAACCAAAATTATGCAATAGGATTCACTAAATTAGCACTTATCACCTAGTTTAGCAAAACCTATTGCAATAATTTGGGTTAAAAATTTATCAAAGGGGGAATTTTAGTTTGAAGTCGTCTCACCTTTTGATGTTTGCTCAACCTTGAGCCTTCATGAGTCTTTTTTTTGATTGTTCCAAATTTTACAAAAACCCTCCTTAAAGGAGGGTAATTTTTAAGAGAGAATCTCTTCTAGAGTTATATACTCTCCGACTTTACCGGTCATCTTCTCAGCATCTGTGTTCACTGGAAGTGTTTTCTTTCCTGGTCTCCAATTTGCAGGGCAAACTTCACCAGTTTTTGCAACATGCTGAAATGCTTGAACTTGTCTGATAAATTCATTTACATTTCTTCCAACTGGAGGAGTTAGAACTTCTTGAGCTAGGACGATACCATCTGGATTTACCAAAAATCTTCCTCTTATGGCAACTCCATCATTTTCGCTATAGATGCCAAACGCTTTTGCCATCTCGTGCTTATTATCTGCACCCATCATTATTTTAAAATCTTTTAACAGTGGCTCAGTTTCAACAAATCTTTTGTGAGAAAATTTTGTATCGCAAGATACAACTAACAACTCAACACCTAACTCTTGAAATTTATGTGATGCTGCATTCACGGCAGCCAATTCTGTAGGTCAAACAAATGTAAAATCACCAGGATAGAAGCATACAGTAAACCATTTGCCTTTGTAATCCTCGCTACTAACAGTGGTATATTTACCACTTACTGGATCGTAAGCATCAACCTTAAATTCAGGCATCTGCTTTGTTACAAGTGTACTACAAGTTCCACAACACATATCTATCTCCTTTTAAGTTTTTTCAGCCTTATTATGGGTCAGGGCTAAACTCTAAACTTTTTTAAAAAAGTTTAGAGTTTAGCCCTGACCCCTACTTAGTTACTTTTCTAGAACTTTTCTAGCATTTAGTGGATTAAGTGGTCTATTATTATGATCAAGCACCTTTTCAAATGCAGCAAATTGTGCTCTTGACATCTCTACAGGCTGCTTTAAAACCATCCATCTGACACCCTCGCTACAAGGTGGCGTAGTTAGTGAACCATTAAATCTGTAGTATTTATCCAAGTTTGTAGGAAGCATTCCTTCGGGCTTTAAGTTTAAACCTCTAATGTCATAGCTATCACCCTTTTTCTTAGGCATTTTGTTTATAAGCTTTTGCATATATGGGTTTTTCTTTCCCTCTACAAACATTACAGTTAATACTGCAATCTTTCCATCTTTACTTAAATGAACAAAGTGTGCCTCCATTGGGTAGCTAACACCATTTATATGGTTCTCGCTTGGTGTATGGAAGTGAAATTGCTTTAATTCAAAAGTTTTTCCATCTATTTTTAGAGTATTGCCAGGAGCAAATGCTACCTCTACAGTGTGTCCATTATTGAACCATTTTGTAGCTTTTTTACCATAATTTAGAGTAAATTTTTCTAAATTTACACTGTAATCGCCCACAATATTAATTGGAGTTTGGTTCTGTCCCTTTTCGCACATAAAAAAATTCTTATCAAGCTTTCCCCAATGGGCTGGTCCAGTTTCACCCTTATAACTCCAAGCTGCTCCATGTCCACTTGCCAATAGTGCTGCTGCTGAAATTGATAATGCTATTAAAACTTTTTTCATTTTTAAATCCTTATATTAATTTATTTTTTTAAATACTTTCTAACTCACATACTGTAAAATACTGTCGAAGTTAACCTCTCAACCTAACTTCATGGGTAGCACTATGCCTGCTACCCATTTTTAAATAGTTCTACTATTAATGTCCACCTTCCATATCAGGCTTGTGTGCAACAAATCCTAATACGGCAACAAAACCAACACCACCAACTATATTTCCTAATGTTACAGGAATCAAGTTACCAATAAATCCTGCGATACTCAAGTTTTCTAGTTTTTCCACTGTTGTGTGTCCTAAGTGTGCTACATGCTCTAGTGTTGCTCCATCCATAGATAGATAATGAGCTTTAGCTATAAGACCCTCAGTAATTATAAACATATTTGCCACGCAGTGCTCATAACCAGAGCCAACAAATGCTGCAATTAAAAATGCAATTCCTAAAACCTTTCCTGCTGTATCTTTTGCTGCAATTGCAGTCCATACTGCCATACATACAAACACATTACAAAAAATTCCTCTTATGAATGCTTCAGTAAATCCTAATGAAGTTTTACCCGCTCCTAGAGTGATGAAGTGCTTTAAAATAGCTCCATCATACTTTCCTCCAGGAAGACCAGACTTATAGTACATATATGCAATCATAACTGCACCAATAAAGTTAAATATCCATACTATAACCCAATAGCTAATCATTTTACCAAAAGGTAATTTACCCTCAAAAGTAGTAACACCAGACATAATAGAACTAGTAAATAGATGTCCACCAAAAAATACAACCATCATCAAACCGGCTGAAAAAGCTAATCCTCCCACAAAGTTAGCAGCTCCTGGTGTTTCTATTCCTACTGTTGCATGTGCCCAAAAAATATCACCCATTGCTATTGCGCCACCTGCCATGATTGCAAGTAATATAACACTCATAAAAGGCAATCTTGCCTTATGGTCTGAACCACTTGATACTGCTTGTGCAGTTTCTGCTGGATTTAACATATATCTCTCCTTATATAAATTAATTTTTTTCTTCAAAGACTTTTTCAATCTCTTTGAGTTTATCTAGGCCTCTATTTGCAGTTTTGAGCGCAAGCTCACTAAGACCCTCTTTAATCTCAAGAGTATTGATTATGTCCACATTGAGTCCTAAAAAAAGAACCGCCTTACAAAACCCTCTTAAATAACTAATCAAGATTGGCATTGGAATGTTGTGAGTCGAGTACATGTAGTCTCGCTCATCGCTCAAATCCATAACCTCAACTCTTCCTACATTCATGCCAGTCATTGCATCAGCAACCACAACTAAATCAGGGGCATACTCTCTAATCTTATTAAACTCATTTTCAGGAACATCTTCACCATAAAAGATCTTCCAATCAAGCCCCTCTTCTTCTACTAGTTTGCCCAAGTATGGAGCAACACCATCATCCCCTCTTAGGGGATTTCCAACAACTAAAAGTGCTTTTTTTAGCTTACTCATACTGGCTTCCTAATCACAAAATAGCCATCTTTTAAAGAGCATAGCAACTCTTTTAACTTAGAGTCTGCCATATCATCTTTTAGCTTTTGCACATGCTCTTTATATACCTCTATTTCAAAATACTTAGTTAAATTTCCAAGTTTGAACTTAGTGTATTTACCAGATTTGTTGATTATCTCCATAAACTCATCATCTTCTATGTCCATAACCTTCTCAACAAAATCTACAGTTCCTACACCATGTCCTATAGAGGTATAAAAGAGCTTCACCTGCTCTAAATCTCTAGGTAGCTTCTTATCTGGATCAACTCTTCTTTTTGTTAATCTACAGATCTCAATCATAAGCCAATTCCATCTCTTCTTTAGTAAAGCATATAGTAGGATGACACTTATTTATATTTTTAAATCTTTTTAAGTGTTTTAGATAAACCTCATTGTGAAGTATCATCATACACTCTTTAAATCTAGGATCATCCTCTTTTTTAATAGCTTCCAAAAGAGTCTCTTTTGTCTTAACTGGATTATAGATATCTTCTATAGGCTTAAGTGCATCTATGTAGGCTTTATAAAGCTCTCTTCCGTGAAGATAGCCCATCATAACTCTAGCTCTTTCCATAACCTCTCTTTCAAAAAGAGTGTTATCAAATATAGAATCCTCAATCTTTGGAGCTTCATCTGTGCCATCTTTATGCTCAGTTTTTTTAAGCTTTTGATCTAAAATCCCAAGAGCTGTTGCCAATCCATAAATAGTACTTGCAGGGTGAGGAGGACATCCAGGAATCCAAACATCAACTGGAATTACCTTATCTACTCCACCCCAAGTACTATAACAATCATGAAATATCCCACCAGTTGAACCACATGCCCCATAACCAACCACTATCTTTGGATCTGGCGCTGCTTCATAAGCTCTTAAAAGCGGATAGTACATCTGCCTTGTAACCGGGCCCGTACAAAGCAATATGTCAGCATGCCTTGGGCTAGCAACAAGTTTAAATCCAAATCTTTCAGGATCCCACATAGGAGTAATAGAAGCAAATATCTCAATCTCGCAACCATTACACGAGCCACAATCTATCCTATAGACACTAAAACTTCTTTTTATATCTTTGATAAGATTAAGTTTATCTTCTACCTTGTTTAGCTCGCTAATTTCAGTTGGAACTACATATGTTTTACTCATTTTTTAACTCCTTTAGAGTAGTGCTTGCTCACTAACTCAACTGATTCAGCCTTCTTACACTCAGGGCAAGTAGTGATATATTTGGTTTTTTCTTCTATGACCCTTTCGCTCCAGCCAACTTTTTTAAAGTTTTCCACACAGTAAGCTATGAGTCTTTTTGTAGTAAAAACCTTTCCACACTTTTGACAATACTCTACATCTAACTCCCCTGTCTCTATCAAATCCTCTTTATTGAATTTAACAGCAGTCTCAAAGTCACTTCCAAGCATAACTGCATTTGTAGGACAAACTTCATCACATCTACCGCAGTAGATACATCTACCACAGTCAAACTTCCATACAAGCTTATCTTTCGCCTCATTAAGCTCTACATTAATAGCATTTGATGGACAAGCAACACCACAAGCAGTACAACCTATGCATTTATCATAGTCATACTCTGGCTTTCCTCTAAATCCATCTGCTACAGTATATGGAGCAAAAGGGTACTCATAAGTTGCACTACCATACTTTCGTGTCATATCTAAAAGTTTCATATTTGCTCCTTACATCCCTTTTAGAGGTGAATCTTTAAGAGTTTGAGAGTACCTCTTAAGATCTTTATGGGTTAAAATCTTACTTTTTTTAGATTTTACATCCACAACTGTAACTCTATCAGTACATGAGTAACAAGGGTCCATAGAACAAACTATCAAAGCTGCATCTGCAATTGTGTTTCCTCTAAACTGATACCTCAGAGTTGGCCAATTGTTATAAGTTGCTGCTCTACATCTCCATCTATATACCTTTTGAGATCCACCATGCATAATCCAGTGAATATTCTCACCCCTTGGTGCTTCATTGTTTGCTAGTGCATAAGCTTGAGGAACTATCTTTCTATTGTGAGGAGCTACTATATCTCCTGAAGGCATCAACTCAAAGCACTGTCTTATGATAGAGATTGATTGCAAAAGCTCTTTATATCTTACAGTCTCTCTAGCAAATACATCTCCACCCTCCTCATAACAAACTTCGAAATCTATCTCATCATGAAAATCAAATGGGTGATCATATCTTGTATCTCTTTTAAATCCGCTTCCTCTAACATTTGGTCCAACAGGTGAAAAGTCTCTTGCAACTTGTCTATCTAGTACGCCAACACCCTTCCATCTCTCAATTTGAGAATCATCTTCCATAACTGCTTCCCAAACCTCTTTAAGCTGAGTCTCCATAGTGTCTAGCAGTTCTAAGCCTCTTCTTATCTCTTTACCATTTACATCTCTTCTCATACCACCTACGACAACATTACCATAGGTTTTTCTACCACCAGAGATAAGCTGAGCCAGCTCCATAGAGAACTCACGGATTCTAAAGATGTGCATAAAGGCATTTATATTTCCTGTAACTTCACAAGCAAGACCAATGTTTAGCATATGAGAGTGAAGTCTCTCTATCTCTTGATTTATAATTCTCAAAGCTTGAGCACGCCTTGGAATTTCCATATCGATTGCTCTCTCAGCTGCTTCTATACAAGCTGTAGCATGTGCATAACCACAGATACCACAAACCCTCTCAGCCAAAAAGCCCATCTGGTCATAGTTCATTCTGTTTTCTGCGAGTTTTTCCATACCTCTGTGCTGATAAAATAGTCTATAATCAGCATCAATTATCTGGTCACCCTCACAGTAGAGTCTAAAGTGTCCAGGCTCATCACTTGTTATATGAAGTGGCCCAAGTGGAACATCTACTAATCCCTCGCCTTCAGGATGGTAAAACTCATACTCTGGCTCCTCTTCATGAGAGTATGGATCTGGTCTAAAATTATACTCCATTGAGTCTTTTCTCATGGGATATAACCCCTCTGGCCAGTCATCCGAAACTACAAGTCTTCTAGGATCAGGCAGACCCTCAGCCACAAGACCTAACATATCGTATGCCTCTCTTTCATACCAAACTGCTGCGGGAACTAGCCTCGTTACAGATGGGTATGTTGGATCATTTGCAGGAATGTAGGCCTTAACAGTAATCCAGCACTTCTCATCTGATGACAACTCATCATCTGCTGTCATCTTACCACCCTCCATCGACAAGACATAATAAACAGCATAGTTACCATTTAGCGGTCTCTCATCGTTTGGAATCATAGTAACCAACCATCCGCCCATATCGTAATAGAGCATCCTTACAGCTTCAGGAAGATCGCTTCTATCGACTGTTACAGTAATCTGCTCTTCAGGCATCCTGGAGACATCTTTTATGGTTATCTTCTCTCTTAATTTATTTATAAAATTTTCACCTTTTTTCATCTTCTCTCCTTATGAACCAAGTACTATTTTAGTAGCGTTGTCAAAAAGCATAACTACGCTATCTATAGAAAAGATACCCAAAACAACTATCATAGCTGCTAGTATCATTAGTGGAATATTTGCACTAAGTTCAATCTTCTCTTTGTTTACTTCAGATTTAGCCTCACCAAACATAACTTCATTAAAGTGAGAGAAAACACCTACAAATATAATTGCTAGACCTATGATAAATAGAGCAACTGCAAAGTAGTCTCCTCCTACTATTCCAGCTTTTATTGCTAAAAATTCACTAACAAATATAGCAAAAAGTGGAATACCAACAAGTGAACAAATCGCAATTCCAAACAAAATCGCAGTCACTGGAGCAATCTTAATAAGACCTCCCATCTTTGTCATATCTCTTGTGCCATAAATCTTGATTATATTTCCACTTACACAAAATGCTAAAGCTTTTGTAATTGAGTGAGTCAAAGAGTGAAACAGTCCTGCAAAAATTCCCAAAGGTCCACCTATACCAAACCCAAAAGCTATAATTCCGATGTGCTCTACTGAGTGATAAGCAAACATTCTTTTTATGTCATGCTGTCTTATTATAAACATTGCTGCTATAAAGATAGTAACTAGCGAGATAACTATCATCATATTTTGAACAAACTCAAACCCTACAATAGAGTTACCCACAATTGCGTAGTATCTGACTATAGCTAACATAGCGCACTTTAAAAGTACAGCCGAGAGCATAGCAGAAGCCGGAGAAGGACCCTCTGAGTGAACATCTGGCAACCAAGTATGAGTTGGAGCCAGACCAGCCTTTGTTCCAAAACCAATTAGAGCAAATACAAATATAAGCTTCAGTGCATCTGCATCTATAAGCTTTGCATTGTCCATAAGCGAAGTCCAAAGCATAGCATCGTGTCCATCTCCAATAACTGCAAATCCTGCACCATAAAGAAGGATAGTTGCATATAGAGCAAATGCCAAACCAACACTACATATAACTATATACTTCCAGCCACTCTCTGTTGAGCGTTTCCCTTTTGAAATTGCAACCATAAAGACTGAAGATAGTGTAGTTGCTTCAACAGCAGCCCACATTACAGCCATATTGTTTGCCAATACTGAGAGTGTCATTGTAAAGATAAACAGATGTGATAGTGCAAAAAAGATTCTCAAATCTTTATCTGTTAAATGTCCCTTTTTAACTTCCCACTCCATATACTTAACTGAGTATATATTGATCAAAAGTCCAGTTACTGCTATAAGAGATAGAAATACTCCACCAAGTGAGTCAACAAAAAGAAACTCATTAAATGCAAAGTATCTCTCTCCTCCTGTAACACTACATATTAGGTTAAGTGCTACAAGTGCATAGACAATTGAAGCTGCAATATGTATAATATTTACCGTTTTTGTATTTACTCCAATAAACCAAATCACCAGTGAACTAATAAATGGTACTGCTAGTACTAAAATTATTAAACTTTCCATAACACTTCACCTATCCTTTCAACTCTGATGCTTTTGAAACATCAAGAGAACCAAAATATTTATAAAATCTTGCTGCTAATATAGACATAATAACAACTGCAAAGATTGCATCTGTTAAAATCCCTATCTCAACAATACCAGGTGAGTTATATGCGGTCAATGCCAAAGTCAAGTGGATTCCATTTTCAAAAGTACAAAAAGCTAAAATCTGCTTTATTGCTGACTTTCTTAGGATAAACCCAAATATACCCATCATAAATACAGTAATTGCTGCAATTAGTGGTATATGCTCTTGAACAAGCGAAAACTTTAAGTATATTGGATATATACTCATAGCAATCGCTAGTGAAAAACCTAGTGCTATTATAGGACTTACAAAAAATCCAGCTACTGGCTCAACTTCGCTCTCAACTTGAACTTTTTTGAGCAATCTTAGCAACACATATGGTACAAATAGCACCTTTGTTAAAATTGCAACAAATGCCCAAGACTTTAACTCAGCTATATCGTGAGCTGAAGCTAGTGTAAAAAAGATTAACACTAATATGGAAGCTTGCACTCCATAAGTCAAAACTGAGAGCTTATAATTTCTTAGTCCAAATACAGCCAATGCTGCAAATATCATTGCTATTGATAGTATAGATAATAGATCCATCTTAAGCTCCTACCGCGTAAAGTATAAGTGCAACAGCAGATATACCGAGTGCAAATGTTGCATTTTGTTTAAAACTTGTCAATAGCTTATATCTAGCACCAAAATTATCTATAAACACCGCAGCAACATAGAAAATTCCGGCTTTAGCAATAAAGACTATTAAAGCCAAAATTGGATTAGTAAAGTTCCAAGGCTCAAATATAGACAAAAACATACCTATCATTGCAAACTGTTTCAATATAAAAGCCGCATGAGTGATACCAAAATCACTACCAGCATACTCACCTAAAACTCCCTCTTGAAGCTCTTGCTCAGCCTCTGCCAAATCATAAGGATTTCTTCCACTCTCAACATACATAGCCCAAAGAAACGAGATGGATGCTACCGCAAATGCAGGCATAAAGTATCCTATCTCTCCGTCTCTTACCATTGCTCTTATGTTAACTAGATCACTAGTACCTGCTAAACACATAACCACAATTAAACTTATAATCATAACAGGCTCTACAAATATTGTAAGAGTCTGTTCTCTACTACCGCCAACTGCAGCAAATGGATTTCCTGAATCTATTGAAGCTATACCAAATACAAATCTCAAAAATGCTCCTACATAGATAATCACAAATATATCTGATACCCCAATCGATGGATAGCTATTATATGTTATTGGCATAGCAGCTAGCATTGTTGCGCCCAATCCATACATAATATATGGTGCATAGTCAAAAACCCAATGGGCACACCTTGGTCTGGTTCTACTTCTTTTATAGAGCTTTATAATATCTCTATATGTTTGAAAAAAGTCTGGTGGACCTTTTCTTGATTGTAATCTTGCTCTAAGAACTCTTGCAACCCCATCAAAAAAAGGAGCAGCCAGAGCTATAGCAATCACTTGAATAATCATCCACAATATTACTTCCATAACTTACTCCTTTCTTATATTATTTGGCTAATGCCAAGAGCTAAACAAAGAGCTGCCAAGATATATAAAGAGTAGAGATTACTATTTCCATTTTGAAATTTCTCCATCTTATCTGAAGCCTTTGAAACAAAATTAATTATAGGTGTATAAATCAAATTCCACCAAATGTCTTGGGCATGATTTTCATATTTTATAGGACCAAAATAACTCTCTTTATGATGAACAATTGGTCTATAAAACCAATTCAATAGTTTTCTCATATCTCCCGTAAATGGTCCTGCAGTCATTTGCATACGAGTATCGTACTTGTACCCACATGCCCAAGGGTCAGTATCTCTTGGTTTTGCTCTATTTGCTTTGACTATAAATAGTGTTAAAAATGGCATCAACATACTGCCAAGCATAATTAAAGTTACAAGTGGAGTTGAAACAAGTGAGCCTGTTGCAGACTTTATACTCATACCTTCAGCTACATTAAATGCTCCATTTGTATATGCTGCTACAACATTACCAATATTATCAGCCATATAACTAGCACCTAGACCAAATGCCAAACATCCTGCAACCAAGATATACATTCCAACTATCATAGATACTGGAACCTCTTTTGCATTTTCCCAAATCTTTTTGTTTCTTGGATTTCCTGCAAATATAATGGCATAAATTTTAAGGTGCATAATAACAACAACACCTGTAACAGCCAAAGCAACAACAGATAGTGCAAAAATCAATCTAATTAAAGATCCTTCACCCATAGCACCTTGAAGCATTGCTTGGTAAGTAAACCACTCACTCACAAATCCATTTAGTGGAGGAAGTGCAGCGATACCCATAACTCCTATTAACATCGCAAATGCAGTATATGGCATCTTCTTAGCCAAACCACCAAGAATCTCCATATCTTTTGTATGGGTTCTATATAACACACTTCCAGCTCCTAAGAATAAAAGTCCTTTAAAAGTAGCATGGTTAAGTGTGTGATAAAGCGCGGCAATAAACCCTATAGTAGCTAGAGTTAAATTACCATCAGCTATTCCATAAACTCCAGTACCAACACCTAATAAAATAATTCCAATGTTTTCAACTGAGTGGTAAGCAAGCAGTGCTTTATAATCATGTTGTATAAGTGCATACAAAACACCCATCAAGGATGAAGAGGCACCAAATACCAAAATCATTATGCCCCACCACTTAGCAACAGGCAACCATAAGCAAAATTTAATAATTCCAAATATAGCAACCTTAATCATAACCCCACTCATAAGAGCAGAAACATTAGAAGGCGCTGCTGGGTGAGCTTTTGGTAGCCATACATGTAGAGGTATGATACCTGCTTTTGAGCCAAAACCAAAAAAAGCCAACAAGAAAATAGCTGTTGCCATTGCAGGACTTAGTTCAGCATTTGCGAATGAAGAAAACTCCATTGAACCGCTTTGATGTGCTAAAAGTAAAAAAGCAGTCATTATCGCAGCACCGCCCAAGTGAGCAATACCCAAATAGGTAATAGTAGCTTTCATTGATTGTTTTGA
>Ga0256840_1002663_pt1 | contig 15463 bp, 16 predicted proteins | sample 355202metaG_FD_185969 | JGI IMG/M metagenome (GOLD analysis project Ga0256840, IMG submission 185969) | Hydrothermal vent microbial communities from Mid Atlantic Ridge, Atlantic Ocean - 355-202 | ecosystem: Environmental > Aquatic > Marine > Hydrothermal vents | place: Atlantic Ocean: Mid... | reverse complement strand
TTCTATTCTATACTTAGATATAGTATATGCCCCTCTTGCAGAAGCTGTAGATGGTTTTTCAGGAAGTTTTATAGTCACACCAATTCCAAGCCTGTCTCTAAGCATAGCTTCCAATTTCTCTGCTAACCCCGGAATTTCAGCCATGCCTCCTATGAGTACAAAATCTCTTTTTATTATTTGTCTGTAAATCGAGAAGTTTTTTTCTGCAAGTTCTGGTAAAAACTGCATAGCTACAAAGTCCGCTACTTCCTCCACATACTCATTTATAGGTTTAATTATACATTCATCAATTCTAAAGCTATATTTTCCTTTTTCAAACAAATGTACAGTTTCCTGCACTTTTTCCCAGTTTTTGAGGTTTGCATACTTTTCCTTAAATTCTCTTGCCGTGTTTAGGTCTATGTTTACTGCACCTCTTGTTTCGTTCTGTATCTCATTTTTTATTCTTCTATCAACAGCATCTCCAGATATCGCACCAGTTACCAAACTATAAACTATTTCACCTCTTCTAACAGCGACAACCTCTGTAGTTGATGAACCCAAATTAATTACCAGAAAAGTCTTATTTATAACATCCAATCCTTCTGGTAGAGCGATAGCACCAAGAAAAGAATCATTCCACATTTCTTTTCCTATCCAACCTATTGGTAACTGTGCTATAACTTTCTTTAGAAGATTAATGCTGGTTTCACTCTCAATAGATGGAACAGCATACGTAACATAACTATTTTCAGGCAGGTTACACTCTTTTATAAGCTTTAGTAAGAACGTTTTTAACAATTCAGCCTCTTCTTCGTTTCCAGGAAATCCTCCTCTAAGCATGTAGTTTACATCATCACCAAACATTTCAACAGCCTCATCTCCAATAACATATTCTTTCTCTCCCGTAATAGGATTTTCAATTTCTTTTATGCATGTATGAATTACAAATTCATTCCCATCCGTAACAACTACTGTATGCTGTGATCCAATCTTTATTCCTACTGGAATAGCTATCTCTTCTTTTTCTACATTCTCCATATCATTTGTCATAGCAGACACCAGAATGACTTAGCAATATATTCATAAAAAATATTTTCCATTTTTAAGTTAATTTATTCCACAGTAATATCTAACGCTATCTCTGCTAAATCTGCTGAATAGGCTGCAATTCTTGCAATACTATCAACTATGGATTTTATGCATAAAGCTTCTTCAGTATCTCTCTCTACTATTTTGAGGTAGTACTTCTCATGTATATCTTTCATATCTTCAAATTCAGTTAAAACAGTATCAGCTATTTCACCATTTTTCTTGAAGAACGCCAATGTTGACATTCTTAGCATTTCAACACATGGTTCTACAATTTCACAAAGCTCAGGTAAACCTTTTCCAAGTTTTAATAGATTTCTCGCCATGTTAGCAGCATGATCAGCTATTCTTTCAAACCTTCTTGCAAAAGTCCAGTATCCAAATAAAATTCTTGCTTTACTATCCAAAGATATCTTTTGTATAGTTAATCCAACCTGTCTGAGAACTAAGAAGTGCAGTCTATCGATTTCATTCTCTCTAAGTATTATAGAGTTGCAGATGTATTCACTAAAGTTTTTGAGAGATGAACAAAAATCAGACAGCATAGCAAGACACATATTACTCATTTTCTCAAGAACATTTTCAGTTTTGAATCTATCATCAAGAAAAACTTCCAAACACATTTCTTTTCCTAAGTCTTCCATTATTTCCACTCCAATCAGCGTATCTGCTGCCATATCTGCAGCGTTTCTATGTAGTTCGTTGTAAATCTTTATTTTAATAGTATCATATCCTGCTAAGTAACATGAAATAATTCTTCTAAGCAAACAAGCTTTTCCTAAACCTTTAGCATCAATTTCAATTTCCTTTCTAACAGTTCTTTGCATTTGCGGAGTTAAGCTAATAGTTGAATTTCCAATGTACATAATTACATTATCTCCAGCTTTTAGATTGTTTTCCTCCACCCACTTTTTTGGAAGTGTGATTATATAGCTACTTCCACCACTGAAGTATATCTTTCTGGTTTCTACCTTCATCTGCAGTAAGATATAGTAAGTAGTATATATCTTTACTGTCCTAAAATAATATATATTCTATATAGAAAATATAGAATAGTTAGGATATATTGGGAAAAAATATATATTGCCTAATTATCCCATACCACATGAAAAAAGTGTTTGTAGTTCTATCTGTATTGGTATTGGCAGCAGCTATTGCTGGTTGTGCCCAACAACATAAAACAACTCCAACAGCCCCAACTACAACTCCAACAAAAACAACCCCAGCAAAAACTACAACTCAACAGGTAGTTCTAATTGGTGATGGAGCTACATTTCCTTGGCCCCAAATTACAAACTGGATAGACGTTTATATGAAAGAACATCCAAACGTTAAGATAGAGTACAATGGTGGTGGCAGTGGTAAGGGTCAAGCAGACTTTGCAGCTGGAGTTGTTGATTTTGCTGGAAGTGACCCACCACTAAAGAAAAGTTTGTGGGACAAACTCGTTAATCACCCACCAGCAGAAGGTAAAGGTCCACTCCAGTTCCCAGATATAATAGGTGCTGTAGTTGTTTGCTACAATGTTCCCGGAGTAAAACACCTAAGACTTGATGGAAAAACCTTAGCAGACATTTTCATGGGTAAAATAAAGTACTGGGATAACGAAGAAATAAAGAAACTCAATCCAGGAGTAAATCTGCCTCACAAAGAAATAATAGTAATACACAGAAGTGATGCAAGTGGTACAACAGACATCTTTACGACTTATCTATGCCTTGTTAGTCCAGAATGGAACAGTACAATTGGAGCTGGCAAAGTTGTAAATTGGCCAGTTGACAAAATGGGTAGAGGTGTAGGTGGAAAAGGAAACCCCGGTGTTGTGGCTGAACTGAAGAACACACCTTACTCCATATGCTACACCGAACTTAGCTATGCGATAAAAGAGAATCTAAAAATCGTAGCTTTGAAGAACAAGGACGGATACTTCGTATTACCAAATGCTACAACAATAAAGGCTGCCGCTTCTCACGTTTCAATGTACATAGCTCCGCCAACGGCAGGATACAAAGAAAATCTAAGGCAATTGCTTAACGCTCCCGGAAAGGATAGTTACCCCATAGTAGCCTTTAGCCACTTGTTGGTGTGGAAACACTACAGCGATCCGGTTAAAGGTAAAGCGGTTCACGCATTCATAAAGTGGATACTTACCCAGGGACAAAACGATAAGTATATAGTCCCAGGATATGTAGGATTGCCAAGCAGTATAACTCAAAAAGTTCTTAGTGAGGCAGGAATATAACTTAAAGGGGGCGAGGGATGAGTAAAGAAGAAAGATATATTGATACCTTTAAATATTTTTTATTGCCCTTCTGTTTGTTCGTATTTGGTCTCTTCGCTCTAATGCTTGCCGTTTATTTTTCTGCATCAATACCAATATTTCAACATGAAGGTATAAAGATATATACAACTAATATTTGGAGGGCATCTGAAAATCCAAATAAGGAATTTTATGGTGTTCTTGCAGCTATATATGGAAGTGTATATACATCAGTCCTTGCAATTTTAATAGCATTACCTTTATCGGTATCTTTTGCTGTTTTTGTAATAGATTATGCACCTCAAAAGGTTAAAGAGCCTTTAATAGTGGCAACAGATGTTATGGCTGGTTTACCAACTATAATATACGGTATTTGGGGTGCTTTTGTCCTTGTACCATTACTTAAAAAATATGTTATGGATCCTCTTTATGCTTATCTATCATTTATACCTCTATTCTCTTTTAAACCTGTAACAGGGTATAGTTACTTTTCTGCAGGAGTTTTATTGGGGATAATGGTTACACCCTTTGCATCTGCAATAATTAGGGAAGCTTATAGGTCTCTACCCTTCATGTATAGAGAGGCAATATATTCTCTTGGAGCGACAAGGTATGAAGCCACAAAAATATTAATAAAAGAAATTAAACCTGCAATAGTTGCAGGATTGCTTTTAGCTTTTGGGAGAGCAATTGGAGAAACTGTCGCTGTAAGCTTAGTAATAGGAAATACATTCAATATAAGTCCAAGCTTGTTTGCTCCCGGATATACTATTTCATCCCTTATAGCAAATCAGTTTGGTAATGCATTTATATATAAATATATGGTTTCAGCTTTGTTTGCTGCTGGATTGTCACTCTTCTTCATAGGTTTGGCTGTAAATATTCTTGGAATTCTAATCCTAAGGAGGTATGGACATGTCAGATAATTTAAATATTAGAATTTTAAAAGAAAAATTATTCTTGATATGTATAGGGATATTAACAATTGCTACAGTTTTCCCTCTATTTCACATAATGTACAGTATAATCGCCAATGGATTACCAGTCCTAATAAAAGGTGGCTGGAGTTTCCTTACAGGAACGTTGGCACCACCGGGTGATGGATTGGGAGGAATTGGGCCAGCAATAGTTGGAACTTTCATTTTAACGGCTTTGGCATCTCTGATTGGTTTACCTGTAGCTGTACTAACAGGAATATATGCAGCGGAGTACCCAAATAGCTTGATAGGTAGAGCCACAAGAACTCTACTTATGATTATGATGGAATTCCCAACTATTCTTGTTGGTTTGTTTGTAATGAACTTAGTTGTATTACCTATGGGTAGTTACTCTGCAATAGCAGGAGCTTTATCCTTAGCAATAATTATGATGCCCTACGTGGCTGTCTATACTGATGAAGCTTTAAAGAGCATACCTCCAAAATACAGAGAAGGAGCTTTTGCATTGGGGCTTACAAGGGCTAAGGTCGTTTTTAAAGTATTAATAGGCCTTGCAAGAAAGGGAATAATGACGGGTGTTTTAATAGGTATAGCCAAAGTGGCTGGAGAAACAGCTCCACTCCTCTTTACTGCTGGTGGTGCATCGAGAGTTTACTTTGACGGTTTGAATAGACCGATAGGTGCGATTCCATTATTAATCTACAATCTTGTGCAACAACCTTACACAAACTATCATGAAATTGCTTGGGGAGCTTCTCTTTTACTCATGATAATATTTCTTGGGTTGTTTCTCCCAATAAGGTTAAGTCTTAAGGAGGTGAAATTATGATGATTGCAAAAGAAGAAAATAATATTTTTTTAAAACAGTCTAATTTAAAACAAAACTATGCTATATCTACTGAAAAACTAAATATTTATTATGGAGATCATCATGTTATAAAAGATGTAAGTTTGAATATACCCGAAAAAGTCGTTTTTGCAATAATGGGGCCAAGTGGATGTGGAAAGTCAACAATGTTAAGAGCATTTAACAGATTGCTGGAATTAAATGAGAAGGCTAAAGTAAAAGGAGACATAAAAGTGTTTGGAAAAAGCATTTATAAAATGAATCCTATAAAAGTTAGAAGAATTGTGGGCATGGTTTTCCAACATCCAAATCCATTTCCACACATGAGTATTCGAGATAACGTAGCACTTGGATTAAAATTAAACAAACTCGTTAAATCAAAAAAAGAAATTAATGAAAGAGTTGAATGGGCTTTAAAAAAGGCAGCTTTGTGGGAGGAGGTCAAAAACAAGTTAGATGAGCCTGCATCAGCCTTAAGTGGTGGACAACAACAAAGATTGTGCATAGCAAGAGTTGTGGCTATGAAACCTAAGGTAATTTTAATGGATGAACCTACATCAAACCTTGACCCCATTAGTACAAAAAAAATTGAAGAATTAATAGACGAATTGAAAAGAGAAGTTACAATTGTTATAGTTACCCACTCCCCCGCTCAAGCCGCGAGAGTTAGTGATTATGTAGCCTTCCTTTACTTAGGTAAATTAATAGAAGTTGGTAGCACTGTAGATATGTTTGAGAATCCTAAGGAGAAATTAACTGAAGAGTATCTAACTGGCAGGATGGGGTGAATATGACAAGAATGGAGCAAAGGCTTGAAATTCTTAAAAAAGATGTTATGGAACTACACAATTTAGCAAAGAGAGGTGTTGAAATATGCTTAGATGGTTTGAGGTGTGATGATAGCAAAAGAATTGAAGCTTGCAAAATTGAGCAGGAAGCAGATGTTTTACATACAGATATAGATTTTAACTGTGTAACTGCAATAGCGTTATTTCAACCAGTTGCGAGAGATCTGCGATTTTTGATAAGTATGATGAAGATCTCAGGTAGTTATGAAAGAATTACTGATCTAACACAGGAAATCTCAATGTATGATTGTACAGCACCTTTCTTAATGGATAAATTCGAAAATATGAAGGTAACTTTACTAAAAATGTTTGAAGTAATAGAAGATGCTTACAATGGAGACATAAAAGACTTAAGAGAAAAATTGTGGGAATTAGATGATGAAGTGGATAGAAATTACGTTGAAGCTATAGATTTAATGAATGAAAAAAGTATTTGTTCGGTAGACATGGTCTTAACAGCAAGACATTTAGAAAGAATAGGCGATTTACTTGGAAAAGTTGGAGCTAGGATAATATTTATTGAAGAAGGGAGGAGAGTCTGGATAAAGTAACTGGAGGAAATTAAAATGAAATTATATGAAATTGTTTCTTTTCTTAATAGTTATCTAAATATCTCCGAGTGGGAAAACATAGATTCATCAAAAAATGGACTACAGGTTGAAAGTTGTAATAGTATAGAAAAAGTAGCATTCTCAGTTGATGCATGCATGGATAGTTTCAAAAAAGCTGTTGAAACTAAAGCTAACCTTCTTATAACTCATCACGGCCTCTTTTGGAAAGATTTTAAAGGTATAACTGGAATAATGGCTAAAAGACTTAAATACCTCATAAAAAATGAGCTTTCTCTATATGCAGCACATCTACCGTTAGATGCCCATCCCGAAGTAGGAAACAACATCCAAATAGCTAAGATTTTAGAAATGGATATTGAAGGTGCATTTGCTCAATACCATGGCAAAACAATAGGTTTCTACGGTAAAATCGAAGATAGCATAAACAATATAGCAAAAAAACTCGAAGAAAAACTAAAAACTAAGCCTTTAGTTTTAGAGTTTAGTAAAAACATATCTAAGGCTGGAGTTGTTTCGGGGAGAGGAGGCTTTTCAATCTACGATGCTGAAAAGCTTGATATTGATTTATTGATAACTGGGGAAGCTGAACATTCAATATATCACACAGCCAAGGAGCTTGGAATTAGCCTAATTTTTGCGGGTCATTATGCTACAGAAGTAGTTGGTTTAAAAGCTTTAATGAAAAAAGTAAGAGAATTGGGATTGGAAACAGTATTTATAGATTGTCCCACAGGAATTTAAAAAGTATAATTGATCTTTATAAATAATATTACAGCAAAATAAGAAAATAAGGAAAAAGTTGCATACTTCTTGGAATTTATTCTCTATCAAACTTCTACTAAGTTGGACATGGTAGAACAATATTTGCACTAAATACATTTAAACAAATTAGTACAAAACTTAAAAATTTAATAAAAATAAAAATTTTCTGTTTAAGGATGCGTACCTCTTATCACTCTAACGTTAAAGTTTTCAGTTATCTTTTTTTCAAGTTCATCTATATCCATAGGACAAAAATTTTTCTCTGCCATTAAAATACATCCTGCAAGAAAGACTGTATCAAAACTTTCTCCTTCACTTTCAAGCATTTCTTTTATTAACTTAAGTCTTGCTATTGGAAAACCGGGACAACCCCCACAACTCGTCCAAGCGATGATCCTTATATCACCCTCAGAAAAGTTACCCGTCTTATTGTATATAGCCTTAAAACATTTTAGACAACCCACTCTAACATTGTCTCTTATTTTCTCACATGAAAGAATTACCGCTTTCATAGTAAAAGATAGTAAAAGCACTACTTAAAATTAATTATTAAAAATTATTAACCTTAGCCAAGTTTTGTAAACCCTCCAGATATTACAACTCTCAAAGCATCTTCAACGTTCATATCTAAGTATATTAGTTCATCCTCCGGAACCAACACTACAAGCCCAGAAGTTGGATTTGGTGATGTGGGTATAAAGACGTTTACAAGTTTTTTATTGGTTTTTACACATGCATCAGGAATTATGCCACCTGTTGTAAAACCCAGAGCATACAAACCTTTTCTTGGATACTCGACTAAAACTACCCCCTTTATCTTTTCAGTTTCTGAAACTAAAATTGCTTTACTCGCTTCTTTTGTTGCAGAATAAACTGTTCTTAGAACTGGAATTTTCATTAGCTTACTTTCTATGAATTCGATTAGCTTTCTTCCAACAGCCAATCTACCAAACAACCCAAGCAAAAAAACCAACACTGCTAGAGCAATCAAACTCATTCCCGGAATGTAAAAACCAAGTATCTTTTGAATTTCTGGCTTCATTAAGTTATCAAGAGCATTAAACACCCAGTAAACGATGTACATGGTCGTAGCAAGAGGTATCAATATTAGCAATCCCGTAAGAAAAGTGTTTCTTACTTCAGATAATTTGGACATGGAAATTAGTCTTACCCCAGAATATAAACAGTTACTCAGCAACATAGTTATTGTAATAATATTGAATTATCAAACTTAAAACTAAATAGAAACAAATATATCTAATTTTCTAAATGCTCATGGTTATGATGGTTAGAGAATATTTTTACAATGGTAAGTTACAGCGATTAAAAATATATAGAAATTTTATCATATTGTTTAATTTTTTGGAAAGCAAATATAGATTATATTCTATTATATTATATTTAATAAATTTTATTAATTAAAGAACATAATAATTACTATAAGTATTTATTTAAAAATCATTAATTTTAATAACTTTTAAGTTTTTGTAAGTATGGAGGTGGAGAAAATGAGAAAGGACGAAAAGAGAATAAAGGAAGAGGCTGAGAAAGTTTTTAAGAGCACGAAAATCTTTATATCATGTTGAGGGTCTGGTTTGACCCGATATTTTAAAATTTTATTTGAAATTTTTAAACTTTCAATGACTCCTCCTTCTATAATTTATCCAATACCCCTTTTTGCTGTAGTGCTTTACTCGCTATCTAATTGCAGAAATCCTATTTTATTACTCATAGCAATAGCTTTTACTTTCATCTCTCAAGCTGGAATGAATTTGTGGAATCACGTTAACGATGTTGAAGAAGATATAATCGCAGGGAAAGTTAACGTTTTAACCAAGAATCCTGAGCTAAAGCCTTTTGTAGCAGTTCTAAGTTTTCTGCTTTACTCCACAGCCTTTTTAATCCTAATCTTGTTCTCCAAAGATAAAAGAGCTTTAATAGCTTGTATTTTAGTTTTTGCAGCAACTTGGTTGTATTCAGATAGAATTTTAATTGGAAGGTTTTTTAGAAGGCTTAAAGACCACTACTTAACAGAAGTAGTAACCTACGTTATAGCTGCTCCTACTTTTACTCTCGCTACATGGTCTATATACGAGGAGCTATGCCTAAAAGCTTTTGCAGTTGCAATTATCATGAGCTTCTTTGCTTTATCCGGTACTTTTCTCAAAGATTTGAAAGATGCGAGTGGTGACGAAAAAGCTGGCTTGAAAACTCTTGCAGTAGTATTTTCACCTTTAAGCCTTTTGCTAACTTCAGTTTTAATGCTCTGGCTTTACTACACGTCTATCATCCTTTCTACTTTACTTGAGATAATACCTTTAAATTCTGCTTTAGCAGTTTTACCTTCAATTCTCTTAGTCTACTCTACTTACGCATTCTTGTCTGAAAGAGAAGTATCCTTTAAAGTTTTAAAGCCTATAAAGCTGATGATTTTCTCAAGCGTTTCGTCCCTCGCTTTTTTGGCTATTGCAAATCTACTTCCACTACTGTAGCGGTTCCAGTTCCGTTAAAGCAAATTCCCTTTTCAATTTCGCTCATATATCTTCTATCCAGTTTTTGTGACTTGAAGGCGGCTTGAGCAAAAATTCCGAGAAAATCTCCTTCAAACCTCGATGCTATTTCTCTTCTAAGCCTGTGAACGCTTTTTGAGAACATAGGTATAACGTCGTAGTCTATTGAGAAGAACTTAAAAGTATCAGTTTTAACTTTATCCAGCATTCCGTAAAAGTCTGTAATACCTCCTTTGTACATTTCCCCACTGAAAATGCATTCTCCATAAAATTTGTCGAGTTCGAAAGTTGAAGGGTATATATTTATCGGATACGACTGAAGTCCGAGCATACAAGAGCCAAACGTCTCTTTACTTATAAAAGCGAGCCCATAAGGTGATACTAATGGTAAATTTCCTTTTTTTAGCTTCTCTTCCTTCAGACTTTCCTCTTTTATCCCTTTAGCCCCTATAACCTTTTTCAAGAATTCAGTTGCTGTTAAACCGTTCACTCCTCCTATTGCAATTCCGCTGAAAAAGCATTTAACTCTATCAACTTTGCTAAAGTAGTTTTTCAGAATTTCAAAAGTTTCTTCAAAGCTTTTACCCCTTTCAGGAAAAACATCGTAAAAATGCATTTTGACTTTTGAAAGTCCTACGCCTACGCAACATCTGTGGCATTCTTTACCTTTTGTGTACAAGATAGGAGTTCTGTAACCTGCGGAAAGTGGAATTAAGCACAACCCGGCAACTTCTCCATCCATTTCTCTTAACCCTGAATTTGGTGGAAATATCATTTTTGACTCTAAAATTTTAGAACATTCCGAAAGAATACGTCTTTTTTCCTCTAAATCCTTAGCTCTTTTGTACTTGTAGTAATACATTTTATCGTAGAACAGTAATTTTAGCACGTTTATTTCGCTCGGTATGCTCACCATTGGAAATAACACGACTTTCTTTTTTTCTTTTAATTTTCTGTTTAAAGAAGAAAAAGCTTCTTTTGTACTTTTTCCTGAGCTGTGTGCTATGCTCATTTTATCGCAATCTATTAACATCAATGCTATACCTCTCGACCACGCACAGTTTTTCGTCATATATCCTTCAACGTTACAGCCAGTGATCTCTGCTTCTGGATATCTTTCTTTTAAAACTTTCATAACGCTTTTTGCATCTCTTTTAGTTGAATTCGTTGTAAAGAGTAAGATGTTGTTCGCATCTATTTTTATCTCTTTTAATTTCTCTTTTAACTCTTCTATAAGTTTTCTACCGCTGTTTGGTGACGTCAAAATCTTTAGCGACATTAAACCAGCTCTCTAAGCTTTTCTATGATGTTTTCTATGTCCAAATCTATTTTATATTTGCTCATACACTCCTTTTCAACCACAAAAACGAGAACTAAGGTTCTCGATACTGCAAACATCCTTATTTCTACGTCTTTGTAAGAAAAAGAAATTTCATCGAGACTTTTAGTGAAAATGTAGTAAAGAGAACTTTTTATCTGGCTTTCAAGCCAGTAGAGAAGGTTGAGAATTTCTCCTGTCCTCTCGTTAACTTTCGCAAAAATTGCAGTACCATCTATTCTGTAGAGTGCGGTAACTTTTACTTCTGTATCTTCAGCTATCGGACTCAAAATTTCTGATATTTTGAGTAGCACTCTATCACCGCCTTCACTACTTCCTTTACGATGTCATCTGAACACTGAACACACTCTGAGGAAAAAACTCTAAGCTTCTCCATTGCTTCAGCTGGAATCATTTCTGGAGAAATTCCCATCTCCTTTAGAATTTCAGACAAGTTAATTTTCCTCTTCATTTCCCTTACAATAGCCGTACCTTCTATGAATATCCCAATACCCTTCATTATTCTGTAGGGAAAAACCCCCTCTGCATGCCAAGAGCTTCTATGTTTTATAATCCTTAAAGTTCTGTTGAAAGCCTCACCATACCCTATGTTCTTTAAGTGTATTACCGTATCTCCCAAGAACATTGGAATTTCGACTGATGGTCTGCTCATGTTTCCGTCTAAGGGTTCTTCAAGCGTTATTAATGAAGTTCCAAGTTCCTTTAAACGAGTAAAAAACCAATTTACGTCATTTCTCATTTCGTAGTCAAGAGATGCTATGAGCGGAGTAAAAGAGTCTATTACTATTCTAATTCTGTCGAATCCCTTTGATTCAGAAGTTATAAAATGCAATAGATCATTGTTAATATAAGAAACATCTTCTGCAAAGAATTTATTTATAGCAAGTTTTTCTTTTTTGATATAACTTGCTAAGCTCCATCCGAGAGACTCAGCTACCTTAATAATGTCTTTTGTATCCATATCAAAAGATACAAAAACACATTTTTCACCTTTTTCCAACCCTCTCAACAAATATTGAAGAGCAAACACAGTTTTACCTGTTCCAGCGGATCCTAGCACTACATTAACTGAATTTAGCAGAAATCCAGAATCAAGTAAAGTATCTAAACCAAATATTCCAGTATCCACTCTCTCTAAATTCATTGAGTATATTTTCAACATAGCTACTTTATAAAGCTTTTTTACAGTAAACTGTTTTATGCCAGTAGTTTATTAACAAAAAATAAAAAAATTAAAACTTGAAGACTGATTTTCTATTGTTTATAAATATCTTTTTCGTTAAGTGAAAAAGGAAAAATTATTTTTTATCGGTTATACCTTTTTCAGTTATTCTAAATAAAGCCTCTCCTTCTGGTAAGTGAGGTGAATCTATTAGTCTTGCAACCCTTAATTCTCCTTTACTTTTTTTAAGGTATATCCTGAAAGTAGCCGTATGTGCTACAATGTGCCCTCCAACTGGTTTTGTTGGATCTCCATAGAATACGTCTGGTCTTGCCTGTACTTGATTTGTAACTACAATCGCAGCATTGAATAATTCACCAAATCTAAGCAAATCGTGTAAATGTTTGTTTAATTTTTGCTGTCTATCCGCTAAGGTCCCTCTACCAACATATTCAGCTCTGAAGTGAGCCATTAAAGAGTCCACTATAAGCAATCTTACTTCTTTACCTTCTTTTTTAAGTTTATTAGCCAGTTCCTTTGCATTATCAACAAGAAGCATCTGATGATTGGAGTTGTATGCCTGAGCCACATATATATTTTTTAAAGCTTCTTGAGGATCGAGCCCTTTTGCCTCCGCCATTTGAATTATTCTTTCTGGCCTAAATGTATTTTCTGTATCAATAACTATGACTGCTCCGTTTAAACCTCCCTCCTCCTTTGGAAGTTGTACATTCACAGCTAATTGATGGCATACCTGAGTTTTACCACTGCCAAATTCACCAAACAATTCTGTTATAGCCTGAGTTTCAATTCCACCACCAAGTAATTCATCAAAAGCTTTACTTCCAGTAGTAATCTTACCTATTTTCTTTCTTCTTTCTAAAACTTTATCACCGCTCTCAAACCCGCCTACTGATGCCAACTTTCTTGCTGCTGCAATAATTTTCGCAGCAGTAGATTCACTTATAGATAATCCTTCAATAGATGCAAGTTCTGATGGTGATGCAACAGCCACAGCTTCTACCGTAGAATAACCAGCTTCTCTGAGTTTTTCAGCTATAGCAGGCCCAACATGAGGCAGATCTTCAAGATCTACTTCTTTCACTTTATCTTTTTCTTCAGTTTTATCAACCATACTATCAACCATACATTCCACCTTTTGCAAATTCTACCTTTAAAAAATTAATTAAATAATTTTTTGGTGTTAGACTACGATGTTACACAACTTCACATTACTTCTATCTGCTATACTGGTTGATCTAATACTCGGAGAACCGCCCGAAAAAATACATCCAGTAGTATGGTATGGAAAATTAATCACTATAATGGAAAAATTTAACGATTCTTCCCCAAAAAGTCTTATTTATGGTTTTTTCACTACAACAATCGTGTTAGTATTCTCGTACCTTGTTTATTTAATCTCAAAAGCAATACCTCAGCCTTTTTCATTTTTTGCTGAAGTTTATTTACTTAAATCTAGTTTTTCAATTAAATCAATGGTGGAACATGTCTCAACAATAATAAAATCTGATTTTGATTCAAAATACGTTCAGATGATAGTTAGCAGAGATGCAAAAAAGCTAAACTACAACGAAAAATGCTCTGCAGTAATAGAGTCTCTTGCTGAAAACTTCGTGGATTCCGTTTTAGCACCTTTATTTTACTTTTGTATTTTTGGTTTAGCTGGATCCATGATTTATAGAGCTACAAATACCTGCGACGCGATGATTGGATACAAAAATAGAAAATACTTTTGGTTTGGTAAATTTGCAGCCAGATTAGATGATATTCTGAATTTTATTCCAGCAAGATTATCCATAGTAATTTTTTCTATAGCTTCTCGGAAGTTGTTAAAAATCGGTAAAAAGGAAAAAATAAAGGGTAAGATAAATGCATGTTCTATGATTGCCATGGCATACGCCCTTAATTTAAGACTTGAAAAGCCAAACTACTACGTTATAAATGAAAATGGTAAAGTACCAAATAAAGCTGATGTACTAAAAGCTTTAAGATTTTTTAAAAATTCTTGTTTTATAACAGTTTCTATATTTTTAATAGTTACCATTATCAAATGAGTCTAAAAACTTTGGCATTCATTTTATCTGGATCTCTAACTGCATAAACTTTGATATCTGCTATTTCTTTTGCCAATTTTACTGCTTTCAAAAATTCATTCTCTGAAATAGACAATTTTTTCCAAAATTTCCCCCTGCCCTTAGGTTTAAACTTAAACAATTTCCAGCTCTTTGCATTCGTATATTTAACAATCTCATAAATTTCTTCTATTTCATTTATATTCTTAGATGTCAAAACAGTTGTAATACTTAAATCAACTTTACCTCTAATAATTTCAGCTGCTTTTAAAACAATATCAAAGTGCCCTTTTTCCCTCAACCAGTCGTGAGTTTTTCTACAGCCATCAACTGGCAAATTCACGACATCTGTTAAATCCAGATCAAGTAATTCTATTAATTTACCGTTAGTTTGAACTTTTGTTTTTAATCCACGCATTTTTGCAATTTTTAAGTATTCATTTACATTATACAACAGAGGTTCACCACCTGTAAATACGACGAGTCCCTCTTTTAATTCTTTTAATTTTTTAATTATAAACTCCCTTTCTAATTCCTTTTCAACACTCATGCAAAATTTACATTTCATATTACATTTGTTTCCTAATATAAAAACATATATCATAATAATTTTTCGACAATTTTTATAAATTTCTCTTTACTCAAGTCAAAACAATACCTTATCTCGGAAAACTCAGATGCTAGAGCTTTTACCTCTTCTCTTACATTTTTCCCTTTCAAGCATTTATGGATCAGTTGAGCTATTTCCTTCATCTCCCCTTCCTTCATTCCCAACCTTGTAACTTCTTGAACTCCAATTCTTATTCCTGATGGATCCATAAAATTTCTATTTCTATCGCAATCAACTGGTATTAAATTTCGATTTACAAGTATTCCTGATTTTTCTAAAATTTTTTCGGCTTCCATCCCCCCTATACCAACACTATCTAAGACATCAAAAACTACCTGATGAGATTGAGTAAATCCCTTACTTTCACCAACAACTTTAAACCCAAGCTCATATAAACTCTCAGCAAGAGCTTTGGCATTTTTTACAATCTGTCTTGCATACTCTCTACCAA
>Ga0256840_1002662_pt1 | contig 15465 bp, 12 predicted proteins | sample 355202metaG_FD_185969 | JGI IMG/M metagenome (GOLD analysis project Ga0256840, IMG submission 185969) | Hydrothermal vent microbial communities from Mid Atlantic Ridge, Atlantic Ocean - 355-202 | ecosystem: Environmental > Aquatic > Marine > Hydrothermal vents | place: Atlantic Ocean: Mid... | reverse complement strand
CGTTTTTCCAGCAGGCGCCTGATGACCGGATCGTCATCGGCAACCAGTATGCGCATCTGCTTCATGATGGAATCTTCCTCGCTTTCCCCTCTTGCCGGCGAAATGCCGGGACAAAGGCCTCCTGTCTACTGGAGCTGGTAAAAGATGGAGCGTAAATGACGTTTGGGCTTGAACCGGGAACAGATGCCGGTGAGCGACTCGGTGGAGCCGATGACCAGGTATCCGTCCGGCTCCAGGATATCTGCAATCTTGTTGAACAGCTTTTTCCGGTCCTCCATGGTGAAATAGATGGCCACGTTCCGGCAGAAGACGATATCAAATTTTCCCAGCCCTGAAAAGGGCAGCATCAGGTTGAGCTTGCGGAAATGAACCATGGCCCGCAGTTCATCCTTGACCTGCCAGAATCCGCCCCGCAGGGTAAAATAGCGGTTCAGCTTGTCGCGCGGCAGGCCGCGTTCGATCTCGAACTTGTTGTACCTCCCGCGGCTGGCCTGGGCCACTGCCGAATCGGAGATATCGGTGCCAAGCAGCTTGAAGTTGAATTTCGAGATGTCGTTGCCCACCAGTTCCCTGATGACAATGGCGATGGAATAGAGCTCCTGGCCGGTGGAACTGGCGGCGCTCCAGATGCGGATCGGTGTCTTCATGAACGAGGATTTCGGGGTCCTGGCGTCGATCAGCTCGGGCAGGATCTTGTACTGCAGGAGCTTGAACGGCCCCTCATCCCGGAAGAAAAGGGTCTCGTTGGTGGAGATGGCGTCGATGATCTGCTGCTGGATCTGCCGGCGGGCGTCCCTCTTTGCCTTCTGGTACAGCTCCATGTAGTTGCTGCAGCCCAGTTCCTCGGCTATGCTGCTCAGCCGGGTCTCGAGAAGGTACTTCTTGCCGGCGTCAAGGTGGATACCCGATATCTCGTGGATATAGCGGGTGATGACCTTCAGTTCTTCGGGGGTGATCTTCAGCATGTATCAGTATTGTCCGTGCAGCGGCAGAGCGGTTGTTCCGGCTGGTTCCGGGCGGAGAAACGCTGTCATTTGACACTCTTTACTATCTCTGCGGCGATCTTCTCCAGAGGCACGACCACGTCGAGAAGCCCGCGTTCCGCCGGTGCCTTGGGCATGCCGTAGACCACGCAGCTTGCCTTGTCCTGGCCGATATTGAAGCTGCCCTTCTGCTTGAGGATCTCCAGGCCGGCGGTTCCGTCCGACCCCATGCCGGTCATGATCACGCCGGTGGTCCGGCCCACATAGTAATCGGCCACGGAGCGGAAGAGGTAGTCCACCGAAGGACGGCAGGAATTCTCCGGCGGATCGCTGGTGATCTTGATCAGGCGGTTGCGGCCGTCGGTGGCGGCCACCAGCTTCATCTGCTTGCCGCCGGGCGCGATATAGGCGACATTGGGGCGGATGACCTCCCCGTTTTCCGCTTCCTTGACGGTCAGGGCGCACTTGGCGTCCAGGCTGGCGGCAAGCGACCTGGTGAAGACCGGCGGCATATGCTGGACAATGAGCACCGGCACCCCGAGATCGGCGGGCAGCATGGGCATCATCAGGGACAGGGCATTGGGCCCGCCGGTGGAGATGCCGATGGCGACCACCTCGGACTTGCCCTTGCGCTGGACAGCCGGTGTGGCGGCCACCGTGCGCGGTCTGGCCCCGGTTTGCGGCCGGCAGGGCCTGCGGGCCGCCGGCCTGGCATGGCGAGCCGGCCGGCGGTCGCTCTTCATGGAGCCGACAGCGGTACGGCCGATCTGGAAGGCCTTGACCAGGGGAAGCAGCAGTTCCCTGAGCTGCCGCTTGCTGTCCTCGATGTTGCCGGCGCTGGGCTTGAGGATGAAATCGAACGCCCCCAGCTCCAGGGCCTTCATGGTCATCTCGCCGCCCTCGCTGGTCAGGGTGGAGACCATGATCGCGCTGACCTCGGGAGCATTGGCGCGGATGTATTCCAGCACCTCGATGCCGTTCATCTGCGGCATCTCGATATCCAGGGTCAGCAGGTCCGGCTTGAGGGTCTTGATCTTGGAAACCGCGATCCTGCCGTTGTGGGCCACGCCCACGACCTCTACACCGGGTATTTCGGCAAGGATGTCGCTGACCGCCTTACGATAGACAATGGTGTCGTCGACCACCAGGACTTTTATCTTCTTTTTTCTCGGTACCACCTGTACTCCTCTGTTCGTATCAGTTCGCCGCTGTCGGCGACTCCTTTGAAATACCGGGACGTTCAGCCCTGTGCCACCCGGTCCGGATGGCAACGGAACACGAAAAGGAACATCGGCGCCCGCAGGAGCGGGCACATCAACCTTCCCCCTTGCCTTGCTCCCATGGTGTCAGGCCCGCCACGGGCGGCACGAAGCATCCCGGGCTTCCGGCCTTCTTGTTCAGGAAACAGAGCCGCCTGCGGCAGGGCCGGTCCTGCTGTCCGTCTCCATCCTCAGGACCTGTTCGGCATCGAGGATGCCGATCAGCCTGTTTTCGGTCTTGTAGACACCGAGAAAATAGCTGCCCTGGATACCGCTCATGTTGGCAGGCGCCGGCTCGACCTTTTCCAGGTCGGCCATGGCCACGTCGCTGATCTGCCTGACCAGGAGACCGATATGCTCGCCCGGTGCATTGACGATGATGTTGCGGGGATCATCGCCGAGCGCGGTCTCGTCCAGGCCCAGTTTCCTGCCCAGGTCGATGATGGTGACGATCTGGCCGCGCAGGTTGAGGATACCCTTGACATAGTCGGGCGCCTGGGGGACGACGGTCATCTCCATCAGCTTGTTGATCTCCTGGACTTTGAGGATGTCCATGCCGCAGAGGGCGTCGCCAACATAGAAGGTGGCCAGCTCTATGATACTCTTGTCACTGATTTTTTCTTCGTTTTCCATGGATTTTTTTCCTGTGGGATGAAAGGTGGTGCCTGCATCGGCGGGGAAATCCTTGCGGTGTGATCCCTCCGCGGCCACGCAACCGGCGCTTACTCCAGCCTGAACCGGTCGATCATCTTCTGCAGGTCAGCGGCAAGCTGCTGCAGCTCGGCGGCCCGGTCGTGCACCTGGCGGCTGCCCTTGGCGACCTGTTCTGTTGCCGAGTTGACCTGGGCCACATCATCGGCGATCTCGCGGGAGACACTGGAACTCTGGGCCACGTTTTCCGAGACCTCGCTGATCCCCTGGCCCGCCTGCTGGACATTGCTGGTCAGTTCGGTCATGGTGGCACCCTGTTCCTCGATGGCACCGGCGATGAAGGTGACGATCTCATCGATCTCCCTGATGATGTCGGTGATCTTTCGGATACCGTGGACAGTGATGTCGGTGGAGTGCTGGATGCCCTCGATGCGTTTCTTGATCTCGCCGGTGGCCTCGGCGGTCTGCCTGGCCAGGTCCTTGATCTCGTTGGCCACCACGGCAAAGCCCTTGCCCGCCTCACCGGCCCGGGCCGCCTCGATGGTTGCGTTGAGGGCCAGCAGGTTGGTCTGGGACGAGATCTCGGTGATGGTCTCGGTCACCTTGCCGATATCCAGGGCAGCGCTGCCCAGTTCGTCCACCTTGACGGAGATGTCCGCGGCCTCCTCCACGGCCTGGCCGGTGATCTTCCTGGCATTGGCGGTGTTTTCCTGGATCTCGCCGATGGTGGAACCGATCTCCTCGGCAGCGGTGGACATGACATTGACATTGGCCGCAGCCTCCTCGGTGGCCGCGGCGACACTGGTCATGTTGGTGCTCATCTCCTCGGCGGCCGCGGCCACACTCTCGGCCCGGCTGGCGGTCTCGGCGGTACTGGCATCGAGCTGGGACGAGACCGAGCCCAGGGCGGTGGAGGTCTGGTTGAGCTGTTCGGAGTTGGCCCTGATCTCGCCCACCATTCGGGTCACGCTGGCGAGAAATCCGTTGAAATAGACAGTGAGCTCGGAAAACTCGTCCCGCACCGTGGAACCGAAGACCTTGCGGCACATGGAACAGGAATCCAGCTTGCCGGACAGGATCTCGGGACACTGGATATCGGTGGCCAGGGATCCTGCCTCTTCCCAGCAGTATCCGGTCCGGCCGTACATGGAACAGTCAGGCTTGTTGCATTCCAGGAGCTCGGAGCAGTTGACCTCCCTGATATGGCTGCTGTCCATGGTCTGGGTCAGGTCACCCTGGCTGGCCAGCTCGAGGCGCCTGGTCAGTTCATCCAGGGGGCGGTTGACGAGCCGGTTGAAGAGGAGCCAGATCACTCCCTGAACCAGGAGGATGGCGGCAAGGCCGACCCCGATGGTGACCAGCGCCTTTTTGTGTGCAGCACCAAGTTGGGCGGAGATGTCAGCAGGGACCGCCAGGATACCCACCACCTTGCCGGAATAGTCGGTCACCGGCCGATAGGCGGTCATGACCTCGTGGCCGTTGAGCTCTGCCTCGATGGTGGTCATCTTCTCCGTGTCCATGACCCTGCGCAGGACCGTGGCACGCTCCGGGGAGAGATCGGCCGCATAGGTGGCGGCCTGGACCTTGAATCCCTCGCCGTCGGGTACGATGAGGGCGATATCGACACCAAGGAGTTTCCGGACCGAATCGACAAATTCCTGTTTCAACGGCGCGCCGAATTCAACAGATCCGACATGGTGTTCTTCCGTGGTACCCGGCGCCTTGTACATCACCGGCACCACGGCCCGGACCGACATCCCGGCCCGGCCCACCTCGATGGCGCTGATCGGTTTCAGGGTCCTGTTGACATCGACCACAGTCTTCCGGAACCCGGAGAGGTCGTCGCCATACTTCTCCGGTTTCTGCAGCCGCAGAAAGGAGGTGGCCGGCGGCAGGTGGAAGTGGAAGACATTGAGTTCCATGTGCTGCCTGAGCTGCTTGTAGAGGGGCATGCAGAGGGCAAGGAGGGCAGGGCGGTCCCGTTCTGCCAGGTAGCGGTCGGCCTCGGGCATGTACGCCACGGTCTGGGCAACGAGCAAGAGCGTGTTCTCTATTGTGCAGAGTTGATCATAGGCCCGGATGACAAGTCCCTCAGCCTGCTGCTTTCCCTGTTCCCGGATATGGCGTTGCTTTTCGGTCAGCTGGATGATAACCGACAAGAGGATCAGGACGGCGATCAGGATCCCCACGGCGAGGAGCAGCCTGGTCTTGACACGGCCGGGCAGAAATCTTTTCAAGATTGTCAGCATGGTGAATACCCCGATGGAATGTGGAAAAGATGAAGGTTCTCCAGGCGATTTGCGGCCAGCGCTCAGGTGGTGAACCTGCCCACCATGACCCGCAGCTCCTCGGCAAGCCTGTTCAGGGCAACAGCGCTCTCCTTGACCCTGCCGCTGCCCTCGGAGATCGCCCCCGAGGTCTGGCTCACCTCGGAGATGTCCTGGGCCACCTCGCCGGAGACCGTGGAGACCTGGGCCACGTTTTCGGTCACCTCCTGGATACCCAGGGATGCCTGGCCGATGTTTTCCGCGATCTCGGTGGTGGTGGCGGACTGTTCCTCCACAGCGGTGACAATGGTGGCCACGATCTCGTTGACCTCGTTGATGACATTGGTGATCTGCTGGATCTGGCTGACCGTGGCATCGGTGGAGTTCTGGATGGAATCGATGCGTGCCTTGATCTCGCCCGTGGCCTCGGCGGTCTGCTTGGCCAGCTCCTTGATCTCGTTGGCCACCACGGCAAAGCCCTTGCCGGCCTCGCCGGCCCGGGCCGCCTCGATGGTCGCGTTCAGCGCCAGCAGGTTGGTCTGTTCGGAGATCTCGGTGATGGCCTCGGTGACCTTGCCGATCTCCTGGGCCGCCTTGCCGAGTTCGTCTACCTTGTCCGAGGCTGACCCTGCCTCTTCCACCGCCACCCGGGTGATCTCCTGCGCCTTTTCCGTCGACCTGACGATGCCGGTGATGTTGCTGGACATCTCGTCGGTGGCCGTCGAGACCAGGGAGATGTTGGTGGCCGCTTCCTCGGTGGCCGCGGCAACGGTGTTCATGTTGGTGCTCATTTCCTCGGCCGCCTCGGCAACGGCCGTGGTCCGGCTGGCGGAGTCCACGGCGGCGGAGGAGAAGTCATCGGCCATGGCGCCCAGCTCGCTGGAGGACTTGAACAGGGTGGTGCCGGTCTCGGCGATATTCTGCATCATGGTGCGCAGGCTGGCGCCCATGGCATCGAGGCTGGTGCCGATGCGGCCCAGTTCATCGTTGCCGGAGATGCCCGAGGTGGCCCGCAGGTCGCCGTTGCCGAGCTTTTCGCTGAAGGCCTGGATCTTGTCGAGGCGCTGGATGACCGACCGCAGGACCAGGAAGGCCAGAATGATGACCGCCAGGCCGGCGCCGATCAGGATCAGCTGGATGGTCTTGAGGAGCGTCACCGAGGACTCGGCATTCTCCTGGAGCAGGGTGACCGCGCGGTTCATCTCCTTGAGCAGGGCCGGATTGTTGGCCATCACCTTCTGCAGGGCCTCGTCGGCATCGCTGCCGCCGGCAAGGACGGTCTTCACGTCGGCCATGTACTGGTTCCACAGCTTGTCCACCACCCTGAGCTGCTGCAGGGCCCGGCCGGAGACACCTTCCACCGGCGCGGTCTTGCCGGAGGCAGGATCAAGGGTCAGGGGCAGATCCCCGCCCTGGAGGAGCCCCTTGAGCGTGCGGTGAAAGATCTCCATGGTGTCCCGGACCTTGCGCTCCAGTTTCGGGTCTGCCTGGCCGGTCCGTTCCCTGGCAAGCTGGAACTCGAGCAGGTCCTTGGCCAGCTTCTGGCTCAGCATCCGCTGCCGGCCGGCCAGGTTGATGATCAGGCCGTCACTCTTCTGCTTGCCGGTGACATACAGGGTGGCGAGAAACATACAGATGATGATGATGGAGAAGCCGGCAAAGCTGAGGCCGAGTTTTGTTTTGATGCTCATTGTGATCTACCTGTCTTTGATCTTATCGGAAATATTTTGGGAACCGGTCAGCCGGTTCCCGTCAGATCCTGGAATGTATTACGCCGCAACCCCGGCGGTGGCATACCTGTGGACACTGGCCATCAGCCGTTCCTTGTCCAGCTTGATGTGGTACTCGTCAAAGCCTACCGCCTTGCCGCGGGCCACGTCCTCCTCGGCGGCCAGGGTGGTCAGGGCGATGACCGGCAGATGCCGGTACCGGGAGTCGTTCTTGATCTTCTCGGTCAGCTCGAAGCCGTCCATTTTGGGCATCTCGATATCGGTGAGCACCATGGTGATCTCATCCACGTGATCCTCCAGAACCCTGAGGGCCTCGACACCGTCCTCGGCCTCGAGCACGCTGTAACCGGCCTCTTCCATGTAGCCCTTGACCTGGTTGCGGAAGAAGTTGGAATCCTCCACCACCAGGATCACCACCTCGGCCTCCTCGTCGGCCTGCATGGTCATGGGATGGTCGACAAACCAGTCCGGGTTCACGGTCTGGACGATCTCGAAGATATCGATCAGCATGGTGGTGTGGCCGTTGATGATGGCCGAGCCCATGATGCCGGGCTGCTTGAGGGTGATGTCGTCGATGTCGGCCGCCACCTCCATGGCGTCGATGGGGCCGATGGCCAGCAGGCCGATGTCCTTGCCCGCCAGGTGGAAGACAATGACCAGCAGGTCTTCCTGGTCGGCCAGGGGCTGAACCGCCGCCACCTCGTCGATGGAGACCAGGGGCAGGCTGCCGCCCCGGTACTGCATGACCCGCCGGCCGCCCACATCCTCGATATCCGAGCTCTTGATCTTTTCCACCCGCTCCACCTGGTTGAGCGGCACGCCGAACTGTTCCTCCGGAGAACTGGAGAAGATGAGCAGGGCCTGCTTGTCGCGGGTCTTGGAGATCGCGTCCCTGGCTGCATCGGCCAGCTCGTTGGCACGGTCGGAACCGTCCAGGGAGGTGAGCCCGGCCATGCGGGCCAGGTTGCTCACATCGAGGATCAGGGCGATGCGGCCGTCTCCCATGATGGTGGCCCCGGCATAGCCGCGGCACTGCTGCAGGTGCCGGCCCAGGGGCTTGATGACGATCTCCTCGGAGTCGTGGAGCCGGTCGACGATGAGGCCATACTTCATGGCGCCCGTGGAGACGACGACGATATTGAGCGCACTGGAGGGGCTCTGCCGCCGTTCCCTGCCTGTGCGTGCGGCCTGCTCTTCTGCTCTTTCACGCTCCGCCTGCTCCTGCTCAGCGGTCACCTCCCTGAAAAGCGGGCTCGATTTCGATCGCCTGTCGGCGATGTTGCGCCGCTTGTCCTCCCGCGTCTCCTCGGTGATGACATCAAAGTAGGTCCGTTCGATGCCGAGCACGTCGGAGAGCCGGATCAGGGGCAGCAGGTTGCCGCGCAACCGGACAACCTCGGCATCACCCACCCGTTCCACCCGCTCCTTGACCTTGGCCGCCGGGATGCGCAGCAGTTCCTCCAGGTTGACCTGGGGGATGGCATACCGTTCGCCGCCGGCCATGACGATCTGGCAGGGGATGATGGCCAGGGTGAGCGGCAGCTTGATGCTGATGGTGGTGCCCTTGCCGACCTCGGACTCGATCTCCAGCGACCCGCCCAACTGGTCCAGGTTGGTCTTGACCACATCCATGCCCACGCCCCGGCCCGAGACATCGGTGACCTTTTCGGCCGTGGAAAAACCGGGCAGCAGGATCAGGTTGGTCCGTTCCTTGTCCGACATGGCCTTGGCCTGCTCCACCGTGATCAACCCCTTCTTGATGGCGATATCGGCCAGCCTGTTGCCGTCGATTCCCTTGCCGTCGTCGCTGATCTCGATCACCACCTGGCCGGCGGCATGGTAAGCCTTGAGCACGATCAGTCCCTTGGGGTCCTTGCCCTGCCTGACCCGGACATCGGGTGGCTCAATGCCGTGGTCTACGGAGTTGCGGATCAGGTGGGTGAGGGGATCGTTGATCGCCTCGATGATGGTCTTGTCCAGCTCGACCTCCTTGCCGACAATGGTGAGGTCGATCTGGCGGCCCAGCTTCTTCGACAGGTCCCTGACCACCCGGGGGAACTTGTTGAACACGTTGCCGATGGGCTGCATGCGGGTCAGCATGATGGCCTCCTGCAGTTCCGAGGTCACCAGGTCGATGCGCTGTCCCACCGCCTCAGCACTGCGGACGTCGCCGGAGGTGATGGTCTGGAGGAGCTGGTTCCTGGAGAGGACCAGTTCTCCTGCCAGGTTCATCAACTGATCGAGCAGGCTGACCGTGACCCGGATGGAGGTGTCGGTCTTGTGCTTGGACTTCTTGATCTTTTTTTTCTTCTCCGCCGCAGGTGCCGGTGCCGGTTCGGGAGCAGGCTCCGCCCGCTCGGGTTCCGGTTCGGGCGGGGCCGCCGCTTCAGGCGCGGGCTCAGGTTCAGACTCCGGCTCCGGTGCTGCTGCTGCGACAGGCTCAGGTTCGGGCTCGGGCTCGGGCTCAGGCTCTGCTTCGGCAGGGCTCCCGGGCGCGGTGGCCGCTCCCTGATCGCTTTCCGGCGGGGCGGATGCCGAATCCCCGGCATCACCCTCGGCCGCTGTCCTGGCCGGGATCTCCTTGCCTTCATAGATGGCATTGAGGGCCTGCAGGTGCTCCGAGATATCGACCTCGTTGCTCTCCTCGACATTCTCGATGAGCTGCTGCAGTTCGTCGGAGGCAAGGAGGAGGACATTGATGATGTCGGGGTCGGGAACGAGCTTGCGGCTGCGGATCATGCCCAGCACATTCTCCGCCGCATGGGCCAGTTCCTGGATCACGGTGAGGCCCATGAAACCGGCGCCGCCCTTGATGGAGTGCGCGGCCCTGAACACCTTGTTCACCAGTTCATCGTCGATGTCGGCCCCTGCCTCCTCGATGGCAAGCAGGTCGTTTTCGATGTCTGCCAGGTGCTCCAGTGACTCTTCTATGAATCCCTGCAGAATTTCATCATCTTCTATGGACATGGTACAATCTCCTCTGGTCGATCGGGACTCTGGAAAACGGCCCGGCCGCATGCTGCCGGGGTTGCTGGCCGGTTCTCGGCCGAATTATCAAGTCTATAATTTTATTGTACGTATCCATTTTTGATTGTACAGATTTTTTTGTTGGATTATGAAAAAGGGCGTCAGCACCATTCACCGCCGGCCACCGGGTCGGACCTTCCGGTGGCCGGGTGCGGATTCCTGCCGGGGACCGGGTTCAGGCCAGGGGGAGAGATCGTGGAAGAAAAAATCGTGGTTTTCAGGAGATATCCTTTCCGGATCGGGGAAAGACTGCACATCGAGGATGGTCCGCGCAAGGGGGACTGGGAAGTGATCTCGGTCTCGGAGAGGAAGGTCGGCCTGCGCTGCCCGGTCTCCGGCACCAGGGTGGAGTGGGACCGGTTCTGTTACCTGGTGGACGAACGTCCTGGCCCCTGACCGGCCGGGTCAGGTGCCAGGTTCCAGGTGCCAGGTGCCAGGTGCCAGGGGGCAGGTGCCAGGGGGCAGGAATCTGGCGCTGAGGTACTGCTGATCTTGGCGAGGTGTGCTGCCGGGCGGGCGGCCGCCCGGAAAGAGAGGAGCTACAGGATCTCGTGCAGGGTGACGGCATAGATGAGGACCTTGCCGGCCAGGGGATGGTTGTAGTCAACGGTGACCGTGTCGCTGCCCACGGCGACCACTGTTGCCGGAACCTGTTGTTCAGTACCGTCCTTCTCGATGGTGAGGGAAAGGATCATCCCGGGTTTGGGGTCGATCCTGCCGGCAAATGTGGAACGCTTGACATTGTGGAGCAGTTCCTTGAAATGGGGGCCGTAAGCGTCCTCGGGCTGAATATGAAAAATCCGGGTCTCCCCCGGCCGCATGCCGAGCATGCCGGCCTCCACGGCCTTGAGGACCCGGCCCGAGCCGATGGCCAGGGTGATGGGCTTTTCGGGCGATACCTTTTCAAAGACTTCGCCGTTTTCCAGGGTGGCGGTATAGCTGATGGTGACCCGGTCGGTCAGTTGGACGGTATTCATGATATTCGTTCTTCTGGTAACAGTTCACCGTGGGTGGCGATACGTCTGCAGGTATTGCTGTTTCTTCGTTCGTCAGTCGTGGCTGATCGTGCCGGACCGTCCATCGGCCGCCATGCGGGCAGATGGCATGCTCCTGAACCTTTTACGCCACCGGAGATGACAGCAGCGACTCCACCTATCTTAATCTATCTGGCAACGGTTTGACAAGGAGGTCCTGAAAAAAGGAAAACTCTGGCCGCCCTTGACAAAGAGGACGTGAAGGCATAAATGTGCTAGGCCGCCGGTACGGCAAAAACCAGTTTTGAATCTTCGCCGGGGACCGGCGGAGATCATCAATTGTCACGGTCTGTCGACGATAGTCAATGATCACGACTCACAGGATCCCATGGAACTCGAATGTGCCAAATACCACGACAAGGTCTCTTCGGATGCGCCTGCCTGCGCCCATCCCGGCGATTACTGCCGGTTCCGCTCCTCCTGCATGATCCATTTCATGGAAGGAGAGCTGCGGCGGAGCAGGAAGGCGAAGGCGACAGCCGCCAATGACAGCACCGGAGCCGCGGACAGGGAAGATGATAGAACTTGATTTTGCAAAAAACGAACAGGGGCTTCTTCCGGCCATTGTTCAGGATGCCGCCTCCGGCGAGGTCCTGATGCTGGCCTATATCAACAGGCAGTCCTGGCGCAGGACGCTTGAGACCGGCAAGGCCCATTTCTGGTCCCGCTCGCGCAACCGGCTCTGGCTCAAGGGTGAATCGTCGGGTCATGTGCAACTGGTCCGGGAAATCCTGGTGGACTGCGACCGGGATACGGTGATTTTCAAGGTGGAACAGCTCGGCGGCGCGGCCTGTCACAAGGGATACCGCAGTTGTTTCTTTCGCCGGGTCGACGGCGACAGCCTGGCCGTCACCGGCGAGCAGGTGTTTGATCCGGCAGAGGTCTATGGCAACTGATCCGGCGGCCCGGGTGGAGGCCGGACCGCGGTGACGGGAACCGCCGCTCCCGGCAGGGAGAGGTTTTCAGTAATCATCATGGATGATGGACTCGTAAAAAGTCCATCACACTCTAGAGATGGCTAAGCATAAAAGTTCGATATACAAGGCGTAGCGGTGTCGGCCAGGCGGAGGCGAACATGGAGTACGTCGAGCATTGGCCGTACCCGCTACAACGCAGTAGATCGGACCTTTTGCGACGCCATCATGGATACGATCAATGAAGCAACTCAAGATAGGAATACCCAAGGGGAGCCTTGAAAAGGCCACCATCGAACTGTTCGAGAAATCGGGCTGGCGGATCAAGCTGATGTCCCGGAACTACTTTCCCGAGATCGACGACCCGGAGCTGTCCTGCTCCATCTGCCGACCGCAGGAGATGTCCACCTACGTGGAGTCCGGCATGCTGGACGCCGGCATCACCGGCAAGGACTGGACCATGGAGAACGGCTCCGACGTGGAGGTGATCGCCAATCTGGTCTATTCCAAGGTCAGCAGGAAGCCGACCCGCTGGGTGATCGCGGTGCCCGGAGATTCCGGTATCACCCGGGTGGAGGACCTGGACGGCAAGAGGATCTCCACGGAGCTGGTCAACGTCACCCGGCGGTTCTTCGAGGAGCGGCAGATGAAGGTGGACATCATCTTCTCGTGGGGCGCCACCGAGGCCAAGGCTGTGTCCGGCCTGGCCGATGCCATTGTCGAGGTGACCGAGACCGAGACCACCATCCGCGCCCATGGCCTGCGGGTGATCCACGAGCTGATGGAGTCCAATACCCAGCTCATCGCCAACAGGGCGGCCTGGCAGGACCCGTGGAAACGCGAGAAGATAGAGAACATCGCCCTTCTGCTTCAGGGTGCCCTGCGGGCGGACAGGATCGTGGGCCTGAAGATGAACGTCTCCCACGACCGGCTCGACGAGCTCATCGATGTCCTGCCCAGTGTCACCGCACCCACGGTGGCCCAGCTCTACAAGCAGGACTGGTTTTCCGTCGAGACGGTCATCTCCGAACATCAGGTGCGTGATCTGGTTCCCCGCCTGAAAAAGATGGGCGCCGAGGGGATCATCGAGTACGCCCTCAACAAGGTGATCTGAACAGCAGAAGGTCAGAAAGTCGGAAGGCCGGAAGCCCGGATGGCCGATAGCGGTGAACTGTTACGTCACATGAACTTCAATAACGTCCGCTTTCTCATCTCCGCCTACAGCCTGGGACAGTTGCCTGAGCCCATCTATCCCGACATCGCCTTTGCCGGACGTTCCAATGTCGGCAAATCGAGCCTGATCAACCGGCTGGTGGGACGGAAGAACCTGGTCAAGACCAGTGCCCGGCCGGGCAAGACCCAGAGCCTCAATTACTTCCTTGTCGATGACGCCCTCTACCTGGTGGACCTGCCGGGATACGGCTTTGCCCGCGTGTCCAGGAAGATGCAGTCGTCATGGCAGCAGTTGATCACCGGCTACCTGAGCGGCCGTCGCTCCCTGGCCTGCGTGGTGGTGATCATCGACCTGCGCCACGAGCTCAAGCCCCTGGACCGCGAACTCGTCGACTGGCTGCGTCACCATGACGTGGCCTTTCTGCCTGTCTACACCAAGGCCGACAAACTGAGCAAAAACAGGCAGGCCCGACATGCCGCCGCCCTGGATGCCGCTCTGACCGTCACGCCGGGGGAGCGGATCATCTTTTCCGCCCGTACCGGTCAGGGATGCCGCGACCTGCAAACCAGGCTTGCATTGTACCCTGAGAGCTGGTAGAATGTGATATTGGATACCTTGCAAGAGAGATCTTTCATATTCTGTATGCAGAGGGAGGCTGCGTCCAGTTTCAGGGGAAGTTGTATTCGGGCAACCAAAAAGGAGGAGGAGTCTGATGCCACTGAGATCAGATTGGCCCTGTTGGGAGATAATGAAATGTAACCCCGATGAAGCGGCCCAATGTCCGGCCTATCATTCGAACAGACCCTGCTGGGAGGTCATGCGGGATCTGGATTTCCGATCTTTTAACATCTGCAAGGACTGTTTCGTCTACGTTTCCAAACAGAAAAATTCCATCTTCAGCAAGGAGGAAATCCTGAGCATCATGTGTCAGAAAGGCATTGATGTAACCGGTCACCGTTGCCCGAACTTCCGGTAAGATCTCCAGCGCAGGAATCCTGCCAATGAAAAAGGCCGGGCACAGGCCCGGCCTTTTTCATGCTCCTCCTGTATACGTTCAGCAGCACGCCATCTGCCCACCCCTCCTCTCACTGATCCGACTTGAGCACCGACAGAAAGGCCCGCTGGGGAATCTCGACGTTGCCCACGGTCTTCATCCTCTTCTTGCCGGCCTTCTGCTTTTCCAGGAGTTTTCTCTTTCTCGATATATCACCACCATAGCACTTGGCGGTCACATCCTTGCGCAGGGCCGAGATATTGGTCCTGGCAACGATGTTGCCGCCCACGGCCGCCTGGATGGCGATCTTGAACATCTGGCGCGGGATCTCTTTCTTCAGGCTCTCGCAGGCCTTGAGGCCGCGCTCGCGGGCATGCATGCGATGGATGAGCTGGGACAGGGCATCCACTTGCTCGCCGTTGACCAGGATATCGAGTTTGACCAGGTCACTGGGCCGGTAGTCGGTCAATTCATAGTCAAAGGAGCCGTATCCCTGGGTCACGGATTTCAGTTTGTCATAGAAATCATAGATTACCTCGGCAAGCGGCAGTTCACAGGTGAACTCGATACGGCCGGGCATGGGGTAGTGATAGTTGGTGTTCTCGCCGCGCCGCTCCATGCAGAGTGTCATCACCGCGCCCATGTAGCGTTCCGGTATATGGATGGTGGCCTTGATGAAGGGCTCCTCGATACGCTCTATGGAGACGGGATCCGGAAAATAGGCCGGGTTGTCGATCTCCACCATGGTGTTGTCCCGGAGGTAGAATTTGTACTTGACCGTGGGTACGGTGAGGATCAGGGAGATGCCGAACTCGCGCTCCAGCCGTTCCTGTACCACCTCCAAGTGCAGGAGACCGAGAAATCCGCAGCGGAAACCGAAGCCGAGCGCTGCCGACGAATCCTTCTGAAAGGTGAGGGCGGCGTCGTTGAGTTTCAGTTTTTCCAGGGCATTGGCCAGGTCCTCGTATTCATCGGTGGAGATGGGATAGATGGAAGAGAAGACCACCTGCTGCACCTCCCGGAAACCGGGGAGCGGGGCAGGGCAGGGCCGCTCCCTGTGGGTGATGGTATCGCCGGGACGGGTATCGGAGACCGTTTTCACGCCGGCGATGATGTAGCCGACCTGACCCGCGGCCAGCTCCTTCTGCGGCTCCCGGGAGAGCCGGTACAGCCCCACCTCCTCCACCCGGTAGCTGGCGTTGTTGGACATGAAGACGATCTGATCGCCTGCCCGGATGCGGCCGTTGACGATGCGCACCGAGATGACCGTGCCCCGGTAGGGGTCGTAATTGGCGTCAAAGATCAGGGCCTCCAGTGGGCGCTCCGGGTCACCTTCCGGCGGCGGCAGCAGGGTGACGATGGCCTCCAGCAGCTCGTCAACCCCCTCGCCGGTCTTGGCGGAACAGAAACAGATGGTCTCCCGGTCAAGCCC
>Ga0256840_1002661_pt1 | contig 15465 bp, 14 predicted proteins | sample 355202metaG_FD_185969 | JGI IMG/M metagenome (GOLD analysis project Ga0256840, IMG submission 185969) | Hydrothermal vent microbial communities from Mid Atlantic Ridge, Atlantic Ocean - 355-202 | ecosystem: Environmental > Aquatic > Marine > Hydrothermal vents | place: Atlantic Ocean: Mid... | reverse complement strand
GGCCCTGAAGGAAATGAAGCTTTTTTCCGCGCCCCAGATGCACAACTGGATCAAAACGAAGCCTACAAGGTAATGACACCTATTTTTGGTAAAGGCGTTGTTTTTGATGCGCCACCGCATATTAAAGATCAACAATTAAAAATGTTGATGCCAGTATTACGTGATAAACCAATGCGCACCTATTCAAAAGTTATTGTGCAAGAAGTTGAAGAAGCGATTAAAAATTGGGGAGAATCAGGAGAAGTTGATTTACTTGAGTTTATGAAGCAATTAACCATTTATACCTCTAGCCATTGTTTACTAGGTGATGAATTCCGTTATGAACTGAATGAAGAGTTTGCCGAACTATATCACGCACTAGAAAAAGGCATGGCACCGATTGCTTTTATCTTCCCAAATATACCCCTCCCTGTTTTACGCCGCCGTGATAAAGCACGTGTTCGCTTACAAGAATTAGTAACCGGCATTATAGAAAAACGTGCGCAAAAAACCGAAAAAAGTGACGATGCATTTCAAATGCTGATTGATACTCGCTACGAAGATGGTAGTGCGCTTTCACCGCATGAAATCACCGGCATGTTGATTGGTACTTTATTTGCCGGCCACCACACAACGGCGGGAACTGCCACTTGGATTGCCTTAGAATTAGCACGCAACCCCGAAAGCTACGAACAAGTATTAAAAGAATTTGACACCTTATATGGTGAAAATGGTGATGTCACCTTTGAATCTTTACGCGCCATCCCAGTATTTGAACGTGTTATTAAAGAAGTGCTTCGCTTACACCCACCGCTTATTTTTCTTATCCGTAAAGTGGCTAAAGACTTACCCTTTAAAGATTACCTTATTAAAGCTGGAAAATATGTTTGCGTTTCTCCTCGTGTATCACACCGTATTCCAGAAATTTTCCCTAACCCAGATAAATTTGACCCTGATCGCTTTACTGAAGAGCGCCAAGAAGATGCAACCCCCTTCAGCTGGATTGCTTTTGGTGGAGGTCGACACAAATGTAGTGGTAATGCTTTTGCCATGCTGCAATTAAAAGCGATTCATGCCATTTTATTACGCCGTTATAAATTTGAATTAGTCAACCCAGCTGATACTTATATAGATAATTATAAAGAAATGGTGGTGCAGCCTAACTCCCCTTGCATGGTTCGCTATACCCGACGTACCGGTGTCGATACGGAAAAAACTAAAACCGAAAACTCATCAAAAAAAACCAACACTGATACACTTAACGCCTTCAAAGTCGAAGTAGATATGGATTTCTGTCAAGGCCATGCAAATTGCATGTCAGAAGCCTCCGAAATCTTTCAAGTTGATGCCAAGGGTAAGCTAACGGTTCTGCAAGATACTCCCGACAATGCATTACTTAAAAAAGCACAAAGAGCTGCAAAATACTGCCCGACCAGTGCAATTAAAATCATTCAAAAATAAGGAACAAATATGGCTGCCTACCCAAGAGCTGAATTAGAAGAGATGGTGGAACGTTGGCTTGAAGCTAACCGCCAAGCTGAAAAAGATGGTGACTGGCCAAAACATTTAGGCGCAATGTATACAGATGATGCTGAATATCGATGGAATATAGGTCCCAATGAAGAGTTTGTGGCGCTCAACCGCCAAGAGATTGAGAAATGGGCATTAGGCGAACAAATGGAAGGCTTTGAAGAATGGAAGTACCCGTATCACCGCATCCTCATTGATGAACAGCAAGGCGAGGTAATCGGCTTATGGAACCAAGTATCTCCTGCTAAACGTGAAGATGGCACACCCTACACTGTCGAAGGTATTGGCGGCTCTTGGTTCCGCTATGGTGGTAATTACAAATGGGAATGGCAGCGAGACTTTTTTGATTTAGGTAATACTAAAGCCTTATTTTTTGAACTCGCTGCAGCGGGCAAACTAGACCCAGCTGTTAAAGAAAAAATAGGTAAATTAGCAAAAGGCCATCCACTCCCCGGTCATGAAAAATTACGCCCTGAAGCCAGCCTTTTACAAAAACTAAAGGGTTTTTTAGTCATGATCCGTATTGCTATTTTTAACAAATAAGAGTGCTCATTTCTGCTACAATAACCCTATAAAAACTACGTCATTATTTTTGGAGTATTATGAATACTGAAGAAAAAAAACCTAAAAGCCGCCGCGAGTTAGTCCGCACTATGGGCCAAAGTGGTAATTACTGGTATGCCATGGAAGAAAGCAAAAACCTTAAAAAGGGTAAATCACTGGAGGTTATTTTTTGGAAAAGTCCTATCGCACTATTTCGCGGTGAAAGCGGCAAAGTAAGCGCCATTGAAAATCGCTGTCCTCACCGCCAACTACGACTCACTTCAGGAATTGTTGAGGGCGAAGAAATTATTTGTCAATATCATGGATGGAACTTTGATGGCTGCGGTAAATGTACTGGAATTTCACATGAGCTTGGTAAAGGTAAAGGTAAAAGTGAATTACCCAACATCAAAATCAATTCATACCCAGTACAAGAAAAATACGGTTTAATCTGGGTCTTTCCTGGTGATCCAGCCCTATCAGAAACGGTTAAAATCCCTGCAATTCCTCAACTGGATCAAGCAGAACCTTGGGAATTTATTCCAATTGATGTAAAACTAAAAGCACATTACAGCATGATGCTAGAAAATGTATGTGACTTTAACCATGCCTTTTTACATCGTAAATTTAAACCCTTCACAAACCCTCACTTAAAAGGTTACCGCCGCGAAGGTGATACTATTTGGATTGATTATGAAACAGATATGAGCCAAAGTAGTGCGGTGAAAACTGCGGGAGAAAAGAAAGGGGCTGGCTTAGAAGATATGACTTTATGGTATCAATACCCTTATCAAGGTTCAAATACAGCCGATAAATATTTACACTGGCTGTTTATGACACCGATTGATGAAAAAAACACACGTTGCTTTTTTGTCTTTTTATTAGGCCCTTTGGAAATTCCATTCATTAACAAACCTGTCCCCAAGTTTCTGCGTAAAACAGTTATCTGGATAGCCAATAAATTATATATTATTCCTTTGCTCGGTGAAGATACCTACATCTTATCCGAAGAAATGCTAGGACAAGAGCGTCACCCTGATATTCAACATTTAGAGTTCAACCCGATTGTGGGAGAATTTCAGAAAATGAGCATAGAAAAATGGGAGGAATACGTACACACAGAAGCATTGCGCAAAAAACAACAGAAAGAAGATAAACAGCGCTATGTGTTTACTGGGGCTGGACTCACTAAAAAAGAGCTACGTGACTATAATAAGATGCTGGAAGAAAAAGAAGTAGCTGGTTTATAAGCCTATTTTTCCTTGCCCTCAACCCTGCGTGGGAATGCACCTTGCAACACTCTGAGCTATGGAACGCAGAGTGCGTTCCTTTATGAACTCCCACGCAAGAATATGGGAACTAAAATAAATTATTTATGACAATATTAGTAACAGGTGCCACTGGGCACTTAGGCGCAAATTTAGTACGCACACTATTAAATAGAGGCGAAACAGTCCGTGTACTTTTACGTAAAGAAAGCAATAATACCGAAGTCAAAGGACTCAATATAGAGCATGCTTACGGAGACTTAAAGGATGAAAAGTCCCTTATCAATGCGGTAAAAGGCTGTGATTATGTCTACCACTTAGCGGCTTTTGTCAGTATTCGTAACGGTGACCGCAAAGAACTTTATGATGTAAATGTACTCGGCACGCGTTATTTAATGCAAGCCTGTCGCTTAGAAGGCGTTAAAAAAGTAGTACATTGCAGTTCATTTGGCGCTGTAGGTAATAACCCAGATGGCGCATCGAATGAAAAATGGGCGGTCAGTCCTTATGAAATGACCACCGATTATGAAATATCTAAAACCTTTGCTGAATTAGAAGTTTATAAAGAAATTGCACGTGGTTTACCTGCTGTGATCGTTAACCCATCAGGCATAGTTGGCCCTTGGGACTTTAAACCGTCATTATTAGGCAGAACTATTATTGAATTTGCACAAGGCAAAATGCGCGGCTCGGTGAAAGGTGGCTTTGATTTCGTCCCCGTCCAAGATGTAGTCCAGGGTCATTTATTAGCAATGGAAAAAGGTATAGTCGGTGAACGTTATTTATTAACGGGCGAGCAACACACTATTAATGAAACACTGGAATGGTTAGAAGAATTTACGGGCAAACCCAAACCAAAATTAGTCATTCCAACCTTTGTTATGCAAAATATTGCGATTGTTAAAGACTGGGTTGAGCGCAAATTTTTCCCGCATGTTTATCCACGTTTTAATTACCACTCGATTCGCTTATTAAATTGCGGTAAATTTGGCACGCATAATCGCGCCATACAAGAACTAGGCTTAAAACCTACGCCTGTAAAAGAAGCGTATCGTGATGCCGTATTATGGTTTAAAGAACACGGTTATATCTAAATGTGGAAGTATTAAGCAACTATCTTGGCGCAGCGTATACATTGCGTATCTTACTGTAATGCCCTGCCTAAACGCAGAGTCTAATTCGCTAAGCCTTTATTGACTAAGAAAAATACGCCTTAATCTTTCTTCAATCTTCCCCATAAAGATGATTTTTCAGATTGATCTGTCAGTAACTTAGTCTCATTAAGTGCTAATTGTTTCTTCCGAGATAAGCGCTCTTGCCTAGCGCGTAATATATAACCACTTAAGCCACTGCCTGAAGCTACGATTACCATAGCACCTATGGTAATCAGCTGACTAAAAATCAGCACCCCACCGACACCTGCAGCGGCTGCAAAAGCTAAGCCCACTTTAAAGTTTGCTCTAGCATGCGCTTTTCTCGTTTCTTGCTCAATTTTTTTATAACTTGCAGCCACTGTATTGGCTTTATCACGCTCAGCATCTAACAATATCTGCTCTCGCTCTCTCGCATGCCTATCCTGTAGTTGAGATTTTTCTTGCACAATACTGGCTTTTTCTATTTCTGCTTGTTGACGAATCTTTTCTCTATCTTGAGCGTGACGTTCTAGTAATGTCGCTTGATCGTCTATATAAATATTCCGCGCAATCGATGAAAACCAGAAAGCTGCTAAAACTGAAATAATGATTGCTATAAATACAATAACAATAATTAATTGCATATCATATGACCAAGTAATCGCCATCAATACCAAGCCGCAGGTCAATAATTGAATAAAAATAATAGCCGGCAAAAATTTAGCCATAATAATACCTATGTCTTTATTACTACAAAGATACCTTCACCTTTAAGCCTAACTGACGAATTCGCCTTGCAAAATCATTAAGTTGCTTCTCAGTAACACTTGCAATCATATTCGCCTCGGGCTGCAAAGATTCACGGGCAAGACTATACAACATAATACCTTGTAAGGTAACCTTCTCACTAACCCGTTGTAATAAAGCTAAATAAGCCTCTTGCTCCGTCATATTAACCAAGCTCGGACCTAATTTAAGCTGCAACATACAGGTTTGCAGCCAAGTAGAGCAAAGTCTTGCCGAAATAAGTAGGTTTTCCGTATGTTTTTGTAAACTTAACGCTGAATGGTTGATTAGATTTCGACCTTCGTCAGTCGCACTATCTAACTTAAACCATACCTGCCCATTATATTGATTAAATAATTTTAAACCATCTTGTACATCGCTATGATGAATCAAGCTACCGTTAGTAATCAACACATATTGAAACGGGTCGGGGATTTTTGCTTGTTTAGTAACGCGTATAATTAACTCAATCGCTTTAGCAAAGCCTTTAACACTGGTCGGCTCACCATTTCCAGAAATCGCTATATCTTTAATTATGCGCAACTCTGGATCCATTGCAAAGCGATTATAAAAATCACCGTGCAACACATCCTGCAAGAAAAATGTTAATTCAGTTTCTAAAAGTTCAAAATCTAACTCAGGAGCAGCACCTAAATCTAAATTAGGCACCTGACAATAAACACAACGCCAATTACAGGCATTATTGGTATTAAAGTTAATACCTATCGACAAACCACCCGAACGCCGTGAAATAACAGGATATATATAAGTTAAGCCTGCTGCGTTACGGTTATGATTTTTTACAGTAAGTTCAGTCATGAAACTAAAATTTAGATCAAAAAAATGTTATTCTACTGGGTTCTAGTACAATCATTTAAGTTTTTTGGAGAGAAACATGAGCGATAGAATCGTTTTCCGTAGTGGCGAAGCTTTAGTAGCAGGTGGTCCACCAGGCACAGCTGCAGAACCTGAAGTCATCATTGGCGAATTAGATGGCCCTGTTGGTACAGCGCTGGCGACTTTAACTGGCGATCAAGTTAAAGGGCACACTAAAGTTTTCGCTATTTTAAATACTGATGTTCAAGTACGTCCTCTTACCTTAATGGTGAGTAAAGTAACCGTAAACAACAACCGCTACACCAATATTCTAATGGGTACGGTACAAGCTGCAATTGCTAATGGTGTATTAGATGCGGTTCGTGCGGGTGATATTCCTAAAGAAAAAGCCAATGAGCTAGGTATTATTTGCTCAGTTTGGTTAAACCCTAGTGTATCTACTGATGACAATTTAGATCACCAAATTTTGTTTGATATTCACCGTAAAGCAACGGCTTTAGCGATAAAAAAAGCAATGAATAATGAGCCAGGTATAGATTGGTTACTAGACAACCAAGACAAAATCACGCACAAATACTTCCAAATGGGACTAGACGGCAAAATTTAATTTACTAATTTTTTCCTAAGAAACAAAAAAGCCCCGCTCAGAATTTTCTTGAGTGGGGCTTTTTTATACACAAATGATCGGGCATTGATAACTCAGCTTACTTTTATTTTCGTCCTACCTCTTGAATTTCCCAACCCGATAAACCCATTAACTTCGTTGCAAGACTAACAAGCGATTATTAGCCGGCATAGCAAAGTCATCTTTAACACTTAAACCCACCAATTTAGCTAACTTTTCTATCGCCTCAAAATCACGAATACCACTTTGCGGATCACGTGATTTTAACCACTGGTCAAAGCTCTCATTGCTAGGGCTAGTGTATGCACCATGATAGTTAAAAGGGCCATAAATACAGACTCTCGCGTCTTGGGTTAAATATTGACCCATTCCTGAAAAAAAGCATTCCACCTCTGCCCAACTCATAATATGCAAAGTATTAGCGCTAAATAAAGCTTCAATTTCCTGACCAGGCCATTGCTTATCGCTAACATTTAAAGCCAAACTTTGAGCTAAATTTTCTAATCCAGACGCTTCAATCCAGCTATTAATACCGTTTAAATTGCTCACTAAATCTGTTGCTTGCCACTGAAGATGCGGGAGGTTGCGGGCAAAATAACAAGCATGTTGCCCTGTGCCACTGCCTATTTCCCAGACCGTGGTAGATTCGAGAAAAATGTCTTTAATTTTATGTAGAATAGGCTCTTTGTTATTTTCACACGCCTGCGAATAGGGTTTATTCATTTGATATGGTTATTAAGCAAATCAATAGTATGACAGAAGTTGATGCTGTCTGCTGGAACAGCCTCGTGCAAAATAAAGATCCATTTGTGCGCCATGAGTTTTTGCTAGCATTGGAGCAAAGCGGCTCAGTCTGTAGTAAAACAGGCTGGACTCCACAGCACCTATTAATGTTTGAACAACAAGAGTTGATTGGTGCAATGCCCCTGTATTTAAAAAATCATTCCCGTGGTGAATATGTGTTTGATCAACAATGGGCGGATGCTTATTACCAATCCGGCATGGACTATTATCCTAAATTAGTTAATGCGATTCCTTTTACGCCTTGCGCAGGACAACGCTTTTTAATACACAATGATGTTGACCATGCAGCTATAATTAACGCCTGTTTGGAGTACATCAAACAGCACTCAGAACTTAATAACATTTCCAGTCTACACTGCTTATTTCCTACGCCCACACAAACTAACTTACTCGCTGAACAGCTACTCTTACGCGAAGGAATCCAATTCCAGTGGTTCAATCATAGCTATAGTGATTTCGCTGATTATTTACAATTCTTCACTTCTAGGCGACGTAAAAATATAAATAAAGAACGGCGTCAAGTACAGGAGCAAGGTATTCGTTTAGACAGAGTTTCGGGGTTAGCGATATCCGAACAACAATGGCAGGTATTTTTTTTATTTTATGAAATGACTTATTTGAAACGAGGGCAATCTGCCTATTTGAATCTTGAATTTTTTCAACAGCTCGCCAAGACCATGCCTGAACAAATATTATTAGTGCTTGCACGCAAAGACAACCGCTATATAGGGGCAGCACTTAGCTTTATTGGCGCGCAAACTTTATACGGGCGTTACTGGGGCTGTTATGACGAATATCACAGTCTGCATTTTGAAACTTGTTATTATCAAGGCTTGGAATATTGCCTAGAGCACAAATTACAGCGTTTTGATTCTGGCGCACAAGGTGAGCACAAGATTTCTCGTGGCTTTGAACCGATAACGACCCACTCCGCGCACTGGATACAAAACAGCCAGTTTTCTAAATTAATTGCTGATTTTTTAGAGCACGAACAAGTGCTTATTCAAAAATATAAACAAGATTGTACACAACAACTTCCTTTTAAATAACAACTCGTAGGGTGAACTTTAGTCCACCAACTTGGCAATTAATGATATTTGTGGACTGAATTCACCCAACTTAAAGACAAATATGATGCAAAATATAAATCATCAAATTTCACATATCCTGCTCTTGATACTCAGCCTATTAGCGATTACTCCAGCTTTAGCAACTAATAAGCCTGATCTAATGTTAGCTAAGGTGTTTGATGCTTCGGTAGATGTTACCCAATATTGGGTTAGCGAAAAACTGGATGGCGTGCGCGCGCGTTGGGATGGTCAGCAACTTATTTCCAGAGGAGGTTTGTTATTGAATGCGCCTAAATGGTTTACCCAAAATTTTCCAGAAACCATAATGGATGGTGAATTATGGGTAGCTAGAGGTGAATATCAGCAAACTGTTTCTATCGTCCGCAAACAACAACCGCATTTAGGCTGGAAGAAAATCAAATTTATGATTTTTGATTTACCTAAACATACAGGGACTTTTTCTGAACGCGTCAAGATAATGCACGCAATGAGTAACCAGACAGCAACACCCTATCTTCATTTTATAAAGCAATTTCAGCTATCCTCCAATGAACTGCTTATGCAGCGTTTGCAATTAGTTACGAGCCAAGGCGGTGAGGGATTAATGCTACACCGTAAGTCAGGCCGGTATCACGGCGGGCGCAGCCATGATATTTTAAAATTAAAACCCTTTTCAGATGCGGAAGCAATTGTTACTGGTTATCGCCCCGGTAAAGGCCAATTCAAAGGAAAAATGGGTTCACTTCAAGTCAAATCTATAGAAGGTAAAACATTTTTTATTGGTAGTGGCTTTAGCCATCAAGAACGCAATAACCCACCCCCGTTAGGCAGCACCATTAGCTATCGCTACCAAGGGGTGACTGATAGTGGTATTCCTCGGTTTGCCGTATTTTTAAGAGTGCGTGACGAACCTTAATAGACTGTTACACAATTCAAGGCATAATGTCTGTGCTTATATTTTTATAATCATTGAAGTCACTATATAATCAAAGAATAATCTTATCTATGTATTACCTACTGGCCTTATACGCCCCTTTTTATCAGGACAATAACCCATGCCTAAACTTTTAAAGTCCGCTATTGGTCTTATACTCTTATTAAGCACGGTTAGCTTAGTGACTTGCCAATCGCTGATCGAGGTCTCGCCCTTTCGTACTGATCCAGTAGTAAAAACTAACTAACCCTTAAAAAGGCCGCTATGAATAACTCCGAGCAATTAAGAAAGCCTAAACCCTACCAGAAAAAATCAGCAAGTGGGCTAATATATGGTAGCCGCGGACTGCTGCTTTATATCTTACCTTTAGCCTTGATTCCGGCATCGGTCTTATCCTTTATTTATGCCGATTTTTTACGTATTATTATCAACATCAGTGGCTGTGCAGCTTTTTTATTTGCTGCCAGTCTATTACGTAAAGGACTAGCAACTGAAGCCGAATACCAAGATAAAAAAATCACATTAGCACCCAAGTGGCCTTTAAAAACCCTCGCTGCATTACTCATTGCACTGACTACTATGGGCATCGCATTACTAGGCGCAGGACACTCCTTATTAATATCAAGTGTATTTGGCTTAGGAGCCTTAGCAGGAATGTTTTTGCTCTACGGCTTTGACCCGCGCCAGGAAAAAATGATCACAGGCTCGCATGGCTACAGCGTAGAAGAAATATCTCAAACTATAGCCGAAGCTGAAGCAAAAATTTCTGGTATTGAATTTTCCAATAAGCAAATTAAAAACAAACAATTTAATCAACGCATTCAAACCATTTGCACCCATGCACGAGAAATTATTGGCTTACTAGAAGAAGATCCCGGCGACATCCGACGCGCACGGAAATTCCTAAATATCTATTTGGATGGCGCTTTTAAAGTCACCGAAGGCTATGCCGATATGCACAGAAAATATCAATCAGAACAACTGACTGAAAATTTTGATCATGTACTTCAAACCATAGAATCCGTTTTTATTGAGCAAAAACAGAAATTACTAGAAGATGATGTACTTGACCTTGATGTACAAATTGAAGTTTTGACTGCCCAATTAAAGCATGAAGGCGTGATTTAAAACCTAACAATCAAATAAGGAGCTTAAAATGAGCGAGCAAGATAACAGCACAGAAGACCGGACAATTCCAGGTAGTTCTATTTTCGAAGAAATCGTACCTGGTGTAAGCAAAGATATATTAGCTTTCGAGCAATCAGATGCTCAAAGCCAGGCACATATCGCTAGCAAACTAGCTGAAATAGATATTAATGACAGCAAGTCCATTATTTACTTCGGAAGCAAAGCGCAAGAACAACTTACCCTTATTTCTGACAAAATGCTCGATGGTGTCAAAAATAAAGATATTGGTTCAGCAGGAAATGATTTAAATAGCATGGTAACTACTTTACGAGGTTTTGATGTTGATGCGTTAGACCCCAATAAAAAACTCGGATTTTTTGCCAAACTATTAGGTAAAGCTAAACCCATTGCGCAATTTTTACAGAAATATGAAGAAGTACGAAAACAAATTGACAGCATTACCAACAAGCTGGACGGACACAAAACGACACTATTAACTGATATTACTATGCTGGATAAACTCTATGAGGCTAACTTAGAGTATTTCCACAACCTAGATCATTATATTTCTGCCGGTGATGAAAAACTCAAACAATTAGACGAACAAGTCATCCCTGAAAAAGCAGCAGCCGCCAAGGCTTCAGAAGCAATTATTGAAGCACAGGAGCTAAGGGATTTGCGTGCCGCCAGAGATGACTTAGAGCGCCGCGTACATGACCTTCGTTTAACACGCCAAGTTGCTATGCAAAGCTTACCTGGTATTCGTTTAATTCAAGATAATGACAAAGGCTTGGTGAATAAAATCAATTCAACGATTGTTAATACCATCCCGCTTTGGCGTCAACAATTAGCGACGGCCATTGCCATTTATCGCTCTTCAGATGCCGCCAGCACTTTACAGTCAGCAACCGATTTGACCAATCAGCTACTAGAGGCTAATGCTGAAAACCTTAAACAGTCCAATGCACTCACGCGCCAACAATTAGAGCGTGGGGTCTTTGATCTAGAGTCAGTTAAAAAAGCCAACACATTATTAATTGACACGATTAATGAAAGCTTACAAATCGCTGATCAAGGTAAAAAAATGCGTGCTGATGCTGTTGTGCAATTACAAGAATGTGAAGCAGAACTACGTAAAACACTCAGCTCAGCTGCCAGCCACACTCAAACAAACGAAGCCAGTTAATCAGTTAAACAATATAACCGGAGAAAAAGATGGGCTTATTCGATAAGCTATTTGGTGAATTTGTTGATGTCATTGAATGGCTAGACCAGTCTAGCAATACTATGGTGTACCGCTTTGAACGCTACGGCAATGAAATCAAATACGGTGCAAAATTAACAGTACGCGAATCTCAAGTTGCTATTTTAGTAAACGAAGGCAAAGCTGCAGACTTTTTTGATCCGGGCATGTATGAGCTGCAAACCAACAACATGCCGATTATGACCACGTTAGAAAACTGGCCGCACGGCTTTCAAAGCCCGTTTAAAGCCGAAGTTTACTTCTTCAATATGCACCGCTTCGTGGATTTAAAATGGGGCACAAAAAATCCAATTATGTTGCGCGACGCTGATTTTGGCGCGGTCAGATTACGCGCCTTTGGTAGCTATTGTGTCAGAATTAAGGACCCGCTCACTTTTATCCAAGAAATTGTCGGAACCAATGGCCATTTTTCCACTGAGGATATTAGTGATCAATTACGTAACCTGATCCTATCACGGTTTGCCAGTATTTTGGGAGAATCCAAAATTCCAGTACTTGACCTCGCGGGCAATTATGATGATTTAAGTGAATATATTACTGCCAAAATTGCCCCAGAATTTATAGCTTATGGGTTAGAAATAACCAAACTCTTAGTAGAAAATATTTCCTTACCTCCCGCCGTCGAAGAAGCATTGGATAAACGTACTAGCATGGGTATCATTGGAAATTTAAAAAATTATACTGAATTTCAAGCAGCTGAAGCGATGCAAGCCGCTGCTGAAAATCCATCCGGTGGTGCTTCTGAAGGTATCGGAATGGGCATGGGGTTTGCACTAGCAAATAAAATGAGCCAGTCGTTCACGCCCATGTCTAATAATACAACACAGTCTACGCCCCCCCCTATTCCACAACAAGCACAATATTTTGTCGCTATTAATGGTCAGCAATCTGGGCCATTTAACTTGGCAGACCTAGCAAACCAAATTAAATCAGGTACCGTGACACGGCAAACCCTAATCTGGAATCAAACGCTAGTCGAGTGGACAAAAGCAGCTGAAGTAGCAGAATTGGTTAATTATTTTTCAGTTATGCCGCCACCATTACCCACACAATAAACTTCGGAGCAGGACTTACTTTCATCCTCTAATAAACCCAATAACTTAGTCAACTACACATTGGAATAAAAAGATAATGTATAAATCGTTACAGATGGGAAGAGCTGTGGCTGCAATACTTGTAGTGTTATTGCACCTCGGAAATGCTGTCGCAATGGATAAATATTTTGGGGTTAAAGGATTTTCCATTCCGTTTTCATTTGGTGGAGGAGTTGATTTCTTTTTCGTTCTTAGTGGATTTATTATTTTCCATGCACATAAAAATGATATTAATCGTCCAGAAAAAATATTTAGTTATGCTAAAAAAAGATTAACTCGAATATACCCAACTTATTGGATAATATTTTTATCCATTTTTTTTCTTGCTCTTTCATCTGCCCTATTACGAAACACTGTTCCCCATGATTTTTGGATTTTAATTAAATCATTACTCCTTATTCCACAAGATAAAAATATAACTAATGGCTGGGGGACTGGTGCACCTGTTATTGGTGTTGCATGGACATTACAATATGAAATGATATTTTATTTATTCTTCTCACTTTTGATATTAAATAAGTGGCTTGGAATAATATCAGGGGCATCCTTACTACTTTTAAGTATTACTTTATCTGGAAATTCCAGCGTTATCTTCCCATTATCTTTTATCACTAATTATTATATATTTCTTTTTCTTATGGGAATGATAGTTTCATTAATTTTATCATCAAAAAAAACGGGTTCAAGTAAACCAGCCTTATCTTTAGGATTAGGCATTATAATTTTTATTTTTACTATTGTAGATTTTTTTCATACGGAAAGTATGTTAGGTGACAAAATAGCCATATCATATGGTATAGCAAGTAGTTTTTTAATTTTAGGCCTCGTACAATTTGAAAAAATAGGTTATGTAATTGGTGGTCAAAAAATTTTTCAAGTGCTAGGAAACTCATCATATGCTTTGTATCTTACCCATTACCCAATAATAAGCATTTTATGTAAGTTACTAATTTGGGGAGGGGCAAACAAGTATGGATACTTAGGAGTCGTTATTTCTTATTTATTTATTCTAATTTTTTGTATATTTAGCGCTATAATTTTTCATTTCATAATAGAGAAGCCCGTCATAAAATGGCTTCGCAGTCCAAAACTTACATTTATCAAGCAAACTAAGGCATCTACTTGACCACAAAAATCGACAAACAGACTAAATTTTGTCCTACTCCTATAGATATGTGAACACCACTAAAAAAAAATTACCACCTACAAATAACCGCTTCCCTTGTTCTCAATGCGGCTCAATGCTGAAATATCAGCCAGGTACACAGCATCAAGTATGCGCTTACTGCGGTCATAAAAATGATATTAGCGTTAAACAGGAGCGCATCAAAGAACTTAACTTAGCACGGGCATTACACGAGCTAGCAGCAGCTCAACCTAACACCACAGTTAGTCATCAATCCCACTGTACCGCTTGTGGTGCTAATTTCAAATTCTCGGCTGACATTCATGCTGGCGAATGCCCTTTTTGTGGTACCGATATTGTTATTAGCCCGCAACAGAGTAAGCCATTACACCCTAAGTCACTACTTCCTTTTTTAATTACAGAAACGCAGGCCAAAAAGCAATTTAGCCTATGGCTTAATAAGTTATGGTTTGCGCCTAACAAGGTCAAAAAATATGCACGTGCAGACACAAAATTAATCGGTATTTACCTACCTTATTGGACTTATGATAGCCAAACAGAAAGTACTTATACCGGCGCTAGAGGTGATACTTACTATATTAATGAACGCGTTAGCTATAGGCAAAATGGTCGCCAAGTTACCACCGTAAAACGCGTACCTAAAATACGCTGGACCAATGTACGAGGTCAAGTGTCACGTTTTTTTGATGACGTATTAATTGGTGCTAGCTTATCCTTACCCCGACAAATTCTTGATCGTTTGCAACCTTGGGATCTGCAAAATTTAGTTCCTTATGATGAAAACTATATTAGTGGTTTTCAAAGTGAACTCTACCAAGTCAATTTAGATGAAGGATTTGACCTTGCTAAACAGGTAATGAATGGTGTAATTCGTCAAGATATTGCCTATGATATCGGTGGCGATCACCAACGTATCCACCAAGTCAGTACTCAACATAGCCACGTCACTTATAAGCATTGCCTTTTACCCGTGTGGTCAGCCGCTTTTCTGTATAGAAATAAACCTTATCGCTTTATCATCAACGGCCGTACCGGTGAAGTACAAGGTGAGCGTCCTTATAGTATCTGGAAAATTGGCTTTGCTACTCTTGTTGTATTAAGTCTTATCGGTGGTTTAGTTTATTTACAACAAACCGGTGCTTTAGGTCAGGCCCAATACTCAAACTATTCGGGCAACTACCCGTTAGATTAATTCTCTGGCTCGCCACCCCCCTGTGTCAGAATAGTTGTCGCCTCTAAAATAAACTTTAGAGGAAAGAAAAATGAGTCCAAAATATACCGAAGGATTTAAAATACAAGCGGTAGAAAAAGCCCTTAACCGAT
>Ga0256840_1002660_pt1 | contig 15466 bp, 15 predicted proteins | sample 355202metaG_FD_185969 | JGI IMG/M metagenome (GOLD analysis project Ga0256840, IMG submission 185969) | Hydrothermal vent microbial communities from Mid Atlantic Ridge, Atlantic Ocean - 355-202 | ecosystem: Environmental > Aquatic > Marine > Hydrothermal vents | place: Atlantic Ocean: Mid... | reverse complement strand
TTTACGCTGTTGGACTTTTGTGTTTCGGGTATTTAAAATAAGGGATCATCCACTTCAATTGCATCATTCGGGCAAACATCCAAACAGGCAGTGCAACGTCGGCATCGTTGTAAATCAATTTTTAATAGATCATTTTCTTTGATTATCGCTGGGCATTGTAATTTATCATAACAAAGTGTGCAGCCGTTACATTGATCATTGTGGATGTATAATTTACGTTCTTTAAATCGACGCAAGGCTTCGGCATTAGGCTGTAGGGCGCAGTCACCTCGAATCCAAATAACTTTTACGCCTGAAATTTTTTGGGCAATTTGAATGCTTTCACTGACTTCTGATGATTTAAAAGCATTTACTTCAAAGATATGATTAACACCAATGGCTTCCAGTAGCTTTCGCATATCGGTTTTGCCCGATGTTGTTGGTGAGTCTTGATGCCCTGTCATGGCGACGCTACGGTTATCAAAAATAATATGGGTGAGGTTGATATTATTTTCGACGGCACTTTGTAGTGAGATCATACCGCCATGAAAAAAGCTGCCTTCGCCACCTGTAGAAACTAAAGATTGTTCTGGTAGCAAATCTGCAATGCCTTGAGAGATGCCAATGCCTGCATTCATGCAGAGTAGCCAATCAGTGCGATGAGGAGGTAGAGAAGAGCAACCAATATCACCGCCGATTATTCCCTTACTTATGTTTTTGCTTATATTTTCGCTAGTTATAATATCTTTATTATTACAACCCACCCCCCCCCTTTTTTGTACTTTTTCGCCTTGTAGCTGTGCTAGTGAGTTATCTGTTTCGTTATTTGTTTCATTGTATAAGGCATGATCAATGCCATAAAATGAAGAGCGGTGTGGGCAGCCTTCGCAAAAGCTACCCGGTCTGTCGGGACAATCAATATCAATGGTCAAGCTATGATTTGTTTTATCAGCACAATCAAATTGTGTGATTAAGTATTCTCTGATTTGATGGTCTGACAGCTCCCCCCAAATAGGAAAAATATCTTTGCCGTGCACTTCTGCATTTATTTTGCCGAAGGCTTCGCGTTTGATCATGGTTTCTAAAAAGCCATCTTGATCTTCGATAATAATTATTTTTTGTTTGTTTTGAGCAAATTTTGAAAATGCAGAAATATTGAGTGGATAAGTTAATTCAATATTTAATAACTGAATTTTGTGGCTTAGTTCAAGTGATTCAATCACTTCATGGCAAATGCTAAAACTTGCACCGCGTGTCACAATGCCAAAATTAGCCTTAGGGTTAAAGTGGTGGCTGTGTAGATGATGTTCTTGTTGTTGAAATTGCTGTAGTCGAAGAATATGTTTACGGTGATTTTTTACTGCTCTTGCACCTACATTAATGAGGTTTTCTGGATCTTTCTGAAAAATATAATCTTGTTGAGCTTGTTCAGTTTTAACACGATTTATAAGGCTAGATTGATAGGCAATACGCCCAGGCACAAATACTAAAACAGGCATTTGCGCCTGTTCTGAAAACTCAAATGCCTGTTTGACGCACTCATAGACACCTTGGACTGTTGCAGGCTCTAATAATGGTAGATTAAACTGTGCAGCATACCAGTGGACATCTTCTTCACCTGTGCTACTACGCGCACCAGGATCAGTGCCAACGACTATCACCATTCCGCCTTTGATTTTACAAACCGCTGAATAATTGAGTGGATCAGCGGCAATATTTAAACCCACATGCTTCATCACTAATAATGAACGTGCACCACATAAGCTTGCACCCATAACAGCAAGTGCCGCAATATGTTCATTTAAGGCATGGTTGATCTGATAGTTAAATTTTGCTTTATTCAGCGTTAGTACATCTATAACATGGTTTACTGGAGATCCTGGGTAGTGCGAGATATATCTTACGCCCTTATCTTGTGCTGCCCAGGCAATTGCTTCATTTCCATCACCAAAAGTAGCCTTGCGACACTGCTTGGAGTGCTTATACCCATCCCCCCCCTTTTTTATACTTTTTTTGTTTATCTTATTCATTATTGTTAACAATCCCATCAACATTGTCATCTACAATACCAACTTCTTTAAGTTGCAGGTGAGCTTCTTCGAGGAAATCTATCTGACTGGGGTGAAAATCTCTGCGGAAATAGCTCAGTAAGTTGCGTCGCATTTGTTTGTTTACCTTTCTGAATTTATTATTGTGCTGAAATTTATAACGAAGAATTCGCCACGGCGAAATTCGATCTTGCCATAATAGCATTAGGGTGCTCATGCCACTCCATAATAAGGTATCCAGAGATGCCATAAGAAATGCGGCTATTCTTGTACGATAGCCAATGCCCATATATTGCATCACATCAAAAGCGACGCTTCTGTGTTCCACCTCTTCGACTGAATGCCACACAAGTAGCTTTTTCATTGTAGGATGAACATCTTCAATAATTTCAGGGTGGCTTAGCAAAACCCCCGCAATGGTTGCGGTGTAGTGTTCTGTCGCTGCCGTGAGTGCCACACGAAGTTTGGGGCTTGCCATTCTTTCTAAGAATCTAGCATAACGCTGATAAAGCTTTAGTAGCCCTTTAATTTTATAGCCTTGACGCTCTAAAACAGAAAAATAGGCTTGATGCGCCTGAGCATGATTGATTTCTTGAGCGCTAAACGATTTGATTTGTTCGAGTAAAATCTCATCTTTAATCTGATCTTTAAAATATAAAATAGAGCGCACGAAGAAACGCTCAAACTCAGGAAAGAGCAGGTTATATCCATTGAAGTTATGGGTAACGACTGGGTTATCATTAAACCAATAACGCGGAATATCGCTATCGAAATCAAATTCAGGCTGACGGATAGGAATTGAATGTGGTGATTTTTTTTTCAATATTGGATTGGCTCTTTTCTCAGTCAGTTTTTAGCATTCAGCGCCATTTACTTTGTTTTACTGCCTTGTGACCGTATTTGAATTTTTTATTGCGGTCTTTTCTGTTGCTGTATTCTTGCTTTGATAAGAAGTTTTCTTCCTCAAGTTCCATTTTGACTACTTCATAGAGTTTGCGCATGGTGCGAATATCCATAAGCTCGAAATTGCCAGCTCTTAAAGCGCGTTTAAGCTCGATATTGGCATAACGAATTCGACGCAGACGACTAACCGTCAGCTCTTGAGACTCCCATAGGCGGCGCACTTCACGATTTCTACCTTCGTTGAGAACCACATGATACCACCTGTTTGCACCATCTCCGCCTTCAAACTTGATGCGGGTGAATTTTGCCATGCCATCATCTAGCATTACGCCTTGTTGCAAGGTTTCCAGTATATCTTCGGTGACATTACCGAGAATGCGTGCGGCGTATTCGCGCTCAATTTCATAAGATGGGTGCATGAGGCGATTTGCCAATTCGCCATCTGTTGTGAAAAGCAATAAACCATCGGTGTTAATATCCAATCTACCAACTTGAATCCAGCGGCCACTGCTGAGTTTGGGTAGATTATCAAAAACGCTCGGTCTACCTTCTGGATCATTGCGTGAACAAATTTCACCAACTTTTTTATGATACAACAAGACTTGTGGTTTAGTTTTTAGCTTTGAGGCGAGTTTTAATACCTGTCCACGCAAAATCACCTTATCATTTTCATCAATTGCCTGACCTGCTTTGGCAACCACCCCATTTACTAGAATCTCACCTGCTGATACCCAGCGTTCGATTTCACGGCGTGATCCATAGCCAGCTCTTGCTAGAATTTTTTGTATTCGTTCTGCCATATTGTCTGTTTAAATTTATTGAAAACTATTACCTGAATCATACAGAGTAGTTATACAACAATATAGGCTTATGCAACAATATCGAGCTATTCTCCTAATCCCAAGATAGAAAACACGGTGATAGTACAAGCATTCGCGTTCCTATCTGGGAATTAGGGTATTTCGAGAGAACAACATTAAATATTTATGCTATAACTGGATTAATAATTTTTTATAAAAACCAAATATAAGGAGAAGAAGATGGCAGTAACCAAATCAGCGGCAAAAAAAGTTGCACCAAAGAAACCCGTCGAGAAAGCAATTTCAAGTGCAGAGGCAAAAAAATTACTGGTCGATCTGACAAATTCAGATAAGGTAATGAACTCTAAGACATTTACAAAAGCTAGAGATTTATTAAAAATCAGCTATGCCGCAGGTGATTATCCATATTCTGAAAAGATGAATGTTAAAGAATATGAGAAAGAGAAACGCTTATTGCAAATTGAATTACTCAAAGTACAAAAGTGGCTGAAAGATGAAAAGAAAAAAATAGTAACTATTTTTGAAGGTCGTGATGCGGCAGGTAAAGGTGGCACAATTAAACGCTTTACTGAACACTTAAACCCACGTATTGCACGTGTAGTGGCACTTGAGAAACCCACTGAACGTGAACTAGGAGAATGGTATTTTCAGCGTTATGTGAATCATCTTCCAACTAAAGGTGAGATGATTTTATTTGACCGTTCTTGGTATAACCGTGCAGGTGTTGAGATTGTTATGGGTTTTTGTAGCAAGCATCAACACCTTGAATATATGCGCCAAGCTCCCGTTTTTGAAAGAATGTTGGTTAATTCTGAAACTATTCTGTTTAAATACTGGTTCTCAGTTACTAGACAAGAGCAACTACGCCGCTTCCATTCACGTAAGCATGACCTAGTTAAACAGTGGAAACTTAGCCCTGTCGATGTAGAGTCATTAGATAAATGGGATGATTACACCGCTGCGCGTGAATCCATGTTCTTTAATACTGATACGGCTGATGCGCCGTGGATTGTGGTGAAATCAGATGATAAAAAACGTGCCAGATTAGCTTGTATGCGTCACTTCTTACACAATATTGATTATGATAATAAAAATACATCTGTGGTTTATATGCCTGATGAGTTGATTTGTGGACCAGTAGCGAAAATGTATCCTGAAGAAGCTAAATCTTAATAAGGCAAACCTGATTAAGTTGATTAGAATTTAGCGCACGAAGCTAAAAAAATTAGACTTGATCAGGTTTTCCTTAATACCCATCCCCCCCCTATTTTTACACTTTTTAGCTAGGAGGCTGTCTGAGAACTAGGATTTGCAGTCAATTCTTAGTTCTCGGACAGCCTGCTCATACAGACGTTAAAATAACTAAAATTCATGCACATATTTTTAAAACAAGGAGATTAGGGTATTAAAAACCTGCTAAGTAAATTATTATCAGAATAAATAGTTTAAGGGGTACGCATTTACTAGAAATTAGTAGGTGCTTTAGCTGATTGCATTATTGATCACGATTACTGCACTCCAGAAACCAGTTATCTTTGACTATTTAATTAATTTATATTTTCCATAGAGGAGCTATTATGCGACAAAAACTATTTACTTATATCATCATATTTCTATCCTCTATTATTTCTTCATCTATCTACGCAACGCTTTATGAAGATGCTGAAGATGGTGATACTTCTGGAAATGTACCACCGAATGTTAAAGGCTGGTTTGTCTATGATAATACTCCAGCAGGTTCCGTAATATCTAATGTTTACGATGCTGATAAAAACAGTCGTGTCATCCAGTTTACTGGTCCAGGAAATACTAATAATGGTTACATGCTAGGTGATTGGTATCCCACTAGCCCTGGCACATGGAATAATACGAGTGAATTTAATGTACATTGGTGTTCACGTTATCCAACCAATTTTGTTGTTTATATGCGTGTTTATACATCCAAGACTAATTCAGCTACCAGTAGCCTCCAACGCTATATATATTACACTGCTGAAGATGTTAACAGGGGGTTAAGTGGTAATGGAAGATATATCCATCATGGCTTAGGTTCAGATAAAAGAGATGGTCAATGGCATTCTTTTAATAGAGACTTACAAGCAGATCTAGCCGAGTATGAACCTGGCAACACAATCACATCGGTTGTGGCATATTTAATTCGTGGAACAGGAAAGGTTGATGATATTCATTTAACACAAGAACCTTTAAAGCCTGTTATCAACTTATCAAAAACTGTTTCTACCGTATATGACCCTGTTAATCTAACGGTTAACCCAAAAGCAATACCAGGTTCAATTCTAGAGTACCGATTAAAAGCAGAAAATTTCGGTTTTAAACAAGCTGATAACAATACGACCACTTTAACGGACACTATTCCTGCCAATATGAAACTCTGTGTATCTGATACTGGCCAATGCAAAAAACCCTATTTAGAAGCTTCAACCAATACCAGTGGAATGACTTTAGGTACTGTAACGTATACAGTAGGTGGTGTTGATGTCACAAATCCTCCTGCAGATGCTGATGGTTTTAATGCTAACGTAACAGCCATCAAAGTAGCAATGGGCGGAGTATTTCCTGATATTTGCAGTGGATCTCATAGTTTTGAAATTAAGTTTCGTACGAGCATAAAATAGATACCATCGTATCCAGTATTTTCCATTAGTTTTACACTAGGTTTGATGGATACAAGATAAATTTGTAGATACCCATCCCCCCCGTTTTTTACACTTTTTTTGCTTAGTTTTTCTTGGTTGTTTCTTTATTAGAATCAGTAGAGCTATCGCCAATAGCATCATTAGAAGCATCTTGTTTTTTAGTTTTGGTCTCTGCTAATTCTGTAATAAGTTTAACAACTGTATCTGAGTCCCATTCAAATTCACCATATAGCGTGTATTGAATCTTTCCCTGTGCATCGATCAAAAAGTTAGAGGGAGTTGCAAAAACATTCCAAGCCTCTATTTGCTCATCTTGACTGACTAATAGCATGGTAAATTCAGGTTTAACTTCATCAACAAATTTTTGAACTTCAGCTTTGCTTTCACCCATATCAACTGCAAGTATTTCAAATGGTACTTTTGCTTCTTGCAATTTGTGCATGAGCTTGTTCATGGACGGCATTTCTGTACGACATGAGCTACAATAGGTTGCCCAAAATTGTACGAGAACAACTTTCCCTTTGTAATCTGCAAGATCAATTTTTTTACCCTTGAGACTTTCAAGTATTAAAGCTGGTGGATCAATGGGCTTATCGACCTTTTTTAGTTCAGCAGCGTTAACAGTGCTAGTTATTTCAACTGCTATGACTGTTGCAATAATAGATAAGAAAAAACCTGATACTATTTTCTTTATTTTAAAATTCATTTAATGTGCTCTCCCTAAAAAGAATAAACTTGCCTTAATTAAGCCTGGCATTTGTGATGTAACTAGTCCTTCTGGAACATTTTTATCATTACGTTTAAAGAAATAACCCCGAACATCTGGAATTAATTTGGCATATACAGTGCTTCCGCCTTTTTTGAGTGATTTACTTAAATGACGAATACCCATACGGTTTGGGGTTCGTTCACCTTCTAGTATCATAATAGGTAATTTCGTTTTACCGACGGCATCTTCATAAACTGGTGCTTTACCAGGTTCTGGCATACCTTTATTTAAGCGTGGAAACATAAGCAAAGCACCACCTAAAGGCATGTCCTTATGTTTTTTTTCCCATTCATGTGCAAGTCGTAAGACTAATTCAGTGTCGGGACCACTAGCAACCAAGTAAACTTTTTTGCCTGTTTTCTTGGCTTCCTTGATAATTTGTATCAGCCCGTTTGTAGGAATCTCATGTAGACTGCTACGAAGTTTTGGCAGCATATAAGCAGAAAGCATGTCAGGCATCCATACTTCAATGCCATCCATCGCCAATGATTGTGCTGTTTGTTGTTCCGCTAGGCTAGAGCCTTGGTCGCAGGCAAAGCCAAGAAGTAATTGATCACCATCACCTTCAAATACGCGCACATCAATTTCTGTTTCATCGTCAGCTTCAATGGTTTTTATTAGGTCTGCGGCACTATCGCTATCACTATCTGTTACAGTTTTTGTCGTGCTCTCTTTCGCATTCTCTGTCGTTGTTTCTGTTGAGTGCTCTGCCGCATTCAGATTGCTGATAATTAGTGGCAAAGAACAGAGTAAAACAAGAAACTTTAATTTTAGGATATTAGGGTACATATAAGTTAAACTCTTTTATTCTTGAAGACTATTTTAGGGTTGCCTGCTAGTCATAATATTTCTTGATATCACTTGCAGAACTTAGGTTAGAAATATTTATAACCATAGCAACATAAGTATATGCTAATATTACCATATTAATAATACTCACGATACAGTAAAACCTATGAATAAAATTATCCTTTCATTTCTTTTGAGCTTATTGGCAACTAATTGCATATATGCAGACTCTGCCAGTGATGCTAATAGCGAAATAAAAAATGCCATGAAGCTAAAGCCTAATCTTGAAGCAGGAAAAAAGACATACGAACTTTGTGCCGCCTGTCATTATAACAATGGTTGGGGTAAAGAAGATGGTAGTTTCCCTGTAATTGCTTCTCAGCACAAAAGTGTAATTATTAAGCAACTAGCCGATATTCGGGCGCGCAATCGTGAAAATCCGACAATGTTTCCTTTTTCTGGTGATGATATTCTAGGTGGTCCACAAGGAATAGAAGATGTTGCTGGTTATATTGCAGCCTTGCCAGCTAATCCTAAACCAGGTACAGGTGATGGTAAGCAACTTGAATTGGGCAAAAAATTATATTTTGAAAAATGTGTCGCTTGTCATGGTCAGAAAGGTGAAGGTGATGCTAAAAACTTTTTCCCACGTATTCAGGGACAACACTATGCTTATCTATTGCGCCAATTACAGTGGATCAGAGATGGACGCAGAAAAAATGCAAACCCTACTATGCTGGCTTTGATAAAAGATTTAGATGATAAAACTTTAGCGATTATAGCTGATTATATTTCGCATATTACAGTGGATGTTATTAGCACCGAGAAAGAAGAAAAGGAAGAAAAATGAAAATTCACTTTTTTATGATAAATATCTTTACGCTTCTTTTACTTGTTGCCTGTGGTGGTGGAGAGAATAAGTTTGTTTCTGGAGGTGAAACCCCCGATGATTATCGAGGCACTTTAGTCAACTCAAAACTAGTTGCCACAAAAAAAGCTACTTTTTTGATTCCTTATTCGGTTAAGGCTTATAGAATCGTTTATTACACAATTGGGGTAAATGGCAACAAGCTTAAAGCATCAGGTTTGCTAGCTGTTCCACAAAAAGCGATAGGGGAGAAAAGCCCATTATTAAGCTATCAACACGGAACCATCTTTCTTAATGAGCAAGCTCCATCTATTAGTAATAGTTCTAGAGATGGTATTATGAGCTTTGCTGGTAGAGGTTATATTATTAGTGCTCCTGATTATATTGGTTATGGTGAATCAGCGGGGGAAATGCACCCTTATGTCCATGCAAACAGTCTTGCAAGTGCATCAATAGATATGCTAAGAGCGAGCAAGCAACTTTTGCAATCAAAGAATGTGCGTATCAATAATCAACTTTTTTTAGCAGGATACTCCGAAGGTGGTTATGCCACGCTTGCACTTCAAAAGGCATTACAAGAAAGTAACAGTAGTGAGTTTGTCGTTACTGCATCTGCAGCTGGTGCTGGCTCTTATAATTTAAGTGAAACAGCCAAAACCTTTGCAAATAAAGCAGTTAATAATCGCCCAGCTTATATGAGTTTTTTACTGAAAGCTTATGATACGATCTATGCTTTAAATAAAATCAATGACATATATCAAGCTCAATACGTTAACACTATTAATTCTGTTTTTGATGGCACTCACTCATCCAAAAACATCACTGATAGCCTCACTACGGTAACCGAGGACTTGTTTAACCCTTCTTTTTTGGAGGCATTTCGTGGCACGGGTGATCACACTCTCAAAGAAAAGTTAGCACTGAATAATATTTATGACTGGAAGCCCATAGCACCAACACGCTTATATCATTCTCCCAATGATGAAATTGTACCCTACAGCAATTCACAAAAAGCATTAACAACCATGAAAGCCAATGGCGCTACTAACATTACCTTGGGAGACTGCCCTTTAAATACCCATACGAAATGTGCAGTACCTTATCTATTTGATACTATTAACTTCTTCAGTAAATATGTAAATGATTTATAAAAAGTGTAAGGCTTTATAGGCAGAATAGCTGAATTATTTTTTATTTGACTATGCTAAATTTAGGTTAAGTTTCAATTAAGTGAGATGCTGTAGAATAGCATCCGACTTCAACGATAAGTGGTCACACAGTTAATAATAATAATATGACCGAGATAACAATAATAATAAGTATCTTGAAGTTTGAACAAGGTTCGGTTAGATAAATTATCTAACCGAACATTTTCTAATGTATATTTACTAGAGTTCACCCTTACCAAATCTGCCGATATTTTCCACGAAAATTGACGCAATAGAATGACTATTACGACTCACGCCATGAAAAACAACGACGGATTTTTCTGCGCTAAATTCTAATCGACTTAATCAGTTTCTTCTTAATTACCAGACCTTAGCCTCTATCGATTCTAAATATTTCTGATGCGCCTTTAACTCATCATTATTGGCTTGAATTATGGGAAGAGATTGACGTTTTGTGGCTATTTTACGAAAGCTGTTTGTGGTATTTGTTGCTCCATCAAGCGATGTATCATCACCCAATAACAAATCGGTTTGCCCACCGGTCATTGCTAAATAAACATCTGCCAAGATTTCGGAGTCAAGCAAAGCTCCGTGCAACTGTCGATGTTCGTTTTTAATATCATAACGCTTACACAAAGCATCCAGTGAGTTGCGCTGTCCAGGGTGCATTTGTCGTGCTAATACTAAGCTATCATTGATTTCACAATAGTCTTCTAGCTTTTTAATGCCGCTTATAAGTGAAAACTCATTATTAATAAAAGCAACATCAAATGGTGCATTGTGAATAATTAGCTCTGCCCCTTTAACATAATCCAAAAAGTCTGTGGCAATGCTATCAAAGTAAGGTTTATCTGCTAGAAACTCGCTAGTAATACCATGTACTTTTAAAGCACCTTCTTCACTCTCACGATCAACTTTTATATATTGGTGATAGTTATTACCCGTAAGCTTTCGATCAACCATTTCGACACAACCAATCTCTATTATGCGATTACCATCACGAATTTCGAGACCTGTTGTTTCTGTATCGAGAAATATCTGTCTTAACATTTAGCTATTTCCTCCTTTTTCATCCATTGCTCGATTTGCCAAGTCATCAGCTCGCTCATTACCTTCATGACCACTATGTCCTTTGACCCAGTGCCATTCAACATTGTGTCTTGCAACGGCTTTATCGAGCCTTTGCCAGAGGTCTTTATTTTTCACTGGTTTTTTTGCCGCTGTTTTCCAGTCTCGTTTCTTCCAGCCTTGTAACCATTCTGTAATTCCCTGACGCACATAGTTTGAATCAGTTGTTAAACTAACATCACTGGCTCGATTTAAAATTTCAAGTGCGCGAATTGCTGCCATTAATTCCATGCGATTATTGGTTGTTTCTTTGTCATAGCCATAAATCTCTTTTTCATGCCCACCATAGCGCATAAGTGCCCCCCAGCCTCCAGGACCTGGGTTGCCTCGACATCCACCATCAGTGAAAATTTCAACTTTCTGTTTAGTCTGTGTCATAAGTTAGAATAATTTTCCCTACGAATTTTCTGAGCCGTATTATTTAAAACCACTTTACCACCGATCAAAACTGCTGGTGCTTGCCAGATTTTTTTATGAGGGCGCATTGCAACAATTTGTTTTTTTACATGAAATATATACATATTACCTAAAACAGGTGCGACAAGATTCCCCCATCGCTTAAGCCAGTTAAAGTGATGAAAAAATTGTTTCTTATTTGTGTTCGTGCCAGTGTTCACGCCTAAGCGCATTCCCATATAGTGAACATCTACTACCTCAAAGCCTAATAAAGAAAACCAGTCACGCACTCTAGGAACACTACGCATTTTATAAAGATTATTTTTTCGCTTGAATCCTGAGCGTATCAAATGACTAATACGTGAAATTGAATAAGGATTAAACCCAATTAAAATACAATGTCCTTCGGGGACTAGCACTCGATCAATTTCTCTTAAAACCTGATGAGGATCATCAGAAAGCTCAAGCACATGGCTGGCAACAACCAAATCAATATTGTCCGTAGAAACAGGTAGATGTTCGATAGAGGAAATGACAGAACCCTTAAAGGCTATATCAGATTTATTATGTTGAGAGACAAGAGAAAAATCAGCCGCTATTCTTGATGATTTCAATAAATCATGTTGCCCACTTAAAGCACCCATCTGAATTGCATAATAGCCAAAAATTCCCGACATAATATCAGCACATTTATCATCTAGGTGAGCCAGTGCAGCCTTACCTGAAAAAGTCTGATACCAGCTTGAACAATACTCCAACATTTCAGCTTTATTCTTCATAACTTGACCTGCATTGCATTTTTCACCATTATAACTTAATATATGTATACATTTAAGACTTCTCAATATAATAAAAATAAACTATATTAGATATACTTTCTTTACAAATGACACAAGGTTTGGGGATCATGCCACAAAAATTACTATTTAAAACAGCAAAGTATTTTGCTGTGTCTCTTATTGTATCATCAAGTATTAGCATCACGACAAATGCACAAGCTGATGACGATACTGATATTATTAATATAGCGGCTCAACTGGGGCTATTGCAAGCGACTCCTAATCAGAATATTCAACAAAGAGTTTATCGAGAGCCTGCTAGGGTTAAGCAAGCTCCCTATCAGGTAGGACCGAGAGTGCATAAGAGAGATCCGTATGCTGTAAGGCGAATACAAATACATCAACAAAATCAGGCACGAAGAAAAGCACATCTCGTTCGTCTTCAACAACAAAGACTACAGAATATTAATCTTCGCAGAGCCTCAGAAAAAAAAGCGTTGCAAAGACCAGTTTCGAGAGCCTCTTTAAACAGAGGTAGTTCACGTAATATCTGGGGACGCATCTTTCAAGGTTATCGAATTCGAAACTATAATTATCAACCTTTAGTCAGAAAGTTCATCAATCAACTGGCAAATAACCCTCAAAAAATTCAACGTATCACAGAACGATCTTCTGATTATCTTTATCTCGTTATAACAGAACTTAATCGCCGAGGAATGCCAACAGAGCTCGCCTATCTTCCCTTTGTTGAAAGCTCTTATCGTAACTCTGCTTACTCACACGCAGGTGCTGCAGGTATGTGGCAGTTTATACCCGCGACTGGGCGACGCTATGGGCTAATGCAAACAAGAAGTTATGATGCACGGCTTGATCCACACCAGTCAACACGGGCAGCCTTAAGCTATTTACAAAAACTTCACCGTCAATTCAGGGGTGACTGGTTATTAGCACTTGCAGCCTATAACTCTGGTGAAAATCGTGTAGCACGCGCTATTCAGATAAATTTAGAGAAAGGTCTTCCAATTGACTACTGGCATCTTGATTTGCCAAGAGAAACTCAGCAATATGTTCCACGATTGCTGGCTTACAAAGAAGTTCTAAGCCGACCCAGTGCTTATGGCTTAAGATTACAGGGAATTCCAAATGCTCCTGCACTCGCAAGAATTCAGGTTAATAAAGCAGTTGATCTTAGAAAGGCAGCAGCTTATGCAGGGATTCCATCTAAGCAATTACTTGCCTTAAACTCTGGCTATCTTCACGGTATAACTACTCCTTTATTCTCAAACAGCATTATATTGCCACGCAGACATGCAGAGATATTAAATCGAATTATTAGAGATTTACCACCCGCTGCGGATGTGCATAAAAAGCGCGCCTATCGTAGCAAATCAAATAGAAGACGTAGCAGTAGACGTAGCTATGTTCATTACAGAGTAAAGCTAGGTGACAATCTTTATAGGATCGCTAGAAAACATGGAACAACAGTCCAAAAAATCAAGCGATTAAATAAAATTAATGGCAATAATATAAAACCAGGAATTAGTTTAATTATTGCCAAAAGCAAACGTTCAAGAAAAACCTATTCTTAAATACCCGAACTAAAAAGCCACCGCAAGGTGGCTTTTTATTAACAAGAAAATCTGGTAGTGACCCAGTGAACAATAAAGAAATACTCCGTGCCTCATTACGAAAAAAAAGAACCTCTCTATCGCATATTCAACAACAAAAATCACAAAAAATAGTCAATCATGTTCTAGAATCAGGCATTTTCAAAAAAGCCCACAAAATTGGCTATTACCATGCTGTCAGGGGTGAAGCAGACCCTGCAAATCTCAATATTGGGCATAAGCAACAACAATTTTATTTACCCGTTGTTGTATCAGCATCTGAAAATAAACAACAAGGGCTTGTATTTGCCCCCGCTTTACCAGCGTCACAGCAGCAACTGAACCAATTTAATATCCCTGAACCCATCTGCGAACCGAGTGAATTAATTCAAATCTATGAATTAGATTTACTCATTATGCCACTGCTTGGCTTTGATAAAAGAGGAAACCGCCTAGGAATGGGCGGTGGTTTTTATGATCGTAGTCTTAGCTATAAGCAACAATATCCTAAAAAAAAACCTGTACTAATAGGTTTTGCCTATGACTTTCAAGAGATAGAAAGCCTGCAAGCAGAGCCTTGGGATATAGGCTTAGAATGGATAGCTACAGAAAGTGGTTTATTTAGGTGCAAATAATAGTATTAATAATACCTGAATCCGTGAGGTATTATAAAAACTTTGCAAACATCTGACCTAATTGCAACTGCCCCTGCGTACTGAAATGCACCTTATCAGCATTTTTCTTAAACGAATCAGTAGCAAAAATATGCACAAAAGGCTTTTCTTTACTAACTTTTTCCTGCGCTTTTTGTACCTCTTTCACAGCAGGGCGAAAAGCCTCAGGAATACTAACCTTTGCAATAATGAAAGCCAGTTTGGGCTTCTTAAAATCTTTACGCAATGCCCCAATGAGTTTCTTCAAATTAGCTGAATATGTCTTTGCTAACTGTACTGACTTAGTATCACGTTCGCCTTGCACCCAAAAAACAGCATGTGGATTTATTTTTACTTTTTTATTAATTCGATCTAATTGCTTCTTTAAAGTCTGATAGTGATGTCCACTCTTGAGCCAGTCTTTCATTAGACAACCACCAGGTGCAAACTTGATTATATTGATTGTTTTCTTAGGATACTTTGCCGAAATTGCATGAGCAAAAGATACTTCAGGTCCAAATTTTTTCTGTTTCGACACTTTCACTTCCGAACCATTGAGATAGAAATGAATATTCTTAGGGAGCGTTAGATTTTCTTTGCTAAGCTCTGAAACTTTACCCTGCCCTGCCATATTAGACTGCCCCAGCAAGATATAAGTGAGGCTATTATTGCTATTATCCGCCCAAGTTGATGCTGAAAAAATCGTTAATAAAAAGAATACGCATACTTTCATATAAAGCCCTTTAGTAGTAATAATAATTCTTTTTAGGGTAGCAATTCGGTTACAAGTTCATTCTGATATTTTTTTAAGGTTTGTATTTTAAAGCACCAAGATGGCCAAGCAAGACATAAAGAATAATCAATCATATTTTATTTTTTCTCTCAAATTATTGCATAGTT
>Ga0256840_1002659_pt1 | contig 15468 bp, 12 predicted proteins | sample 355202metaG_FD_185969 | JGI IMG/M metagenome (GOLD analysis project Ga0256840, IMG submission 185969) | Hydrothermal vent microbial communities from Mid Atlantic Ridge, Atlantic Ocean - 355-202 | ecosystem: Environmental > Aquatic > Marine > Hydrothermal vents | place: Atlantic Ocean: Mid... | reverse complement strand
GTTGCTGCACAGTCAAAAGGGTTGAGTACTACTGTTTTGAGTCTTATACCAGTAAAAAGATCTCACTCTGCAGCTGCTCAAGGTGGTATGCAAGCTAGCCTTGGTAACTCTAAAATGAGTAGAGGCGATAATGAAGATGTGCATTTTTCTGATACTGTAAAGGGCAGTGACTGGGGTTGTGACCAAGAGGTTGCCCGTATGTTTGTTACAACTGCACCAAAAGCAATTCGTGAGTTGGCTGGATGGGGAGTGCCTTGGACTAGAATTAAGAAAGGTTCTAGAGAAGCGATAATCAATGCTGAGAGAACTACAATTGTTGAAGATGAAGAAGTTCACGGTATGATTCACTCTCGTGACTTTGGTGGTACAAAAAAGTGGAGAACTTGTTATACAGCAGATGCAACAGGACATACTATGCTTTTTGGTGTTGCAAATGAGGCATTAAAACATAATGTAAATATTGAAGATAGAAAAGAAGCGATAGCTTTAATCCATGAAAACAATAGATGCTATGGTGCAATAGTAAGAGACCTTATAAGTGGAGAGATTACTGCTTATGTTTCAAAAGGAACCTTAATTGCAACTGGTGGATATGGAAAAATTTATAAGCAGACAACAAATGCTGTTGTATGTGAAGGAACAGGTGCTGCAATCGCTTTAAACACAGGAGTTGCAACTCTTGGAAATATGGAAGCAGTTCAGTTTCACCCAACTCCAATCGTACCATCTGGAATCCTTCTAACAGAGGGTTGTCGTGGTGATGGTGGTATCTTAAGAGATGTTGATGGATACAGATTTATGCCAGACTACGAGCCAGAGAAAAAAGAGCTTGCTTCAAGAGATGTTGTCTCAAGAAGAATGCTTGAGCATATTAGAAATGGAAAAGGAGTTAAATCTCCATATGGTGACCATTTATGGCTAGATATATCTATTCTTGGTCGTGAACATATAGAGAGAAACTTAAGAGATGTTCAGGAAATTTGTCAAATATTCAATGGAATCGATCCAGCAGATGAAGGACCTAAAGGTTGGGCTCCAGTTCTTCCTATGCAGCACTATTCTATGGGTGGAATAAGAACAAAACCAACAGGTGAATCGCAAAAACTTTCAGGGCTTTTTAGTTGTGGAGAAGCAGCATGTTGGGATATGCATGGATTTAACAGACTTGGAGGAAACTCAGTAAGTGAGACTGTTGTTGCTGGTATGATTGTTGGTAACTACTTTGCTGATTATTGTAAAAGTAATGATATTGATATTAGTACAAAAACTCTTCAAAATACACTTGATGAACAAACAAACTATATAAAAGGACTTATTGAAAAAGAGGGAACACATGATGTTTTTAAAATCAAAAATGAGATGAAAGCAATTATGTGGGATAAAGTTGCAATTTTTCGTGATGCGGAAGGTTTAAACTATGCTGTTGATAAACTTGAAGAGCTATATAAGATGTCATTAGATGTTAAAGTTAAGTCTAAAACACTCTCAGCAAATCCTGAGCTTGAAGAAGCATATCGAGTACCTATGATGCTAAAACTTGCCCTTTGCGTAGCAATGGGAGCAAGAGAGAGAACTGAGAGTCGTGGAGCACACTATAGAGAGGACTATCTTAAGAGAGACGATGCAAACTGGCTTAAAAGAACTCTAACTTCTTGGAAAAAAGGTGATACACTTCCTACTATAACTTATGAAGAATTAGACATTATGAAGATGGAAATGCCTCCAGCATTTCGTGGATATGGTGCTAAAGGCATGTTAATAGAAAATGAAAAAAGCTTAAAAAGACAAGAAGAAGTGGATAAGATAAGAGAAGAGATGGAAGCAGCAGGAAAAGATAGACATGAGATTCAAGAGGCGCTTATGCCATTTGAATTACAACCATATTACAAAGTTAAAAACGAGAGATTTGGAGATGCAAAATGAGTAGAACAGTAACTATAAGAGCACTAAAATATAATCCGAATTCAAAAGTTTCTAAGCCACACATGGTGGAGTATAAGCTTGAAGAGACAGATGGAATGACACTTTTTATTGCACTTACTAAGATTCGTGAAGAGATGGATGCGGATCTATCTTTTGACTTTGTATGTCGAGCAGGTATCTGTGGAAGCTGCGGTATGATGGTAAATGGTAAACCTCAATTAGCTTGTAGAACGCTTACAAAAAATTATGAAGATGGTGTTTTAGAGTTATTTCCAATGCCAGCTTTTAAACTTCTCAAAGATCTTTCAGTTGATACTGGTAACTGGATGAATGAGATGAGCAAAAGAGTTGAGAGTTGGATTCATACAAATGAAGAGGTAGATATTTCTAAGCTTGAAAAACCAATTGAGCCTGAAGTTGCAGATGAGACATTTGAACTTGATCGCTGTATAGAGTGCGGAATTTGTGTTGCAGCTTGTGGGACAAAATTGATGCGTCCAAATTTTATTGGTGCTGTTGGTTTGAATAGAGTTGCAAGATTTAGGGTAGACCCACATGATAATAGAACTGATGAAGACTTTTATGAGCTAGTTGGTGATGATGATGGAATTTTTGGATGCATGAGCCTCTTGGCTTGTGAAGATAACTGTCCAAAACACTTGCCTTTACAGAGCAAGATTGCTTATATGAGACGAAAGCTAGTAGCTGTTCGTTAAACTTTTTTGAGGATGACAATTTAGTATCATCCTCAAATATTTTTTTAGTATAATACTTCTGTGATAAGAATATAAAGGATATATAATGTGTGTAAGTAGAATTCAAAGACTATTAACATCTTTTGTTTTAGGTTTAGTAATAGCTCTATATTTTATGGGTTATACTACAGTTGCTCTATGGCTTCAAGTTTTTGTAATAGTTATGTTGCTAGTATGGGCAATTACAAATTTTTGCCCTTCAATTTGGGTATTAAAAAAGATTTTTCCACCTTGTAGTTGGGATAAATAGCACAGGATATATATGCATATTATAAATGATTTTTTTCTTCTTGTGTGGAGGGAAGACGCAAAAAGGCTATTTTCAAGCTATGGCGATATAAATAGCTTTTTGCAATCAAAATTTAAGGGCGACTACGAAGTTTTTTCTGATTATATATCGATATTACTTATTGTTTCAGACTCAAATTTAGAAAAATTTAGAGAGATTAAAGAAGCAAGAGAAGCTATGACATATATGTCTGGATTTAATGAATGGGATAAAAAAAGAGTTCAGTATATTCAAAAAGAGATATTGAATTTTTTAGTCCTTAAAGGAAGCAATAAACTCAATAAAGATGTACAAAAAAAGTTTGATAGATTAAGAAAAGAGGATATTCTTGGTTATGAGAAGGCAAGAAAACTAATCAGCTTACTTGCTTTAATCAAGGATAAAAAAGAGGAAGTAGAACCTCTTCATATAGTAAAAGCAAAAGATGGATCAAATTTTTATGAGAATGCAATAAATCTATTTTGTGCATCAATAGAAAATTTAAAAAATGCAGTAGAAGACAATACTTTACTAAAAAAGCTTGATAAAATTCCAGAAAAACTAAAGAAACAAAAATTTTCTATAGGTATAACTGGTGTTATGAATGCAGGAAAATCAACAATGTTAAATGCCCTTTTGGGTGAAGAGATATTAGGAACATCTGTTATTCCAGAAACTGCCAATCTGACTCTTATAAAATATGCAAAAAAACCAAGTGCAAAAGTAAATTTTTGGAATCAAAACGAGTGGGATAGTATTGAAAAAAGTGCAGAAACATTAGAAAATATGAAACCTTTTATTAGAGAGACATATAGTCATTTTGGTGACAAACTTAGTGATTATATTACTAATGAGGGAATTAGTTATGAAATAGGTATAGATGAATTACCACAGTATACCTCTGCAGAGTACTCAAATAAAAAATGTAACCTTATTAAAAGTGTCGAGCTATACAGTGATTTAAAGTTTGTTGAAAATGGAGTTGAAATAGTAGATACACCAGGTCTTGATGATCCAGTTATTCAGCGAGAAGAGATAACAAAAAGCTATGTATCACAGTGTGATTTGATGGTACATCTTATGAATGTAAATCAAAGTGCTACAGAAAAAGATATCGAGTTCATAACAGACTCACTTCTTTATCAAAATATTGCTCGTTTATTGATTGTAATAACAAGAGTAGATACCGTTAGTGTGGATGAGCTTAATGAAGTTATTAAATATACAAAGCTAAGTATAAAAACAAAGCTAGAGAGTCTCAATAAAAAAAGTAGTTTTGATAGTATCATTGAGAAGATTGACTTTATACCAATTGCAGGACTTAAAGCACTAAACCATAGGCTAGGAAAAGGTGATAGTAGCTATCCGTTAGAAAAAACAGGTATATTGCGAGTCGAATCATACTTGGAAGATATTTTGTTTGGAAGTACATCCCAAAAAGTTAAATTAATAATTGATGCAAATAAAAAAGAGTTAATTCAAATCATCAATAACACTAAAAAAGCTCTACATGAAGAGAAGAGTTTATTAGGTAAAAGTGTAACAGAGATTGCTAATGAGCATAAAAATTATAAAGAAGAGATTTATAATTTAAAAAGTAAGATTGAGAGTTTAAATGAGAAAATAAATAATGAAAAAGATGAATTAATTAACTACTTTACAACTCTCGAGAATTTTGCCAAAAACAAGTTCAATTCACTTCAGGCAGTAGTAAAAAGAAGGGTTCTTGATGATGTTTCATATGAAATAAGAAAGAGTAAAAAAAGACCAGAAGCTCAAAGAATTTCATATATAATAGATACGGCTATAAAAGATGGCTTAATTGATCTCCTTCGTGATTATAGATACCAGTTTATTAAAAAAATAGAAAACTCTTTTGAAAAAATTGCTCTAGATTTTAAAGGTTTTATCAAAGGAAGTGAGCATAGAAGTGATGCTAAAGAATTTTTCAAAAAGTATTTTACAGATTCTAATCTATTAAATTCAAATGCAGTTCTAATAGCAAAAGTAAATAGTGCTATTAAGTCACACTCAAAAAAAGATATTGATGGCCTTAGTATAATACTAGATGAGTATTTTGAGGGTGCATTCATGGAGCTTTATAACAAGTTTAGATTAAAAATTGATAGTATAAACCAAGAACTTGTTTATCAGTTTGAACATGAGTGTAAGGCTCCAATAGAGAGAGTTGAATTTGAAATGAGTACAAAAGAAAAGATTTTAGAGAGTGCTAAAAAAATGGTAGAGGACAGATCATATGATACATCTTTGAGGCTTAAGGAGATTGATCTTAAGCTACATGTTCTTGAGAAGGTTGAGGGAAGTTTATGAGTGTACTTGAAAATTTTATAGTATCATATAGAAGTCTATTTATTAAGCAGACACCACTATTTGATGAGACTCTTGTAGGATTAATTCAAAAAACTCAATATACACTTCTTGATGATAAAATGTCACCATCAAAAGAGCTTAAAGAAAAACTTTCACACTTATTAATTAGGGCAAAAGAGCCTATGAAAGTTGCAATTACAGGGCAGTTTTCAAGTGGAAAATCTACTTTTTTAAATGCACTGTTATCAAAAAATATTCTTCCAACAGGAATCACTCCTGTAACTTCAAAAGTCAACTATATAAAATATGGTGATGAAATTAAAATTAAAATTAGCTATAAAGATGGAAGAGAGGAGTTTCAAAGTGCTCAAAATATTGCTAAGTTTACAGACCAAAGAGAAGAGGTCGAAGAGATTAAGTACCTAACTTTATATGCTCCACTTTCTCTTTTAAAAGAGATTGAATTTGTAGATACTCCAGGTCTTAATTCACAAGCAACAACAGATACAAAAACAACTCAAAAAGTTTTAAAAGAGGTAGACGGTATTATCTGGTTGAGTCTTATAGATAATGCAGGCAAACTTAGTGAAGCAAAGGTTTTAAAAGAGTATTTAAATGAGTATCAAAATAAATCTCTTTGTGTTTTAAACCAAAAAGATAAGTTCTCAAAAGAGCAGATAAAACAGACAACTAATTATGTTAAAAGTAGTTTTGCTGAGTTTTTCAGTGAAGTAATCCCAATTTCTGCGAAGCAAGCGTTAGAATCTAGAAGTCATGACAAAAATCTTATTGTAGAAGAAAAACTAGAAGAATTTTTAGAAAGAGTATCAACTAAAATTAAAGAAAATAGACTTAAAGATATACAAAAAGAGTATGATATATATAAAAAAGAGGTTGATAAAATTCTAAATAGTGATTTAAATAAAAATATAGAACTATTAAATGAGTCCAATATACAGAGTGTGTTGGAATTTATTAATCAGGAGATTAGACCACTTGCAAACAGTTCGAAAGATTTTGCAATTAAAAAAGATATAACTCAAATTTCTAAAATACTTACAAACCAACACCATATTTTTTTACGCATATACGATGAACTCTCATCAGAGCTTGTTGGTTTTGAAGCTGAAGCAGATAAAAAATTTGCAGATTTAAAAATTAGATTTACTAAAAAATTAAAAGATGCATATTTGAGAATTGAAGAGATTATTGATACTATAGCCAATGATATTTATAATCATATAGAGACTACAAAAAGGGTGAGATATGCAGGGGTAAAATCTGGCTTTTTAAGTAAAAAAACCACATATGAAGCAGTCGAATATAAAGCACTAAGGATCGATGCAGATTTAGTTTATAAGCATCTTTTTTATGATGATAATATTGTTGGAAAAATGTTTAAAAAATATGTTAGAAATCTAAAAGAGATTCAAGATGAAGTCAATGAAAACAATGCTTTAGTCTATGATATGCTTAAAAAAAGAATTAGAAAGTGGCAAAATCCATATGAATTTATAAGAAAGTCAGAAGAGCTTCACTCGGATATAGAATTTGCAAATATGCGAAAATTTGCTTCAAAAGCATATGAAAATATATTAAAACCATTTAGTGATGAGATACATTCATCATATGCTAAGATAAGTTCAGAGTTTAACCACCTTAGCTCTGCTGTTAGTTTTAACTATCAAAATGCCACTGAAGTAAGTATTGCATTTTTGGAAAAAAAGATAGAACAGTCAATTAAACTTTATGAGGAAAATCCAACAAAGTTTACACTGTATCAGCCAAAGATTGATGAGATTAAAGAGCGTCTAAAGATAAGTTTTCATCTCTATGAACTACAAAATATGATGAACACAAATAATACATTTTTAAATAAAAACTATAATCGACTCATTAAGGAGTTTAAGCTCATCAATGAGGAGAGAAAAGCATTTATTCAAACAAGAGAAGAGAGACATCATAAAACTATTGAGATTTTAGCTCGACATGTAGAGTCTATTGCAATAGAGTAAATTGAACCCTCTGAAAGGGTTCAATTTTATATTTGGTCTCTATTTTTTAAAAGTTCGTAAAGTTTTAATATAGAAATAAAAAGAGCAGTAATTGCAGGACCTAGAATCATACCCCAAAAGCCAAAAGTAGAAAGTCCAGCGATGATAGCAAAGAAGATAAGTAATTCACTGATCTTTGTAGGAACCTTTGCAAAGGTATTTATATATTTGATTATAAGTGGTTTTATAAATGTATCAGCTATAATAGAGATGACTATAATCGAATATGATGCTATTATGATTGCGTTCATTGTATTTCCATTAGCCAATTCATAAGCAGATATGGGCATCCACATCAGTGCCCCTCCAACTATAGGAATGAGTGATGCAAAACCGTAAAGAATTCCCAATAAAAGACCATCATATCCAAAAAACATTCCCAAAATAGCAAATAGAGCCCCTTCAAAAATAGCTGTTACAAGAATAGAGTAAAAAAGTACACTCATGACATTTGCTACCTCTTCAAAAACAATGTCAATCTCTTTGTTATCTAATGGGGTCAAATTTTTTGCATACTGGACCATCTCTTTTCCATATAGATTAGAAAAGAAGAAAAATATAATGATTAAAAACATATCTTTTAAGAAGTTAGCACTATTTTTCCCTATAAATGCAGCATAAGAAAGGGTATTTTGGGTAAGACTAGCTAAATCTAGATCTTTTAGATACTCATCGATCTTTGGATTTAAAAATGATAGAGTATCAGGTAATTTAATATTATATGATGATATGTATTTTATGGTTTCATCTATTACCTTAGGATCAAAGCTATTGACCGTTGCTCCGATGGAGGTTATGATATAAACTATAGGTCCAAAAAATAGAATTGAGAGTAGGAGTGTAGACAAAAAAGCAGACACTACTCTGTTTTTAATGAGCTGTGAAAATTTTAGATTGATGCTATATGTAGCAACTGAAAGAAGTGCAGCAATAGTAAGTGTTAGTAGAAATGGTTGGTATAGTTTTAATATCCAGTAAAGAACAACTAAGAAGATTGCCCCAAAAAATACTTTATTACTACTCATGATTAAATAACCCCATATCAGTATTTGGATGAGTAAGTCTAAAAACTTCATAGGATTTTGGTGTTGCAACCCTTCCTCTTGCAGTTCTTTCTATATATCCTTTTGCTAAGAGGTATGGTTCTATTACATCTTCAACTGTTCCCTCGTCTTCACTTAATGCTGCTGCAATGGTACTAAGTCCCATAGGTCTTCCTTTTGCACTTATGAGGATTTCTAAGAACCTAAGGTCAAGCTCATCAAACCCTAAGTCATTGACTCCAAGCTCATCTAGCCCGTACTTTGCTCTTTTTAGACTGATATTTGTTTCATTTTCAACATCTGCATAGTCTCTGATTCTTTTAAGAAGTCTAAGTGCAATTCTTGGAGTTCCACGACTTCTTTTTGCCATTTCAAGTGAAGCATCTTCTTGACAAACTTTTTCCAGCTTTTTTCCAGCTTTTTTGATGATTTTAGATAGATCATCATTGTTATAAAATTGAAGTCTAAAGTGCATGCCAAATCTATCTCTTAGGGGGGAGCTTATCATACCAGCTCTCGTTGTAGCTCCTATGAGAGTAAATCTTGGTAGGTCAATCTTAATAGTTTGAGCAGCAGGACCACTTCCTATGATGATATCAAGCCTAAAGTCTTCCATTGCAGGGTAGAGTATCTCCTCAATTGCGGGTGAAAGTCTATGAATCTCATCTATAAAAAGGATATCTCCCTCTTCTAGATTAGTCAAAATCGCAGCTAAATCACCACTTTTTTCTATCATAGGAGCGGCAGTCATCTTTATGTTTGCTTTCATCTCATTTGCAATAATATATGCTAAAGTTGTTTTACCAAGTCCAGGAGGTCCAAAGAAAAGAACATGATCTAGTGCTTCGTCTCTTTTTTTTGAAGCTTTTATGAAAACTTGAAGGTTTTTTTTGATTTTATCTTGACCAATATAGTCTTCCCAAGTTGTTGGGCGCAAAGATGTCTCATACTCATTTTCAAAAGTTACTTTGTCGATTTCAACTATGCGTTCCATAACTGCCTTTACCTGCCATCTATATTTTTAGATAAAAAGAGAAAATGACAAATTTTAGGCAGTTCAATGAAAGCCTAGCTATAGCTAAGGTGAATTGAACTAACGAAATAGTTGGCGTTTTCTCTTTTTACCCAAAGGGTGGCTTATATTTGTCCTTATTGCTTCGTTAAAGTTTTTTATCTTAGCTAAGGCTAGGATTTCAAAACTTTTCCTCACACTAAGGACAAATATAAGCCATCTAAAAGTATAGATGGCAGGTAAAGGCAGTTTAGTAAGTATGCTCCTGCGCTGGAAAATCTCTGTTTTGCACATCTTTTACATACTCATCAACAGCTTTTTCTACAACACTTGCACCATCAAGATATTTTTTGACAAACTTTGGCTGAAACTCTTGAAAAAATCCAAGCATATCACTCCATACAAGAACCTGTCCATCAGTTGCATTACCGCAACCAATACCTATAGTTGGAATAGAAACAGCTTCAGTTATACGCTTAGTAGCATCTGCCTTAATACCTTCTAATACAAGTAAAAATGCACCAGCTTTTTCAACAGCTTTTGCATCTTCTATGAGCTTTAGTATATCTTTTTCATCTTTGCCTCGGATTTTATATCCACCTTCACTCCTTACATACTGAGGCATTAGCCCAATGTGTCCAACAACTGCTATAGAGTTACTTGTAAGTGCTTTGATGATATGAGCTCTCTCAATGCCACCTTCAATCTTGACAGCATGTGCATCAGTCTCTTGGTATACTCTAGAAGCATTTTTAAGTGCTTTTTGTTCGTCTGTGTATGTTCCAAATGGCATATCGCAAATCACAAATGTATCTGGAGCACCTTTACAAACCGCATTTGTATGATAAATCATAATCTCAAGAGTAGCACTTAGAGTATCTGGTTTCTTGTTGAAACTCATATTTAGGCTATCACCTACTAAAATCATATCAGTTCTATTGTTAAATATTGATGCAAAAAGAGCGTCATAAGCAGTTATTACTGTTAGTGGAGTTCTGTTTTTTGCATTTTTGATTGATGTTACTGTTTGCACTAAAAACCTTTAAAATTTTTTTATTAAAATTTAATTTTATCTAAAAAATGGTATGATTAGAATTAAAGGAAGATTATGGGTCTATTTTCACAATTAGAAGTTGATTTTGATTTAGAAATTGTTGAAGACTTTGTTTCGCATTATGGAATTATGTGTGAGACTATGGAGCCACTTATAATTGGGCTTGGAAAAGAAGAGTATTATGAAAATAATATCAGAGAGCTATTCAGAATTTTTCACAATTTAAAATCTGCAGCAGGCTTTTTGAAACTTGAGCCTATTATTAAATTAGCTACATTGTGTGAGGATGTGGCAGAAGAGGCAAGAGAGATAGATGGACCAGCAACAGATGAGTTTATAGATTGGCTGCTTTTAGTAAGTGACCAGTTTGAAAAATATAGACTCAATATTGAAGAAGATGATGAATATTTTGGTATGCTTGAGCCACTCATAATTAAAGTTCCTATACATTTACAAAAACATTAAGAGATAATATGAAAAAATTGGTAGCATACATAACTACAGGGTTTCCTAGTAGTAGTTTTACAATTGACTTAGCATTGTCATTAAAAGAAGCTGGAGTTGACTCTCTTGAGCTTGGTATCCCATTTTCTGATCCGGTTGCAGATGGACCAGTTATAGAACAAGCCAACCTAAAAGCACTTCAAAATGGCTTTAAAATGGAGCAACTTTTTGATGTTTCAAAGCAGATAGCTAGCACGATAGATACACTTTGGATGGGCTACTTTAACTCTTTTTACCACAAAGGCATGGATAGCTTTACATGTAGAGCTAAAGAGTACGGGGTAAGTGGGTTTATTATTCCAGATCTACCTCATGAAGAAGCAGTTGCATATAGCAATTTGATGAAAGAAAAAGAACTCTCAATGATATCTTTTGTAGCTCCAACAGACTCCCACGAACGCATAAAAGAGGTTGTACAAAACAGTAGTAAGTTTATCTACCTTGTGGCATATGCAGGTATCACAGGAAGTGGGGCAAGTGAAGACTTGACAGATACAATTAGAAGCATAAGAGCATCTAGTAAAACTCCAATTTACATAGGTTTTGGAGTAGATGAAAATACAGCCAAAGAAAAAGTAAAAGGTGTAGATGGAGTTATAGTAGGAAGTGCCTTTGTGAAAATTCTTTTAGATGAAAGCATAAGTAATACTCAAAAAATATTTAAAATTTCTACCTTAGCAAAGAGGATAAAAGAGATTATAAACTGACAATAGAAAATTTCTCAAAAAGTATTTCTTTTTGTAGCTTTAGGGGATTGTAGGGACGAGCAGTCCCTGCCAATATAGTGAGCTTTGCTCAATATATTGTGTAAGCAGTAGTTATAAACGAGGCTTAAAGACTAAGAGTAGCACAGGTAGCAGAAGTATAGCTCCTAAAAGTGCCATTAACATTGCTGCCATTGTTAAAAAGCCAAAGTAGACAGTAGGGGTAAAATTAGATAAAATCAGTATTGAAAACCCAAGCATAATAGTAAAAGTTGTGTAGTACATGGCATATCCAACACTACTGTGCGATCTATGCATTGCTTTTGTAAAGTCCCCATCAATCTTTAGCTCTTCATAAAAACGGTGAATGTAGTGAATTGTATCATCAACACCGATACCCATGCTGATTGCCGCAATTGTGATGGTCATAAGGTCAAGCGGGATGTTAAACCAACCCATAAAGCCAAAGATTACACCTATTGAAACAGCATTCGATGTTATGGCAATAAGAGCTATTTTAATATTTTTAAATATGAACATAAACATCATAAAAAGTAAAATAAGAACAAAACCAAGTGTAATTATCTGTGATTTAAATAGAGACTGCAGCATGTTATTGTAAAGAATCATAAGGTTAGATTGTCTAAAATATGCACTTTTGGGGTCTACTATCTGTGATAAGTCATGATTTATTTCTTGTATTAATTTATCTCTTCTTAAGTTTTCGTTAGAGTCAACAACTCTTGTAGCGAATCTAACTTCATTTTTATCTATATTTAAATATGGGGTCAATATGGTTTTTTTAAATTTCTCAGGAAGTTTATTATACAGAAGTGCAAGAGAAAAGTTATCTAACTCTTTTCCCTCATTTAGTTTTTTCCCAAGCTTTAATATTGTTGCAAATGATTGTACATTGCCAATTTCTGGTTTTGAGTCAAGATAGTCATGAATCTGCATAATGAGTTTCATTTTCTCTTGAGTAAACCAGTATTGATTTTCATTTTTTTCATTTTCAAATTCGCTACTAAAATCTTCAAAATCATCGTCTAAATTTGTTTGGATTGTTTTAGCTTTAGTTTTAGTTTTGTCTTTAAACCTTACAATAACATCAAGAGGTGTTGTTCCTCCTAGCTTAGAATCGATTATTTCCATACCTTTGTATATCTCAGTAGATGGTCTAAAATAGTTAATAAAGCTATTTTCAACGATGAGTTTAGCAGCACCAGAAAGGCTAAATAGTACAACTAGTATAGATACAACTATAATTATATTTTTGTAGTGTTCAACCCAATTGGAGAGTATAGCTGTTGGTGAAAATCTTTGTCTGTTTTCAATATCACTTTTTGACTTTGGAAGTCTTACTAAAATGGCAGGAAATAGTATAAATGAGATTAAAAGAGATATAGCAATCCCACTACTCATCATCCAGCCTAGATTAATAATAGGAAGAATATTAGAAAAAATTAGTGAAGAAAAGCCTACAATTGTAGTAATTATTGCAAAAAAAGATGGAGATAATTTTGAAAGCATAGTTTCAAGAACTAACTCTTTTTGTGAACAGTTTGGACACTTATGTACCAACTCTCTATAACGAACTATAAGGTGCAGAACAATTGCAAGAGTAATAATGAGCTGTAAAGCTATAAAATTAGAGGAAATTACAGTAACTTCCCAGCCAAAAAAACCTAAAACACCAGCTGTTATAACAATAGAGCTTATACAAATTAATACTGGTATTATAACCCATCTTAGCTCTTTAAAAGTTACCCAAAGTACAATAATAAGCAGTAAAAGAAGAGCAGTTCCAAAAACAAATAGGTCATTTTTTACAAAGCTAATAAGATCATCGCTAATCATATTCACGCCACCTAAAAAGAGCTGTCCACCGCTTTTGTGTTTAGATAAAATCGAGCGTATATTTTGTATAAAAATATGATTTTTATCTCTTTGCATATCTCTATCTCTTTTAGAAAGTGCCTCTTCTTCTTTAAGGTTCAATACAATTGCAGTTGTTTTAAAATCACTACTTACTAGATTGTTTTTATATAGTGGACTTGTAAGGAGCTCTTTTTTTACAACATCTAGATTCAATTTAGAATTTTCTAATGTAGGTATATTGGTAATAAGCTCTTTAATAGGTTTATTTGCACTTAGAAGAAGAGGAGCATTAAGTATAGAGGTAATTGAGTCTATCTGGTCCAACTTCATAAGTTCCTGACTCATTTTTTTTATTTCATTTTGTGTATATTTGCTTAGAAGTGGCTTGTTTGGTGTATATGCTATTACTAAAATACTTGGTGTTTTAAACTCTGCTGCAACTTCCCTAGTAAACATCAAATCAGCATCATTTTTCAATAATATTGTATCACTAGATGCATCAATCTTAAGTTTTGTTGCTCCAAACATAAAGAGTATAACCACTAGCCCAACTAGAGCAATTGCTTTTAGTGGGTTTGGAAGTAAGATTTTGTTGTAAAAACTTTTTATCATTTAGAGGCGATTTTTCCTAAAAGAGTCTCATATGATTCATGTTCTAATATATTGTTAAATTGTGATCTATATATCTGTATAAGACTAATTCCTAAAATATCAACATCATAAATTAGCCAGTCACCAGTTTTTGTTTTATAAAATTTATATGCTATGTCGTAACTCTCTTTAGTTCCTACAAGTTGAGTAAGAAGAATAGTCCTCTTTGAGTTAAGCTCCTTAAGACCAATTATGTTTAGTTTTTCATCAGTGTATATGCTGATTTTATCTACAAATGAGTTTTTAAGTTGTTCAATAAATTTTTTTGTAAACTCATCTCTTTGCTCACTACTCATTTTTATCCAATTTGACTTGCCAAGCGAGAGTTTCGTCATAAGTGCATAATCAAATACATCATTAAAGAGTGGAAATATCATGTTTGCTTTTTCATTAAGAGTTAAATCTTTTTTAACAATTATAGCTGTTGCATTATTAATCTTTTGCTCCATAACAGGAACAATATCTTTTTTTTGAATTGCATATAGCGAAATGCATGCCAATACTAATAATAAAATTTTTCTCATTTCATTCCTCAATAAGTTTATCTCTTCGTTGCTCATATACACTTTTTAAAAGTTCATATAAGTTTACAGAATTTTTTCTTATATTTTCATATTCATTCATATGTAAAGAGTATTCATTTTCAACTTTGTAAGTATTCATAAGCAAGTAAACATTGTTAGACTCGAAAATATCCCAATCTTTTTTTTGTGCATAGTTAACAGGATCAATAAAACTGTCAGCTACTAAGCCAATGGTATCTCTTAAATTAGAAGGACCAAATAGAGGCAGTACAATGTGTATGTTGTTTCCCATACCGTAGTAGCCAAGAGTCTGTCCAAAGTCTTCATTGTGTCTCTCAATCCCACCTTCACTTTTTGCAATATCAATAAATCCAGCAATGCCATATGTTGAATTAATAGCAAATCTAACACTCTCTTCAAAGGCATTATTAAATTTTAGTTGCAAAAGGTTATTGGTGAGACGAATTGGAAATCGTATGTTATGAAAAATATTAGAAACACCTTCACGAAAAGGTTTCGAAGCAATAGCCTTGTAGCCCCTTGCAATTGGTCCCATGATATTCATGTAGATGAAATCATTAACCTTAGTCATAGGTACATTGTAAACTTGAAGTGGGTCCCAAGACCTCTCTTTTTGAGTTTCAAACTCATCCTCAAACTCATCGAATGAATTGTTTGATTGAGCATTTAGATATGATAATAAGAGTAAAAGAACTATAAAAAACCTAATCAAAATTGCCCTTTATCAAAAAATGGTGGAGTTGTCC
>Ga0256840_1002658_pt1 | contig 15469 bp, 10 predicted proteins | sample 355202metaG_FD_185969 | JGI IMG/M metagenome (GOLD analysis project Ga0256840, IMG submission 185969) | Hydrothermal vent microbial communities from Mid Atlantic Ridge, Atlantic Ocean - 355-202 | ecosystem: Environmental > Aquatic > Marine > Hydrothermal vents | place: Atlantic Ocean: Mid... | reverse complement strand
TCTCTTATAGCCTCTTGCTCTTTTTGAATCATCTCACTAAAAAATATTTTAGCACGACGTTGTCTATCCATTGCTCGGTTAAACTCAACACGAGCTCCAGACATATCATCTTTTTTCATATATGCAAGAGCTTTATAGGTGTTCGTCATTATGCCATCATACTCACTTCCTATGTAAGGTCTTGTAGTATCATTTAAAAGTGTTGATTTTATTGTTTGAGTTATATCTTGTGCGAGTATCTGTTCTCTGTAGTACTTCATCAACTCTTCGCTAGAGTCAAAATGGCTGATACTTTTGTTAGTGTCATTTGCAAAAAGATAAGCAGAGCCACTTTGTAGTTGCCATAGAAGATTGTTTTTGTCATATATGTCGCGTTTATTAATATTTTGGCTAGTAAATGCAGCTGCATCTTTGTAAGAACCTTGGGCCACAAGCATATCTGCTTTTATCATTGCCTGTTTTGGTGCACAGCCAGTAAATATAAAAATTGTAAGGAGTGTACTTAGTAAAATGCTTTTCATCATAAAGCAGTGTAACGACAGAAGTGTTAAAGATGGCTTATTTAGCATTTTTTATAATAGACTTCTTGCATAACCTAAGTATACTTCAGAGGGAAGAAAAAAAGATGAAATTGTGTAAAAGCTTTTTTTCAGTGTAGCCATAGCTACGGTGACTAAAAGTTTTATGCAAGTTCGCTTTTTTTATCCCTCCCTTTGGGCAATTTAGAGAGAGCTTTACTCTTCGTTTGATAACCTTCATCGTAGCTATGGCTATGATGGAGAACATCTGCCTTGATTAAAACTCTCTCTAAATTGCTGAAGTATACTTAGGTTATGCAAGAAGTCTAATTAATTTCAAAGAAAGTTTATATATAATAATCATACATAATTTTTATTTATAATAGATGGAGAAAATATGGAGAAATTTTTAAACTACTTTAAGCCATTACTCACAATTGCAGATAAAGACTCAGATACTGAGGATATAAAACTACAACATGGATTTTTAATCTACATGGGCTTACTAATGAGCTCTGGAGGAGCTCTTTGGGGAACAATATGTCTTGTAAATGATTTGTATCTTCCAGCGATAGTTCCTTTTTCATATATATTTATTACAAGTTTAAACTTTTTTTATCTGAGCAAAACCAAAAACTTTTTAGTTTCACAAAAAATACAGATATTCTTATCACTACTTTTACCATTTCTATTTCAGTTCTTACTAGGTGGTTTTGTAGCAAGTGGTGGTAATGTACTATGGTCTGTGATAGCTGTTTTTGGTAGTTTTACACTGCGAAATAAAAAAGATAGTGTGACATGGCTTATGTTATTTATACTGCTTATGATATTTAGTGGTTTAGTAGACTCTGAGGCTAAAAGATTTGATGTCGGTTTGAGTGAGTCGTTTATTATTTTCTTTTTTGTGATTAACTTTATAATGACAATCTCGATTATTTTCTCTTTATATTATTATTTTGTAAGTAGTGAAGAAAAAGCTAGAAAATCACTCCAAGCCAGTCTTGAAGAACTCAGAAAAACACAAGAAAGACTCATAGCATCTGAGAAAATGGCTTCACTTGGTTCCTTAGTGTCAGGTGTGGCTCATGAGATAAATACACCTCTTGGGGTAGGATTAACAGGAGTTTCACAAATAAGTCACGAGATAAAAAGCATTGAAAAAAACTATGTTTCTGATACACTCACAGAAGAGGCACTGCTGGGTTCTGTAAAGACGATAAAGGACTTAACAAAGACCATTATGGAGCGTTTAAACAATGCAGTTGACCTTGTTAAGTCATTTAAAAATATCTCTATTGATCAGCATTTAGAAGATAGGCGTGAGTTTCTTCTTCAAGAGTATATTGATGACTTGATACTTAGTTTACAAAACCCAATTAAAAGTAAAAATATTATTGTTAATAATACAATTGATAGTAATATACTTATGAATAGCTACTCAGGAATATTTTCACAGATATTTTCAAATTTTATTTTAAATTCTGTACTTCATGGTTTTACAGAAGAGTCAGAAAATAAAATCGAGATTTATACGAAAGTAGATGATAAACTTACTATCTCTTATAGAGACAATGGAAGTGGTATTACTGATGAAGTACAAAAGAAGATATACGATCCATTTTTTACTACAAAACGCGGGCAGGGTGGTAGTGGACTTGGAATGAACATAGTCTATAACCTAGTTACTCAAAAACTAGGTGGCAGCATAAATATTGTTAGAGTAGAGCCACATGGTCTTGGTTTTGATATTATTTTAGACATTTCGCATATAAAGGCATAAAAATGGCAAATATTAGTTTCGCAACAAATAAAACAAAAGAGTTAGACATAGATATTAAAACATATAAAGTTCTAATTGTAGATGATGATAAATCGATTCATGAAGTTACAAATATGGCGATTAATGCAATGGAGTTTTCAGATTTTAAAGTTGAAATACTGCCAGCATATAGTGCAAAAGAAGCAAAAATAATTTTACAAGATGAAACAGACATAGCACTTGCACTTATAGATGTGGTTATGGAGACACCTGAAGCAGGACTAGAATTAGTAGAACATATACGTAATGAACTCAACAACAAGCTCATGCGACTTATAATCCGAACAGGGCAAGCAAATGATTTCCCACAGATGGAAGTTATACAGAAGTATGATATAAACGATTTTAAAGAAAAAACAGAACTAACCATTGAGCGTCTCTACACCACTCTACGGTCTTCAATAAAACAGTACGAACAGTTACTAAGTTTACAAAATAAATATGAAGAAACATATGAACAACTCGTTACAAATCCTCTTACAAAATTACCAAACCGCATAAAATTGACAGAAGATTTTTCCCATCAATCTAACCAAACTCTAATCCTAATAGATATTGTTGGCTTTAGTATCATAAACGATAGACACGGTTATGGCGTTGGAGATGTTGTCTTAAAAGAACTAGGTGGGTTTTTAAGTTCGATGTACTCTAGTACATTTAAAGTTTATCACATCAGTCATGATCTTTTTGGCTTGGTAACAGATAAAGATCATTTAGAAAATCTTGTATCAACAGTGGAGGCAATTAAAGAGGATATTTCTAAACTCAATATTGTTACAAATAACTTTAACAATACTATTGAAACAACTATCGGTGTTGCCTATCAAACAGAAGAAGATATTTTTAGAAAAGCAGAACTTGCATTAAAAGAGGCGAGAAATACTGGAAAAAATCAGATTAAGTATTATTCAAGTGATCTTAAAATAATCAAAAAAATCAGTAATGCGAACCACTGGACACCAATTATTAAAAAGGCACTTGATAGTAATGGAATGTTAGCTTATGCCCAGCCGATATATAGCATGAAAGATAACACTATAGAAAAATACGAGTTGCTAGTGCGTTTAAAACATGAAGAAACAGTTTACACTCCATATTACTTTCTTGAAGCTGCAAGTGACAGCGGTTATCTCTATAAAATATTTAAATTTATGTTTGAAGAGGGGTGTCGCTATGCTTCAAAACTAGGAAATAGATACAGTATCAATATAAGTGATTGTGAGTTTCATCAGACAGGTCTAGTAGAGTTTATACAAGAAACCGTTGATAAATATAGTGTTGATCCTTCTCTTTTATCTTTAGAAATCCTAGAATACAATGCAATCACTCATTCAGAAAGTATTAAAGATGTCATTATGAAAATTCACGAGATAGGGATTGAGTTTATTGTTGATGATTTTGGAGTGCAGTGTTCAAACTTTGCCCAAGCACAATTTTTACCGATAACTACACTTAAAATCGATGGTTCTTTTATAAAAAATATCCACGAATCAACAGATAGTCAAATCATAGTAAAAACAATTCAAACATATGCCAAAGAAAAAGGTTTAAAACTGGTTGCAGAATTTGTATGTGATGAAGATGTATATAATAAGGTAAAAGAGTTAGGAATTGATTTTGCACAAGGTTATTATCTACAAGAACCACAAGAGATAGTCTGATTTAGTCACTATAAATATTCTTTTTAGATTAAATCAGGTAAAATAACTCTAATTATGCCAAAATGGCTAAAGTGGAGATGTTAATGGAAAATTACGGTGCTAGTAATATTAAAGTCCTCAAGGGACTAGAAGCTGTTAGAAAACGTCCTGGTATGTACATCGGTGATACAGGTCACCGTGGTTTACACCATTTAGTTTATGAAGTTATTGATAACTCTATTGATGAGGCAATGGCTGGTCACTGTGATACTATCAATGTAACACTCACAAAAAATGGAACGTGTAAAGTTTCTGATAATGGTCGTGGTATTCCTACTGACATACACCCAGGTGAGGGGATAAGTGCGGCTACTGTTGTTCTGACGGTTCTTCATGCTGGTGGTAAGTTCGATAAAGATACTTATAAAGTATCTGGTGGACTTCACGGGGTTGGTGTTTCAGTTGTAAATGCACTTTCATGTGACTTACATATGACTATTCACCGTGAAGGTCAAATTTTTGAGCAGGACTTTAAAGAGGGTATACCTCAAGAAGCGCTCGCAGTTACGGGGACAACTCGTAAAACTGGTACTACTATTGAGTTTGCAGCAGATCCTACAATATTTACTGATACGATTACATTTGAGTATGAGTACCTCTCAAGACGTTTTAAAGAACTTGCTTATCTAAATCCATTTATCACTATCAAGTTTAATGATGAGAGAGATGGAACGAAAGAGGTTTATCACTTTGAGGGTGGTATCGCTCAGTATGTAACTGACATGAACAAAAAAACTACAGTAGCAGATGTTTATAGTTTTACTCAGAAAGTAGAAGATATAGAGTTTGATGTAGCACTTATGTATAACGAGTCTTATGAAGAAAAACTCTCTTCTTTTGTAAATAACATTAGAACTCCAAATGGTGGTACTCACGAAGCTGGTTTTCGTGCAGCACTTACTCGTGTTATCTCAAACTATAACTCTAAAAATGGTGCAGCAAAAGAAAAAGATGTAAAAATATCTGGTGATGATGTAAGAGAAGGTCTTATAGCTATCGTTTCTGCTCGTGTTCCTGAACCTCAGTTTGAGGGTCAAACAAAAGGAAAACTTGGAAATACTTATGTTCGTCCACTTGTTCAAAAAGCAACAGGTGAAGCACTAAGCAAATACTTTGAAGAGAATCCTATTCAAGCTAAAGCAATTGTTTCTAAGGCACTTGCAGCTGCACGTGGTAGAGAAGCGGCTAAAAAAGCCAGAGATTTAACTCGTAGAAAAGATAGTATGTCTGTGGGAACACTTCCAGGTAAACTAGCAGATTGTCAGTCTAAAGATGCAAGTATCTGTGAACTTTACCTAGTGGAAGGGGACTCTGCGGGTGGTTCAGCGAAGATGGGACGCGATAGAGTTTTCCAAGCGATTTTACCACTTAAAGGTAAGATTTTAAATGTTGAAAAAGCACGTTTAGAGAAAATCCTCAAGTCAGATGAAATTACAAACATGATTACTGCTATGGGTTGTGGAATCGGTGAAGAGTTTAACGAAGAGAAACTTCGTTATCACAAGCTTATCATCATGACCGATGCGGATGTTGATGGTAGCCACATTCAAACGCTACTTTTAACTTTCTTCTTTAGACATTTTAGAACTATAGTAGAAAATGGCTATCTTTACCTTGCACAGCCACCTCTTTACCGTTATAAAAAAGGTAAAAAAGAGATTTACTTTAAAGACGACAGAGAGATGAATGACTTTTTAATTGACAACGGTATAGAGTCTTTAGAGAACCAAACTTTAGGACATAATGACCTTCTTTCTTACTTTAAGATGGTTGATCACTATGCAGGTAGTTTAAATGCACTAGAGCGTCGTTATGCACTTGTTGATGTTATTCGCCACTTTATAGAAAATCCTGATTTGATTTCTCTAGGTGCTAAAGAGTTATATGGTAAAGTTGAAGCATTTTTAACTAGTATTGATAACAACATCCTTACAAAAACTATCAATGAAGAGACAAATGAGATTCACCTTTTTGTGCAAACACAGGGTGGAATGGAAGAGTTACTTATAAACGATGACCTCTTTAGTGCCCCTCACTTTACTGAAGCTAATTTTGTTTTCAAAAAGATTCAAGAGTGGGAACTTAGTTTTGATACTGATATATTAGAAGTTTTAGAAAGTATCAAAGAGTATGCTAAAAAAGGTTCTTACATCCAACGCTACAAAGGTCTTGGTGAGATGAACCCTGATCAACTTTGGGAAACAACGATGACACCAGAAAATCGCATACTTCTTCAAGTAACTATTGATGATGCAGAGGTTGCAAGTGATGCTTTTACACTCTTTATGGGTGATGAAGTAGAACCACGTCGTAACTACATCGAAACACATGCAAAAGATGTAAAACACCTCGACGTTTAGGTTTTTACATGTTACTCCCACAAACTAAAGAGAGAGAGTACCGTTTTAGGTTAGCACTTAGAATGGGGTTACCTATCTTTGGTCTTATTATAGCTCTTCTTTTTCATACACTTCTCAACAATTATGAGACTCTACATAGTGCTTTTTATATCGAAGCAGTCCTTCTTTTAGTTTTTAGTATTTACTTTATTTTATATCTCATTTACAATGGATTTGATGTGAAGATCACTGATGATGTGAGCAAAACATTTACACGTGAATATCTTTTTAAATACATTAAAGAAAAACTCAAAAAAGAGAAAGAGTACACACTTATCCTCATTAGTATAGAAAACTTAAATGATATAAACTCGCTCTATGGAATTAAAAATGGTGATAAGGTTTTAAAAGAAGTAGCAATTTGGGTAGGGGATTACTTAAAAGCACAGAAAATAGATAACTTTCCACTAGGGCATATTAAAGGGGGAGATTTTATCATTGGGCTTGAAGGCTTAAAAAATGAATACACTACTATTTTAGAACTGATGTGTTTAAAATCTAATGAGTTTAAAGTAGATGATATTGAAGTCAAAATTATCGGTGCCATAAGTGATACAAGTCATTCTAACGAACTTGATTATATGGTTGAAAATATTTTTGAGCTTCAAAAACAGAGAAAAGAGTTAAAAAAAGATACATATGAAGACACAATGAATCCAAATGAGTTAGAATCATTAGTGATAGAGGCGATAAATAAACACTCTGTGAGTATTATGAGTCAAGATGTTTTTTATGAGGATAAAGTGGCTTTAAAAGAGTGTTTTGTTAAGCTTAAATGTGCTGATGGAAAACTTCTCTATCCAAAGAACTATATAAAAGTTATCAATAAGCTAGGGCTTGTAATTGAGTATGACTTGATGGTTCTTCAAGCGATAACACTCCAAGCAACAAAAGATGAAGAGGGTGTTTTTACATTAGGAATTTCACCAACATCATTGAGAAATGCAAAGTTTTTAGCCACGACTAAAGAGCTTTTACAAAACAGACAACAAAAAATAATGTTTATTCTATCTGAACATGAGTACTATAGTCATGTTCAAAAATATAACTCTATTATTAAAACACTTAAGGATGTTGGTGTTATGATAGCTATAGATAAGCTAGGCTCGTACCATACAAGCTTTTTATACTTAAAAGAGTTAGATATTGATGCTGTTAGATTTGACACACAGTACTCATCATATGATAAAATGAAGAATAATAGTGCTATCATAGATGGTTTTAAAACTATGGCTTCACATAAAAACATAAAATGTTGGATGAAAAATATAGAGACTAAAGAGGCTAAAGAACTAGCATCTAGTCTTAATATAGAGTATTTACAAGGAAAGTATTTAAGTGCTTTGGTGCCGGTTTACGAGAGCTAAAAAAGGGGTAAAATGTTTGCTAATTTACTAAAGAGAAATAAATCTCAAGATAGTGCAGTAGATGCATCACTTCAAGAACTCACACTTAAAATAGATAAGATGAATCTAACTGAGATGCGTTCTTTTGTACAAAATAAAATAAAAGATCTTGAAGTCTCTAATGATGGTTTAAACATTGTACTGCAAAAACTTACTAAAATTGATAGCACTAGTAACAAAAGCTATATCAATAGTGATGATATGGACTCCAAAAAGAAAAAAGCATTTGACCTAGTGCTTCTAATAATGGCAAGTAAAAAGGTAAATATACAGACTGTTGAGCTGGTACAAGGTTTTTTAGTTACTTACGAAGAGATTATAAATAAGTATGACACTGAGCATAAAGATATCTACACATCAAGATTTAAAGATGCTATTGTCAATGCAGTTGCAACGATAGAGCTAATCTCTCATATGGAGAATAAACTTAATATACTTTCAGAATAAATTTTAACCATCAAGATAGGTTTCTAGCCACTTAAGAGCACTTTCGAGTGTATTAAACACCCCTTCCATCTGTGCTTCATATGCTTCTTGGAGTATCAAACTAAACTTTTTAGATGGAGTTAGTCCAAAAGAAATAAGCTCTTTTCCTTGAAGTAGGGCTGGAAGTTTTTGAGTTAAGACCTTAAGTGCTATAGCTTTTTCTCTTAGTTTGATGATTTGTTCTTTTTTTTCTCCTACATAGTAAGCATCCATATACAAAAGAAATATCTTTATATTTAACTTATTTGCTAAGCTGTAAAGGGCATAGTTAGAGTCATCATCTATATTGAAATTTTCTCCAACTTCTAAAAATAGAGATAAATCATTTAGTAATGTATGTTTGTTCGTTAGTTTATCAAGAAGGTGATAACTCTCTTTTGTATAAAGCAGAGATAAGAAGATAAGCATATCAGTTTTATCATCTGCTGTTTTACGGGAGGCAAAATAGTCTACTGACTCATACTTTTGGGTAAAACCAAAATAGTCTAATAGCTTGAGTTGTTCTAATAGTTTTAAACCTATAGATGGGTTAGAAGATTTTAAAAACATTTTTTTGAGTTCTTCGTATATTCTTTCTCTTGGGAGTTCTTGGAGTATATTGTTAGCAACAAGTGTTTTAAAAAGAGCAAACAATTCACTATCTAGGCTAAAATGAAACCTTGAACTAAACTGTATACCCCTTAGTACTCTTAAGGGGTCTTCAGCAAATTTATCAATATTTACTGCGTTTAAAATCTTGTTTTGAATGTCCTTTAATCCATCGTACGGGTCTAGGAATGTTTTGTTAAGTACATCATAACCCATAGCATTAATTCTAAAGTCACGACGCTCTGCAGCAGATGTAAAGTCTAAATTTTTATCTGTTATTACCTTAAAACCTCTGTGACCAGAAGAAATCTTTGAGTCGGTCCTAGGAAGAGAAAAATCTAAATCTAAACCTTTAAAAAAGAGTTTACATACACCAAAACTTTTCCCTACCATATTGGTATCGCCAAACTCTTTTAATATATCTTCAAGAGTACTCAAAGAATCAAGACCATAAACTTCGATATCTATATCTTTAGAGTCAATTTGAAGAATTTTATCACGAATATAACCACCAACAATAATAGGTTTTATACTATATTTAGACAGTTTATCAAATATTATATCAATTTTATTTGGATAATCAAACATATTACTCTTTTTAATTTTTTATAAGTAGTTAAATAAAATATAATTATTTCTACCAATATCTTTGAAAAATGAAATAAAACGATTTATAAATCCATTCTATTTTCTACATTAAAGCTTCTCTGACATAAGTATATCACTTATTTTACACATATATTATAATTATTTGGGTATAATTCGCAAAATATTCCAAAAAGGAACCCCTTATGCAAAAAATAAGAAACATTGCCGTTATCGCTCACGTTGACCACGGTAAAACTACACTAGTTGATGGTTTACTTGAACAATCAGGTACATTTGGTGATCACGAACAACACGATGAAAGAGCTATGGATAGTAATGACATCGAAAAAGAGCGTGGAATCACGATTCTTTCTAAAAACACTGCTATTCGTTACAATGGTTATAAGATTAACATTATTGACACTCCGGGTCACGCTGACTTCGGTGGTGAAGTTGAACGTGTTCTTAAGATGGTTGATGGTGTTTTAGTTCTTGTTGATGCTTATGAGGGTGTTATGCCTCAAACTAAGTTTGTTGTTAAAAAGATGCTTGCACTTGGTATTAAGCCAATTGTTGTAATTAACAAAATTGACAAACCTTCTGCTGAGCCAGATCGTGTTGTTGATGAGATGTTTGACCTATTTGCAGATATGGGTGCTACTGATGAGCAACAAGATTTCCCTGTTATCTATGCCGCTGCTCGTGATGGTATTGCTAAGATGGATATGTCAGAGCCTGATGCAGATTTTACTTGTATTTTTGATGCAATTCTTAACGATGTTCCTGAGCCTCAAGGTGATGCTGCTAACCCACTTCAAGCACAAGTTTTCACACTTGACTATGATAACTATGTTGGTAAAATCGGTATTAGCCGTATTTTTAACGGTACAGTTAAAAAAGGTGACAACATTATGCTTGCAAAAGCTGATGGTGAAATGGTTAAAGGTAAGATATCTAAGCTTATCGGTTTCTTAGGTCTAAACCGTATGGAAATTGATCAAGCTGAAGCTGGAGACATTGTTGCTTTTGCTGGAATGGAAACTGTTGATGTTGGTGATACTGTTGCTGACCCTGTTAACCCTGTAGCACTTGACCCTATGCACGTTGAAGAGCCTACACTTACAGTTGTATTTGCTGTAAATGATTCTCCTCTTGCTGGTAAAGAAGGTAAGCATGTAACTTCAAACAAACTTCGTGAGCGTTTAGAGTTTGAGATGAATACTAACGTTGCAATGAAGCTTGAAGTTGTTGGTGAGGGTAAATTTAAAGTATCAGGTCGTGGTGAGCTTCAAATTACTGTTCTTGCTGAGAACATGCGTCGTGAAGACTTTGAGTTCTCTATCTCTCGTCCAGAAGTTATCGTTAAAGAGATTGAAGGTGTTAAGTGTGAGCCATTTGAGCACCTAGTTATCGATGTTCCTGAAGACCTTTCAGGTGGTGTTATCGAGCGTCTTGGTAAGAGAAAAGCAGAAATGAAGTCAATGCTTCCAATGGGTCAAGGTTTCCAAAGAATCGAGTTTGAAATTCCAGCTCGTGCACTTATCGGTTTCCGTGGTCAGTTCTTAACAGACACAAAAGGTGAAGGTGTTATGAATCACTCTTTCATCGAGTTCCGTCCTTATAGTGGTGGTGTTGAGTCTCGTTCTTATGGTGCTCTTGTTTCTATGGTTGCTGGTTCAACTTTAGCATTCTCACTATTTTCTATCCAAAACCGTGGTGTTCTTTACATTGGTGTTCAGACTGAAGTATACGAAGGTATGATTGTTGGTGAGCACTCACGTGATAATGACCTTGTTGTTAACCCTATTAAAGGTAAGGCACAGTCAAATGTTCGTTCATCAGGTGCAGATGAAGCTATTAAGCTTATTCCACCACGTGACATGTCACTAGAGCGTGCTTTAGAGTGGATCGAAGATGATGAAATTCTTGAGATTACTCCTAAGTCTATTCGTATTCGTAAAAAATTCCTTACAGAAGCTGAGCGTAAGCGTAACTCTCGTAAGGGTAAATAAGTTTTAGAACTTTTTCCTCTTTGTATATTTTCAAGCTAATTTATTAGCTTGAAATACTTTCTTCTTTTGACACATCCTCTTTCATCACCAGTTTCATCAAAGCACCTGTTAGTGTAAGGTTCGTAACCATCGCTACTAATACAGTTATACCTGTAATGAGTCCAAAGTTAAAAAGATTTGTCATACTTGCAAACATAAATACCAAAAATCCAGAACTAAGTACTACAGAAGTGATAAGAATCGCTCGACCACTAGAGTGTAGAGTAAGCCTGATTGCCTCGTCTACATCATTGTGCAAAATGTAGTAGCGTTTGAAGTTGTGCATGTAGTGGATGGTGTCATCCACTACCATTCCTATGGCGATAGCACCGATGAGTATGGTAAACATATCAAGAGGTAGGTCAAACACCACCATAAACGCGATACCAAACATTATGGGTGTAAGGTTAGGTATCATACTCAGTAGTCCAAGCTTTATGTTCCCAATAAGCATAACCATTAAAATAGCAATAACGATAAATGCGATGATATAAGACTCTATGGAACTCTCAATTGATTTCGTTATAGTAGTAGAGAGTATAGGGAGTGTACCTGTAACACTGACAGTAGCCATTGTCTTAAACTCTGAATCTAGGAGAGTTTGTAGCTGGTCTATGAGTGCTACATACTCGACACTATCAACCCATGGTGCTTTAATGCTGATACGAGTTTTAGAAAACTGACTATCAACTATCTCCTCTAAGTCATCACTACCGCTATTTTCAAACAATAAAAACTCTTGTGCAATTAAGTCTTTGTTTTGAGGAATAACATAAAAGTCAGTTCTATTTTCATTAAGAGCCATATGTATCTCTTTGAGAACATCATTTATGCTTACTATTTTGCCTATGAAATAGTTTTCACCTTTATATGTGTATATCTCTTTTGTAACTCTCTCGATGGCATTTAGAAACTCGGGATTATAGACACCGTTCTCTTTTTTTGTATCTAAAACAACTTCTATACTGATAGACCCTCTGAGTTCTTTGTCTATTGTCTCTGTGTTTGTTCTGACTACATTATCTTTTTTAAACCAGTGCAGAGGGTTATGTGAAAACTGCATTTGAGAGGCTAGGATGAGTGAAACAACTATAACAACTAGAGTAGAGATGATGATACTTTTGTAGTAGTTTATGGAAAAATTAGCGATATTTATTGTAAATTTGTCTAAAAAACTATCTTCATCTTGAGGCTTGTGTTTCATAGGTAAAAATGAGAGAAGCAGAGGAATGAAAACTAAAGTCAAAATCAGTGCAAGTGTTACACCAACAGCAGAAAATATACCAAGAGCAGCAACAGGGGCAATATCAGAGATGGAAAAAGAGAGAAGCGAAGCCGCTGTAGTAAAAGAGGTCATAACTACTGCCAAACCTGAGTGTCCAATAGCATAGGCAATAGAGTGGTTTTTATCTCCCGTTTCGTCATATTTGTGATAAAAAATAGAGAGTATATGGATGCTATCTCCAATTCCAACAGCAAGAAGTAGCGAAGGGAGTATCTGTGTCATAGATGTTATAGGGTAATTAAAAAGTGCCATAGTACCTATGGTAGCAAGTAGTGTTAATATGACAACAATGAGAGGAACAAAGATACCACTTACTCTTCTAAAAGTTAAAAATAGTAAAATAGCTATAGTTAAAATCACATACAAAATAAACTTTGACATATCAGCCATAAGTGTTTCTTGTAAGTTCTTTGTAACTATGGGACTTCCGGCATCATAAATTTTAAAGTCATCTGCTCTATATTTATCAAGAATTTCCTCAAGTGTATAGATGAGCTCATTTGTCTCAGGACCAGTTATAAACACCAACTCCTTAGGACTACTCTGCTCCTCATCAAAACCATCAGCTAAAGGGTCAAAGTCATCGACTCCTATGGAGGTGTAAGTGTTAGTAGTTATCATGATGGTAGTAAAAGTAGCATCAGTGTTTAGGTAGAGGTCTTTATAGATCTTGTTACTCTTTGCAAAGGTAGCGATGGCATCTAGTTTTTTCGCCTTACTTGGGATACCATCTAAAAAGAGATCTTCAACTATAAGCTCCGCATGATTTCCTACTGTTTTTCTTGCATTTTTAAGAGAGTCAACCTCTTTGATGTGAGGAACGCTTGCCTCTATCTCTTCATGCAGCCTAAAGAGCTTTTGTAGAAACTCTTTATCAAATACATCTGGCGTTTTAATAGCAACAATAATCTTCTCATCGCGTCCGAACTGATTGCGAAAATCATTGTACATGAGTATTTGAGAGTCATCTTTGTAGAGAAAACCTTCTGTAGAAGTGTCAAAAGTGATTTTTGGGAGGTTTGAAGCTAGACCGATTACAAGTGCGAGGGTTAGGAGTAGGGCTATAAACCTATGATGTATAATTAAGTATGTAAAATCTTCAAACTTTTTTTCTACTTTGAGTCGCCAATCTGCTTGCATAATATATCCTTTGTGAAATATTATATAACGATAGTGTTAGTAGAACATTAAGGGGACAAATTATAATGCTACTAACACTCCACTAACACTTATAGTATATAATTACCTTAACAAAAGAAAATAAGGACTTTAAGATGCAAGCAATCACTCAACTCGTTTTAGATGAAAATAATATCGCATTTCACCCCATGATGGGAAATAGTTACCAACTCAACGGTATCTCTAAAGAGATTATTCAACTTTTACGTGATTCAAAATCAAAACATGAAATTGTAGAGTTGCTATCACAGCGTTATGATGTAAGCTACAATGAACTTTTTATAGATGTGAGCGATCTGTTTTCTAAACTTAAAGTTTATGGACTTCTAGGGTGAAAGTAGCAGTTAGTGGATTAAACAATACCGATAATCCTGCTCCTGGAATTCCCGTTATTAAAAGTATCTCGCACAAACATGAAATTATCGGTTTTTCATATGACCCAAATGAACCGGGAAACTATATGAATATGACTGAGAAGACTTATCTTATGCCTTATCCTTCTTTAGGCTATGAGGCACTCAAGTCAAGACTTGTAGAGATACAAGAAAAAAGTGGCATAAACGCCATCATCCCAAACCTTGATGCAGAACTCCCACTCTACATTAAGTACCAAGATGAGATAGAGGCACTTGGCATTAAACTCTGTCTTCCATCAGCAGAGAACTTTGAACTGAGAAATAAGAATAGACTTGATGTACTTTGTAAAGATTTAGAGATTATATATCCTAAAACACATGAAGTAAGTTCTATCGCTGACCTTCAAAAGATTGTAGATGATGGCAGTAAGTTTCCTATGATGATAAAAGGAAACTACTACAAGGCATATAAGGCTTTTAACATCGAGAGTGCCATAGAGTATTTTTACAAAATCTCTAACGAATGGGGCTTTCCTGTTTTAGTCCAAGAGGTAGTAACAGGCGATGAGATAAACCTTGTTGGTGTAGGCGATGGAGAGGGTGTACTTTGTGGTGCAGTCTCTATCAAAAAACTGACAACAACCGAAATAGGAAAAATTTGGACGGGTGTTACTATCCAAAATGAAAAACTTATGAGTATTGCTCAAGAGTTTGTAAAACTTACAAAATGGAAGGGTCCTTTTGAGCTTGAAGTGATGGCGAACCTCAATCAGGTTTACATGATAGAAATTAACCCGCGTTTTCCAGCATGGGTCTATTTCGCTACAGAGATAGGGGTAAATCTTCCTCTTATGGTAGCAGAGATTATGGAAGGTAAAAAGATAGAGCCACAACTCACATACCCACAAAACAAGATGTATATCCGTTATACAGGGGAACTTGTAACGGACTTTAACGATTTTATAAAATTACTTTCAAAAAAGGAACTCTAAGATGGAAAAATTACCATACGAAAAACCGACAATAAATAAAATAGACTTCGCAATGGCTTCAAAATATGGAAGTCCGATTCACACACAAAAAATACGTACAGA
>Ga0256840_1002657_pt1 | contig 15479 bp, 12 predicted proteins | sample 355202metaG_FD_185969 | JGI IMG/M metagenome (GOLD analysis project Ga0256840, IMG submission 185969) | Hydrothermal vent microbial communities from Mid Atlantic Ridge, Atlantic Ocean - 355-202 | ecosystem: Environmental > Aquatic > Marine > Hydrothermal vents | place: Atlantic Ocean: Mid... | reverse complement strand
TTGTCATCTTCGGCGGCCTGTTGCAGCAAAGCATCGGCAAACACGCGGGTATAGCTGGGGGCGTTGCTGGGGGCCTTTTTCTGCTCGCCGGTGACCACGTTGAACCGGGCGGTTGCGTGGCCCTTGTCACGCGCGGTTTCGGCGGGGGCGTAACCCTTGCCTTTTTTGGTCAGCACATGGATCAGCATCGGCCCCGTGGCGCGTTCCTTTACGGTGCGCAGCAGCGGCAGCAACTGGTCCATATCGTGCCCGTCGATCGGGCCGACATAGGAAAAGCCCAGCTCCTCGAACAGGGTGCCGCCGACGGTCATGGATTTCAGCATTTCCTTGGCGCGCTTGGCCCCTTCCTTAAAGGGTGGGGGCAACAGGCTGACCGCGCCCTTTGCTGCGGATTTCAATTCCTGGAACGGCTCGCCCGCATAAAGGCGCGAAAGGTAAGCCGACATGGCGCCAACCGGCGGGGCAATCGACATTTCGTTATCGTTCAGGATCACGAACATGCGTTTCTTCAGATGACCGGCGTTGTTCATCGCCTCATAGGCCATGCCGGCCGACATCGCTCCGTCACCAATCACCGCAATCGCATCGCCGATGCCGTGTTCCGGCGCGCCGCCCAGATCCCGCGCCACGGCAAAGCCAAGGGCGGCGGAAATCGAGGTCGAACTGTGGCCCGCGCCAAACGGGTCATAAGGGGATTCCGCGCGTTTGGTGAAACCCGACAGCCCGCTTTCCTGTCGCAGGGTGCGGATGCGGTCACGCCGCCCTGTCAGCACCTTGTGCGGGTAACACTGGTGGCCCACGTCCCAGATCAGCCGGTCACGCGGGGTGTCGAACACCGCATGCAGCGCCACGGTCAGTTCCACCACCCCCAGCCCAGCCCCCAGATGGCCGCCGGTGACAGACACGGCAGAAATCACTTCGGCCCGCAATTCATCGGCCAGTTGCGCCAGCTCGCGGTCGGACAGGGTTTTCAGGTCTGCGGGGACCGTAACACGGTCAAGCATCGGGGTATCGGGGCGGTCGCTCATCGGGTTATACTCACTTATCGCGCGCAATGACGAACCGCGCGGCCTGACGCAGAGTATCTGCCTTTGCGCCAAAAGGTGCAAGAGCCGCCTGCGCCTGATCCACCAGTTCCGCCGCGCGCGCCTTGGCCCCGTCCAGCCCCAGTAGGGAAACAAAGGTGGCCTTGCCCGCCTCGGCGTCCTTGCCCAGCCGTTTGCCGGCCTTGGTGGCGTCGCCCTCGACATCCAGAATATCATCGGCGATCTGGAAGGCCAGACCCAGCGCGGTTGCATAGTCGCGCATCGGTTTCACATCCGCGCCCGCCATCACCGCGCCGGCCTCGGCGGACCAGCGGATCAGTGCGCCGGTCTTGCCGTCTTGCAGGCGGGTGATTTCCGGCAAAGTCAGCGGATGGGGGGCGGTTTCGGCGGCAATGTCCAGCGCCTGTCCCAGCACCATCCCCTGCGCACCCGAAGCCCGCGCAAGGGACGCCACCAGTTCCAGCCGCACTGCCGGATCGTCCGAGACCGCATCGCGGGTCAGGGTTTCAAACGCCAGCGTTTGCAGCGCATCCCCCGCCAGAACCGCCGTGGCCTGATTCCATTTCACATGCACCGTGGGCTGGCCGCGGCGCAGATCGTCGTCATCCATGCAGGGCAGATCGTCATGCACCAGCGAATAGGCGTGCAGCATTTCCACCGCCGCCGCCGGATACAGCGCCCGCGCCGCGTCCACCCCGTGCAGCCGCGCCGTTTCCAGCACCAGAAACCCCCGCAGCCGTTTGCCGCCCGAGGTGGCATAGCGCATCGCCTGCACCACGGGCAGATCGCCCAGCGGTTCCATAAGCTGTTGCAGGCAGGTGCCGATTTGCCCTGCCGCGTCGTTCAGTGATTTGGCAAACATTTACAGCCCTTCGACCGGCTTTGTCCCCGTTGGCTGCCCGTCTTCGCCCAGCGTGATCGCGGCAACCTTTTCTTCGGCTTCCTTCAGCTTGGCCTCGCAGCGTTTCTTCAATTCTGCCCCGCGTTCATACAGCTTGATCGATTCCTCAAGCGGCACGTCTCCGCGCTCAAGCTGGCCGACAACGGCCTCAAGTGCCGCCATCGCCTCTTCAAAGCTCATCTTGTTTACCGGTTTGTCGCTCATCCGCCGCGCTCCATCAAAACCAACATATGTGCAGCCACCGAGGCCGCCAATGCGTCAAGATCATATCCGCCTTCCAATGTCGAGACAATGCGCCCGTCGCACACTTTGTCCGCCACATCGCAAATGCGGTTGGTCAGCCAGACGAAATCCTCGACCTCCCACATCAGACCGGCCAGCGGGTCGGCGCGGTGGGCGTCAAATCCGGCAGATACAAGGATCAGGTCTGGATTGAAGGCCTCGATTGCCGGAAATATTTCGCCGTCATAGGCGGCTTGCAGGGTGGCGGTGGTGCAGCCTTCGGGCAGGGGGTAGTTCAGCACATTGTCAAAGGCACCGGTTTCGGTGGCGGCACCGGTGCCGGGGTAAAGCGGCATCTGGTGGCTGGAGCAAAACAGGGCGCGGGATTCGTCCCACAGCAGGGACTGGGTGCCGTTGCCGTGATGCACGTCGAAATCGACGATGGCTACCCGTCTGGCCCCGCAGTTTTCCAGCGCGTGTTTTGCGGCAATGGCGACATTGCCAAACAGGCAGAACCCCATCGGTTTTTCCTGCTCCGCATGGTGACCGGGTGGCCGGATACCGCAAAAGGCGTTATTCACCTCGCCATTCATCACCATTTCCACCGCGCGGATATTCGCCCCTACACCCCGCAACGCCGCAGTCAGCGAGCCAGCAGACATATGTGTGTCGGGGTCCAGTGATACTGTGCCTTCGGTCGGGGCGGCATCGCGCACCCGTTTGATATGTGCCGCCGGATGGGCCAGCAGGATGTGGCTATCCGTCCCCAGCGGCGCATCCTCGCGCAGCAAATCCGCGAATTCCGGCGCGTCCAAGGCCTGTTGCACATGTTCCAGCCGCGCCACCTGTTCAGGGTGACCGGGGGGCGTGGTGTGTGACAGGCAATCGTTGTGGGTTATGAAAACTGTGCTCATAGGAGGACGCTACGATAATAACGCAGGGCAAACAAGTTATTGGGAAACCCGAGGCATCGCGCGCGTTTTCTTTCAAAGAAAACGATCCGAAATCTTTTAAAGATTTCGGGGTCTCTAGCTTCTGGGGTCGTCAATCAGCGGGGTTGGTTTGGCCAGCTGTTTCAGGTCATCCGGTTTCGTAATTTCGATATTCTGCCCGTCAATAATCAACCCGTAAGGCCGCAACGCCTTAATAGCGCGTGACAGGTTTTCCGGTGTCATCCCCAGAATAGACGCCAGGCGGCGCTTTTCGATCGGCAGTTCGAATTTGTCGCCGCCGCCCATCTTTTTTTGCAACTTGAGGAGGTAATTTGCCAGACGTTCAATCGAGGTGCGCAGCTTTAGCCCCTTCACACCTTTGATCACACCGCGATAGCAATAGGCCAGTTCCTGCACGATCGCGCGGGCGAAATCATGGTCTTTCTGGAATACGGCACGCACGTCTTCGGCGGGCACCATGATAATGCGGGATCGTTCCAGCGTGCGGGCCGACATCAGGTTCGGCGCGTCACGAATGGCAGCCGCCAGAATAAATGTCGCCCCTTCACGCAGGATCGTCATCGCGGTTTCGCGTTCATTCCAGTTGGCAAACAGTTCGACCGAGCCATCCACAACGATATGCAAAAAGTCGCAAGGATCTCCTTCGACGATCAATTCCATATTGGGTGGAAAGTTCTGAACATATGCTCCGCGCACGAGTTCGGCAAAGCTCTCGTCCGACATTTCACGGAAAAGCTCAAGCGTTCGAATCGCGGGAATGTCACTGTCGCGCATAGGGTGCTCACTGATTGACGTTTGACATATATCAAGCGAATGGGCGCTGATTGTCAAGACGCCAATGGACGCATGTATTCAAGGCAGACAATAATTAACCTTTTGCCACATGACATATGTCGCTAACACATTTATTTTAAACGCAATTTTGACACTACTTGATGTGGATCAAGTTATTGACTCTGAAAACAACGTCCTGTGGTTACATAGAGCAAAGCGCATAGCTGCGCATAATAACGTGGAGGGCACGTGATGCATGAACTTGATGGAGTGACCAAACCTGACCAGTACCGGGCATTGGGACTGAGTACTTTGGCTTTTACAGTTTGTTTTGCCGTTTGGACGATTTTCTCGATTATCGGTGTTAAAATTAAACAAGATTTGGGCCTGTCCGAAACCCAGTTCGGCCTTTTGGTCGCGACACCTGTTCTGACCGGTTCGCTCAGCCGGATCTTTCTGGGGGTCTGGACCGACCAGTTCGGGGGCCGCATCATGCTGCCGTTGCAAATGCTGGTCACAGCAATTTCGGTCTGGTTGCTGGCATCGGTTCATACATATGCTGTGTTCCTGATGGCGGCCCTCGGGCTGGGTCTGGCCGGTGGGTCGTTCATCATCGGGATTGCCTATGTGTCCCGTTGGTTCGAAGCCGAAAAACAAGGCACCGCACTGGGCATCTTCGGGGCCGGTAACGTCGGCGCGGCTGTTACCAACTTTGCCGCACCTTTCCTTGTGGTTGCATACGGCTGGGAAGACACTGCACGCATCTACGCTGTGGTTCTGGTGATCATGGCGGTCGTTTTCTACATCTTTGCCAAGGAAGATCCGGTTCGCAAAATGCAGAAAGAAACAGGTGCGAAACCCGTTTCTGCCCTGAAGCAGCTTGAACCGCTGAAAAATATGCAGGTCTGGCGTTTCGCCACCTACTACTTCTTTGTGTTCGGTGCGTTCGTGGCCTTTGCTTCGTTCCTGCCGCGTTACTATGTCGGTGCCTACGGTGTTGCGCTGACTTCGGCGGGTGTGTTCGCCGGTATGTATTCACTGCCAGGCTCGATTTTTCGCGCACTTGGTGGCTGGATGTCCGATGTCTGGGGCGCACGTCATGTGATGTATCTGACCTTCGGTGTGTCGCTGGTTGTGCTGTTTGTCATGAGCTATCCTGAAACCACCTATATCGTCAAAGGCATCCCGCATGAAGACGGTTCCCCCAATCTGATCGAGTTCAGCTTTGGTATTCCGCTTTACCTGTTTGTGTTCCTGACCGTGATCCTTGGCTTTGTGATGAGTTTGGGCAAGGCGGCTGTTTACAAACATATCCCCGTATATTTCCCGCACAACGTAGGTGCTGTTGGCGGTCTGGTCGGGATGATCGGCGGTCTGGGCGGGTTTGTTCTGCCGATTGCCTTTGGCATCCTGCTGGATGTGTTTCAGGTCTGGTCGGTCGTGTTCATGCTGATGTTCATCATCGTGGCCATCAGCATGATCTGGATGCATCTGGCGATCCGCTCGATGGATCGCAAGGCACATCCGGAACTGACAAAGAACACCCACCTGTCAGACGTACCACACTAATTCGAATAAACAGGCGGGCGGCACAGGCGGCCCGCCATAAAAACCACCACCAAAGGGAGAAAGACTTTGGGACAAGATATCCGAAACTGGGACATCGAGGACGAGGGCTACTGGGCCTCGACCGGCAAGTCCATCGCAACGCGGAACCTGTGGATTTCGATCCCCAGCCTGCTGGTCGGCTTTGCTGTCTGGCTGTATTGGGGGATTATCACGGTTCAGATGATCAACCTCGGTTTTCCGTTTGAAAAATCGCAACTGTTTACACTGGGTGCGATTGCCGGTCTGACCGGTGCGACCCTGCGGATCCCGTCAACATTCTTTATCCGCATCGCGGGCGGGCGGAATACTATTGTTTTCACCACCGCTTTGCTGATGATCCCTGCGCTGGGCACCGGTCTGGCACTGATGGATCCGAACACACCGCTTTGGAAGTTCCAGTTGCTGGCCTTCCTGTCCGGTATCGGGGGTGGCAACTTTGCCTCTTCGATGTCGAACATTTCCTTCTTTTATCCTAAAAAAGTGCAGGGTTATGCGCTGGGCATGAATGCGGGGCTGGGCAACTTCGGTGTGACCACTATGCAGATCCTGATCCCGCTGGTTATGACTGTGGGCATTTTTGGTGGACCAAGCCGCACACTGGTGAATACTTCGGGCACATTGATCGGGAAAATTCCGGCCGGCACCGAAACCTATATCCAGAACGCGGGTTTTATCTGGCTGGTGTTCCTGATCCCGTTGGCCATTATTGGCTGGTTCGGGATGAACAACATCCGTGATGAACACGTTTCCCCAGACATTCCAAATCCGATCGGGGCCTTTGCCACCATCACCGGCATGTTGCTGGTGGGCTTTGTTACCGCGGCCTTTGGTCTGTGGCTGATGTTGCCATCCGTCCCCGGTGGTCTGCCGACTTCGGGTCTGATGGTGTCCAAATGGATCGTGCTGCCGGTCGTGATTGCACTGACGGTAATCCTGCTGAAAATGATCCCCGGCGCGGTTGGCCAAAACCTGACACGCCAATACAAGATTTTCGGCAACAAGCACACCTGGGCCATGACCGTGATCTACACCATGACCTTTGGTTCCTTCATCGGGTACGCCGCCACATTTGCGCTGGCCATCAAAGTTGTCTTCGGTTTCCAGCATGTGATGGTTGACGGTGTGATGACACATGACACTGTGAACAATCTTGGCCCCTCGGCCCTGATGTATGCCTGGATGGGGCCGTTCATCGGCGCCCTGATCCGCCCCGTTGGCGGTATGATTGCTGATAAGATGGGCGGCGCGAAAGTGACGCAAATCATTTCGGTTGTGATGGTCGCGTCGGCGCTGGGCGTGGCTTACTTCCTGAAACTGGCTTATGCTTCGGCGACACCGCAGGATTACTTCCTGCCGTTCATGATCCTGTTCCTGATCCTGTTTGCTGCCACCGGTATCGGCAACGGTTCGACCTTCCGCACCATCGCGGTTGTGTTCAACAAGGAACAGGCCGGTCCCGTGCTGGGCTGGACCTCGGCTGTGGCTGCCTATGGCGCCTTCATCATCCCCAAAGTGTTTGGCGAGCAGATCAAGGCCACCACACCTGAATATGCCCTGTATGGTTTTGCCATCTTCTATGGTGTCTGCATCGCGATCAACTGGTGGTTCTACCTGCGTCCCGGCGCATATGTGAAGAACCCGTAAAACAAATCCCTGTCCGCCCCGGCACCCGGTCGGGGCGGCATCCCCCAGAACAGGAGAGAAACCAAATGAGCCATCTGCTCGACCGCCTGAATTTCTTCCAGTCAAAACGGCTGGATACGTTTTCCAACGGACATGGTGAAACCACCATCGAAAACCGCGACTGGGAAGATGTTTACCGCGACCGCTGGCGTCACGACAAAATCGTCCGTTCGACCCACGGTGTGAACTGCACCGGTTCGTGTTCGTGGAAAATCTATGTCAAATCCGGGATCGTGACCTGGGAAACCCAGCAAACCGATTACCCGCGCACCCGCCCCGATATGCCCAACCACGAACCGCGTGGTTGCCAGCGCGGGGCCTCCTATAGCTGGTATCTCTATTCCGCCAACCGCGTGAAAACCCCGCTGATCCGTGGCAAGATGCTGCGCGCCTATCGCAAGCTGCGTGCCACCATGAGTGCAACTGCCGCATGGAAGGCCCTTCAGGATGATCCGATCCTGCGTGCCTCTTACGTCAAAACCCGTGGTAAAGGCGGCTTCGTGCGCGCCACATGGGAAGAGGCCAACGAGATCATCGGTGCTGCCAACGCCTACACTGCCAAAACATATGGTCCGGACCGCGTGTTCGGTTTCTCTCCGATCCCTGCGATGTCGATGGTGTCTTATGCCGCTGGTGCCCGTTATCTGAGCCTGCTGGGCGGCACGGTGATGTCCTTCTATGACTGGTATTGCGATTTGCCACCGGCCAGCCCGATGACATGGGGCGAACAGACAGACGTGCCGGAATCGGCTGACTGGTATAATGCCGGTTACCTGCTGATCTGGGGCAGTAACGTGCCGCAAACCCGTACGCCCGACGCGCATTTCTATACCGAAGTCCGCTATAAAGGCACCAAATCGGCCGTGATCAGCCCCGACTATTCCGAGGCCGCCAAATTCGGCGATATCTGGCTGAACCCCAAGGCGGGCACCGACAGTGCGCTGGCAATGGCGATGGGCCACGTTATCTTGCGTGAATTCCACCTGGATCGTCAGGCCCCCTATTTCGAGGACTACACCCGCAAATATTCGGATTTCCCGATGCTTGTCTGTCTGGAAGAAAAAGACGGCCAATATGTTCCGGGCCGGTTCCTGCGGGCTGATGACCTGCAAGGCAAACTGGGTCAGAAGAACAACCCCGAATGGAAAACCATCGCATGGGATGGCAAGTCCAATTCCTTGGTTGTGCCCAACGGCACTATCGGTTTTCGCTGGGGTGAAGATGGCGAATGGAACCTGGAGGAACGCGCCAAAAACAAGGACACAGAACTGAAGCTGTCCTTCATTCAGGAAGAAGATCACGACGAAGTTGCCGAAGTGAACTTCCCCTACTTTGGTGGTCAGGCGACCGAGAATTTCGTCAAATGCGAACACCCCGATGTTCTGACCCACAATATTCCGGTCAAGCGCATCAAGTCGGGCAAGAAAGAAATCGTCGTTGCCACCATGTTCGACCTGTTCTGCGCCAGCTATGGTCTGGATCGCGGATTGGGTGGGGAATGGGCGACCAATGACTATTCCAAAGACATCCCCTATACCCCCGCATGGGCCGAAAAGATCACCGGCGTTCCGGCCGAGAAGATCGAAACGGTTGCCCGCGAATTTGCGCTGAATGCGGAAAAGACCGAAGGGCGTTCGATGGTTATTCTGGGGGCCGGTCTGAACCACTGGTACCACATGGACATGAACTATCGCGGCATCATCAACATGCTGGTGATGTGCGGTTGTGTCGGTAAATCCGGCGGCGGCTGGAGCCACTATGTAGGGCAGGAAAAGCTGCGCCCGCAAACCGGCTGGACCCCGCTGTGTTTCGCGCTGGACTGGAACCGTCCGCCACGGCATATGAACTCGACCTCGGCCTGGTATGCGCACACCGACCAGTGGCGTTACGAGCAGATCGACGTAAAGGAAATCCTGTCCCCCACAGCGCCCAAGGGCGATTGGGATGCCAGCCTGATCGACTATAACGTCCGCGCGGAACGCATGGGCTGGCTGCCTTCGGCACCCCAGCTCAGAACCAACCCGCTGGAAGTGGGCAAGGCCGCCAAGAAAGCCGGACAACCGGTTGCCGAATATGTGGCTGAACAGCTGAAGGCCGGCAAACTGGAAATGTCCTGCCAGGATCCGGACGCACCGGAAAACTGGATGCGCAACCTGTTTGTATGGCGCTCCAACCTGCTGGGGGCATCCGGCAAGGGCCATGAATATTTCATCAAGCACCTGCTGGGCACCGATCACGGGGTCATGGGCAAGGATCTGGGTGAAGAAGGTGGCCGTATGCCCAAAGAGGTCAAGTGGCACGAGAAGGCACCCGAAGGAAAACTCGACCTGCTGGTGACTATCGACTTCCGCATGTCCACCACGGCGGTTTATTCGGATATCGTTCTGCCAACCGCGTCCTGGTATGAAAAGGACGACATGAACACATCCGACATGCACCCGTTCATCCACCCGCTTCAGGCGGCGGTTGATCCGGCGTATGAAAGCCGCACGGACTGGGAAATCTTCAAAGGCATTGCAAAAGCCGTCAGTGACGTTGCGCCGGAAATTCTGGGGGTTGAAACCGACGTTGTTCAATTGCCGTTGCAGCATGACAGCCCGATGGAAGTGGCACAGGACCGCGTGAAGGACTGGAAGAAGGGCGAATGCGACCTGATCCCGGGCAAGACCGCGCCGAACTATATCGAGATCGAGCGGGACTATTCGCAAATCCATGCCAAATACACCTCGATTGGTCCGCTGATGGACAAGCTGGGCAATGGCGGCAAAGGCATCGGTTGGGATACCAAGGTGGAAATCCAGCACCTGCGGGACCTGAACGGTGTGGTTCTGGAGGAAGGCGTGTCCAAAGGCATGCCGAAGCTGGATACCGCGATTGATGCCTGCGAAATGATCCTGATGCTGGCGCCGGAAACCAACGGCGAAGTGGCCGTGAAGGCATGGAACGCGCTTGAAAAGGCAACAGGGCGTGAACACGCGCATCTGGCCAAACCCAAGGAAGACGAGAAAATCCGCTTCCGCGATATTGCGGCGCAACCCCGCAAGATTATCTCGTCGCCCACATGGTCGGGGATCGAAAGCGAACATGTGTCCTATAACGCCGGCTACACCAACGTTCACGAGCTGATCCCGTGGCGCACGCTGACAGGTCGTCAGCAGCTCTATCAGGATCACGAATGGATGCTGGCCTTCGGCGAGGGTTTCTGCAGCTATCGCCCGCCGGTGGATCTGAAAACGATCAACTCCGACATCCATCAGGACGAGGGCGAGCCGCATGTGGTGCTGAACTTTATCACGCCGCACCAGAAATGGGGTATCCACTCGACCTATTCGGACAACCTGCACATGCTGACGCTGAACCGAGGTGGGCCTGTGGTCTGGGTGTCGGAAACGGATGCCAAAACCGCCGGTCTGGTCGATAATGACTGGGTCGAGGTCTATAACGCCAACGGGGCGCTGACGGCCCGTGTGGTTGTGTCCCAGCGGATGAAGCAAGGCACCATCTATATGTATCACGCCCAGGAAAAGATCGTGAATACACCCGGTGCCGAAACCACGGGTATCCGTGGCGGTATCCACAACTCGGTCACACGGACCACGGTGAAACCGACGCATATGATTGGCGGCTATGCCCAGCAATCCTATGGCTTCAACTACTACGGCACTGTCGGCTCGAACCGCGACGAATTCGTGATCGTTCGCAAAATGAAGAAAATCGACTGGCTTGATACCCCTGTCACATCCACGGAGGCAGCAGAATGAAAATCCGCGCACAAATAGGCATGGTGCTGAACCTTGATAAATGTATCGGGTGTCACACCTGTTCGGTCACTTGTAAAAACGTCTGGACCAGCCGTGAAGGTGTTGAATACGCCTGGTTCAACAACGTCGAAACCAAACCCGGCATCGGCTATCCCAAGGATTGGGAAAACCAGGCCCGCTGGAATGGCGGCTGGGAACGTTCAAAACGCGGCAAGCTGCACCCCAAACAGGGCAGCAAATGGCGCATTCTGGCGAAAATCTTTGGCAATCCCGACCTGCCCGAGATCGACGACTATTACGAGCCGTTCACCTTTGACTATGACCACCTGAAATCGGCCCCTGACATGCCTGCCTTCCCCACCGCGCGTCCAAGATCTTTGATCACAGGCGAGCGGATGGAAAAGATTGTCGGCGGTCCCAACTGGGAGGAAATCCTGGGGGGTGAATTCAGCAAGCGTTCAAAGGATTATAACTTTGAGGGTGTTCAAAAGGAAATCTACGGGGAATACGAAAATACATTCATGATGTATTTGCCCCGCCTTTGCGAACACTGTCTGAATCCCGCCTGTGCCGCATCCTGCCCCTCGGGCGCGATCTACAAGCGTGAGGAAGACGGCATCGTTCTGATCGATCAGGAAAAATGCCGCGGTTGGCGGATGTGTGTGTCCGGCTGTCCTTACAAAAAGGTCTACTACAACTGGGAAAGCGGCAAGTCGGAAAAATGCACCTTCTGCTATCCACGGATCGAATCTGGTATGCCGACGGTCTGTTCGGAAACCTGCGTGGGACGCATCCGTTATCTGGGTGTGATCCTGTATGATGCCGACCGGATCGAGGAAATGGCGAATACGCCTTCGGAAAAGGATCTGTATCAGGCACAGCTGGATATGTTCCTTGACCCCAATGACCCCGCTGTCGAAGCGCAGGCCATTGCCGACGGTGTTCCCGCAGACTGGATCAAGGCCGCCAAGAATTCGCCGGTCTACAAAATGGCGATGGACTGGAAGATCGCCTTCCCGCTGCACCCCGAATACCGCACCTTGCCGATGGTCTGGTACATTCCGCCACTGTCGCCCATCCAGAATGCTGCCGAAGCCGGCGCAATCGGGCTGGACCGCGATATGCCGGATGTAAAATCCCTGCGGATCCCTGTGCGCTATCTGGCCAACATGCTGACCGCCGGCGACGAGGCCCCCGTGGTCACGGCACTGGAACGGATGCTGGCGATGCGCGCCTATATGCGCAGCAAGACCATCGACGGTGTGATCGACGAAGGCATCGCCGAACGGGTCGGTCTGACCACCGAGTTGATCGAGGACATGTATCACATCATGGCCATCGCCAACTATGAAGACCGCTTTGTGGTGCCGACAACGCACCGCGAAACAGTCGAGGACGGCATGGATATCCGCACCGGCTGTGGCTTTACCGATGGCAACGGCTGTTCCACCGGTATTTCCGAAGGCAGCATGTTCGGCGGCAAGAAAAAGGACAAAGGCTTCTCTATTCCGCCGATGCCCGCCGCCGCACGGGAGGTATTTTAAATGCACATGCCTCTGAAAGCCATATCGGCGCTTCTGAGCTATCCGACAGAAGAGCTACAGGCCGCCAAGGCCGAATTGATCGAGGCGTTGGGGCAGGGTGATCTGCTCTCCGCCGGTCTGGTCAATGAACTTTCCGTGCTGGTTAACGAAATCGCCATTGGTGATATCTATGATCTGCAGGAAACATATGTCGGGCTGTTTGACCGCTCGCGCAGCCTCAGCTTGAACCTGTTCGAGCATGTCCACGGCGACAGCCGTGACAGGGGGCCGGCGATGGTCGATCTGGTGGAAAACTATCGGGCGGCAGGGTTTGAACCCGCGTCAACCGAACTGCCCGATCATATTCCTGTGCTGCTGGAATTCCTCGCAATGCGTCCCATTGACGAGGCGCGGGAGGTGCTGGCTGATGCCGCGCATATACTGGAAGTGCTTCGCACACGTCTCACACGACGCGAAAGCATTTATGCGCCGGCATTTGCCGCCCTCCTGCACATTTCCGGCGAGGTCGCCGATCAGGCGGTTGTTGCCGAATTGTTGGCCGTAAAGGAAGACGATCCGGACGATCTGGAAGCGCTGGACGAGATCTGGGAAGAAAGCGAAGTCACCTTCGCCCCGGATCCGAACGCCGGTTGTCCGCAGGTCCGCGATATGCTGGCCCAGATGGACACACCCCGCAACGCCCCCCCCGAAACAGCGCCCGCAGCGCAAGAATAAGGAGACAGAATAATGAACCAATTTCTGTTCGGAACTTACCCCTACATTGCGTTAACAGTGCTGTTGATCGGCTCGATCGCGCGCTATGAACGTGACCCTTTCACATGGAAATCCTCCTCCAGCCAGCTTTTGCGCCGCAAACAGCTGATTGTCGGCTCGGTGCTGTTCCATGTGGGCGTGTTGATCATCTTTGGCGGCCATCTGGTGGGTCTGCTGACACCTGTCTGGATATTTGATGCCCTCGGGATCAGCCACACAGCCAAGCAAATTCTGGCGATGACCGCTGGCGGGATTGCCGGTGTCATGGCGCTGGTTGGCGGCGGCATGCTGTTGATGCGTCGTCTGGGGGATCCACGGATCGCCAAAAACTCCAGCTTTGCCGACACCGGCATCCTGATCCTGTTGCTGTTGCAACTGGTGTTGGGGCTGAGCACGATCTTTGTTTCCATGCAGCATCTGGATGGCAAGGAAATGCTTAAACTGATGTCATGGGCGCAGGGTATCTTCTACTTTGATGGCAATGCGGCCAGCTACATTCAGGATGTGTCGATTGTCTTCAAGATACATATCCTGCTGGGTCTGACCATCTTCCTGCTGTTCCCCTTCACACGGCTGGTTCACATGCTCTCGGTTCCCGTGCGCTATGTGACACCGCTGCGCAAAGGCTACCAGATCGTGCGTTCGCGCCGGAAGGCCGCGAAATGAGCGCCGAACGTAAACCCCTGTTCCCGGATGTTTTCGTGAACGGACAGGAAATCTCTGCCGCGGATATCGCGGCAGAGGCCCAGAACCACAACGCCCCCAAGGACAAGCCCGGCTGGGCTTGGCGCGACGGGGCACGGGCTCTGGTGATCCGCGAGTTGCTGTTGCAAGAGGCGCGCAAGCGTGACCTGCAGCCACAGCCCAAGGAACTGGAGCCCGGCAAGTTTGAAACCGAAGATGAATCGCTGATCCGCGAATTGCTGGATATTGCGGTGACCCCAAAGGTGCCAAGCGTTGATGACATGCGCAAGGTTTACGATGCGCAGCCCGACATGTTCCGCGCGCCCACCCTGTACGAGCCTTCGCACATCCTGTTTGCCGCTGATCCGGCGGATACCAAGGCATGGGACGAAGCGTTGCAAAAGGCCGAAGCGGCCCTTGCCACGTTGCGCGCAAACCCCAAGGATTTCGCGTCACTGGCCAAAGAACTGAGCGATTGCCCCTCGCGCGAATCTGGCGGGCAACTGGGCCAGATCGTCACCGGCGACACCGTGCCGGAATTCGAGGGCGCGATGGATGCGATGGAGGCGGGTGTGATCAACCCCGAGCCGGTCAAATCCCGTTACGGCATCCACATCCTGCGGCTGGACGCCAGGGCTGTGGGTGATGTGTTGCCATTTGATCAGGTCAAAGAGCAGATCGGCGAAATGCTGGAAAAGGCCGCATGGGCCAGTGCCGCGAACGAATTTGTTCAGGAACTGGTGGCCAATGCGGAAATTACCGGAATCGATATGGCTGCGTAAGCGGCACTATTATCCGGTCCTGAAAATGCCGCCTCTTGTCCTCGGGGCGGCATTTTTTTATTGAAACAGTAGATAATTTTCGTCGGGCTGTCAGGCCGGTGAACAAATTGGTGGCCATTCACCGAAGTAGAGGGAATAATGGCATACCTGTAAATTTTACCGAACCGGATTTCCCGAATGCGTTTTATTATTTTGTTCTTGTTGCTTGTGCCCACCGCATCATTGGCTCAGGGTTTTGCTGTATCTCTGGATGCTGATCTGAATGGCGATGGCTTGCCCGATCAGACCAGACTGACAGAAATACCGGAAGGCGGGACGGCCGACCTTGCGATTTTACTGGGCCAGCCGGATGGTTCACTAAAGCAGGATGTGGTTGCCAAAGCATTGGTCTGGGTCGGGGGTGAAGGTGAAAAGCCACAGCTGTTCATTGATAAAAATGGCGCTCTGGAGGTGTTTTCGATCGACCGGCGAAACCCGCGAAAATCATGGACGCAAAGCCTGACGATTGCACCGCACAATGGCGTTTTCGTATTGACCGGGTTTTCCTATGACTGGTTCGGTATCGGCACTGGGACGATTCACATCTGCAAAGCGGATTTGCTGTCGGGACGCATTGAATTCGGCCAGAGTGCCAACGGGGTGTCGGATGTCGGCGTTTCCGAGACCGATGTGACGGTTGTGCCGATTGATGTCTGGGTCCAGTCGTTTCCAAAAGAGTGTGAACCGCTTGAGTTTTAAGTAAGGATAGTCCCGATGCGTTTAATCATT
>Ga0256840_1002656_pt1 | contig 15483 bp, 16 predicted proteins | sample 355202metaG_FD_185969 | JGI IMG/M metagenome (GOLD analysis project Ga0256840, IMG submission 185969) | Hydrothermal vent microbial communities from Mid Atlantic Ridge, Atlantic Ocean - 355-202 | ecosystem: Environmental > Aquatic > Marine > Hydrothermal vents | place: Atlantic Ocean: Mid... | reverse complement strand
CCCCGTGCCGCGCTATCCCCTCGGCCTCATATTTTTGCCCGACCATAAAGCCGGTGATATTTTGCAAGAATACCAGCGGTATTTTGCGCTGGCAACACAGCTCGACAAAATGCGCACCCTTCACGGCGCTCTCGCTAAACAGCACGCCGTTATTGGCGATAATCCCCACCTGCATCCCTTCAATCCGCGCAAAACCACACACCAGCGTGGTGCCGAACCGTGCCTTGAATTCATCAAACTCCGAGCCATCCACCACCCGCGCAATCACCTCGCGAATGTCATAGGGCACCTTCGCATCCGCCGGAATCACCCCGAGCATTTCATCGGGGTCATAGGCAGGCGCCTCCCCCTGTAGGGTGGGGTTATTTACCCCACCAATCGACGCCACCGCTTGGCGCGCCAGTGCCAGCGCATGGGCATCATCCTCCGCCAGATAATCCGCCACACCGGAGAGGCGCGTATGCACATCCCCGCCGCCAAGCGCTTCCGCCGAAACAACCTCCCCCGTCGCCGCCTTCACCAAAGGCGGCCCCGCAAGAAAGATTGTCCCCTGCTCTTTCACAATAATCGACACATCGCTCATCGCCGGCACATAAGCCCCGCCCGCCGTGCAGCTCCCCATCACCACCGCAATCTGGGCAATCCCCTTGGCGCTCATCCGCGCCTGATTATAGAAAATCCGCCCGAAGTGGTCACGGTCTGGGAAAACCTCGTCCTGATTAGGCAAGTTCGCCCCGCCGCTATCCACCAGATAAACACAAGGCAGCCCGTTTTCCTCGGCCATCTCCTGCGCCCGAAGGTGCTTTTTCACGGTCATCGGATAATACGTCCCGCCCTTCACTGTGGCATCATTACAAACCACCATCACCTCGCGGCCATGCACTTGCCCAACGCCCGCAATCACTCCTGCACAGGGCGAAGCCCCGCCATAAAGCCCATGCGCCGCCAAGGCCCCGATTTCCAGAAAGTCCGAGCCGGGGTCCAGCAGCCCCGCCACCCGGTCGCGCGGCAGCATCTTGCCCCGCGAAAGGTGCCGCTTGCGAGAGCCTTCGGAGCCACCCAGCGCCGCCTTGGCAGCTTTTTCGGCTACATCTTCCAGCGCGATCTCAAGCGCTGCTTGGTTGGTCCTGTAGTCTTCTGACCCAACCTTGACCGCCGATCCGAGCACACTCATCCCGTCACCTTCATCAGTTCCCGCCCGATCAGCATCCGGCGAATTTCTGAAGTCCCCGCACCGATCTCCATCAGTTTGGCATCCCGCATGATTCTACTCAAGGGAGAATCGCTCATATAACCCGCACCGCCCATGGCCTGCACCCCTTGGGTCGCCACGTTCATCGCCTGCTCGGACGCATACAGCACACAGCCCGCTGCATCTTGGCGGGTAACCTCGCCGCGGTCACACGAGCCAGCCACCGCATACACATACGCCCGCGCCGCGTTCATCACGCTGTAAATATCAGAAATCTTACCCTGCATCAGCTGGAAATCACCAATCTTTTGCCCAAACTGCTTGCGCTCGTGCATATAGGGCATGATGTGGTCGAGCACCGCATGCATCAGCCCCACGCCAATGCCGCTCAGCACCACGCGCTCGTAGTCAAGGCCGGACATCAGCACATTCACGCCCTTGCCTTCCTCGCCCAGCACGTTTTCAAACGGCACTTCGACATCTTCAAAGATCAGCTCCGCGGTGTTGGAGCCGCGCATTCCCATTTTGTCAAAATGCGGGCTGGTGCTAAAGCCCTTCATGGATTTCTCGATGATAAACGCCGTCATCCCGCGCGCCCCCGCCGCAGGGTCGGTCTTAGCATAAACGACCAGCGTGTCCGCATCCGGCCCGTTGGTGATCCAGTATTTGGTGCCGTTGAGCACATAGCGGTCGTTCTTTTTCTCGGCCCGCAGCTTCATGCTAACCACATCCGACCCCGCCCCCGCCTCGCTCATCGCCAGTGCGCCAACCTGTTCACCTGAGATCAACCCCGGCAGGTATTTGCGCTTTTGCGCCTCAGAGCCATTGAGCTTGATCTGATTTACACAGAGGTTGGAATGCGCCCCGTAAGACAGGCTCACCGAAGCCGACGCCCGCGCCAACTCCTCCACAACGATTGTATGGGCAAGGTATCCCATCCCCGCCCCGCCAAATTTTTCCGGCACTGTTACGCCGAGCAAGCCAAGTTCGCCCATTTCCCGCCAAAGCTCCGGCGGAAAAGTGTTGCTGGCATCGATCTCGGACGCCATTGGTGCCACCCGCTCTTGCGCCCAGCGATGCACCATATCACGCAGGGCTTCGATATCATCCCCGAGGGCGAAATTCATTGAGGCTGTGAACATGGCATTCTCCTTGCTTTTCAGTTAAATGAACACATGTTCAGTTCAAAAGCAACCCTAAAGCGCCAGCCACAGGCACCAAGGGGGCCGCGCGGCGCGAGTGGAATGGTGCCACAAGCAAAACAGCAAACGCGCCGCTTTTGCCGAGGCGAAGCCGAGGCCACGGCCCGTTAGGGCTTGGGCGCGCCGTCTGTCGGGGCTTTGCCCCTCTTTCGCTGCGCTCAATTCACCCCAGAGTATTTCAGAAGACTGAAATCAGTTTAGATAAGCCCGACGCGCTGCACCACCCAGAACGCCCCGATCAGCGCAATTACGGTGGAGGCCGGAATCACGATAACCTTGCGATACCAGTCTTTTTTGGCAAACCAGAAACCCACCAGCGCAAAGCAAATCAGGATGATCGAGAGCTGCCCTAGCTCGACCCCGAGGTTAAAGCCGATTAGGCCGGAGGTCACGTTATTAACCGACAAGCCGAATTCTTTGAGCGCCCCGGCAAAGCCCTGCCCGTGCAGCAGGCCAAACATGAAAATCACTGCGGGCCGCCATTTGCTCATATAGGGCATGAATATATTTTCCACGCAAACATATACAATGGAGACCGCAATCAGCGGCTCCACAATCGACGCGGGCACCACAAGAATGCCCAGCACCCCGAGCGCCAGCGTGATCGAGTGCGCCAGCGTGAAGGTGGTGACCTGCACAAGCAGCGGCTTGAGGCTGGTGGCCATCAGGAACAGCCCGATGATAAACAGGATGTGGTCCAGCCCCAGCGGCAGGATGTGGTAATAACCCACCACGGTATAATTCACGAGGTTGGTCCAGAAGGAAATGACCGTCGCGCCTTCGGTCGAGATCGGGTCGGTGATGTCGCCATTGGTTAGGTAGGCGTTATAGTCGTTGGTTTCATCCATCAACCGAATGATGATTTCGCCATAGCTGGCATCCCAGCCCAGTTGCAGCTCGGTGGCGGTGCCAAGCGGGCCGGTCACGATAATGTTACTGTCGCGGATCAAGGCAAGGTCGCCTGTTTCGGGGATTTGCACCTCGGTTACGGTCGCACTGCCCGCCTCACCATCAAGCAGCACTTTCAGCTTGGCGGCGAAGGCTTCACGGTCGAAGGCCGTGCTGAGCGCCTCGGGGGCCATGGCCCGAAATTCGTCATACTTTCCCGCGTTGGGAGAGTCCTGCGTATTGCTGGCCTCGGAGCCAATTTCAGCCATAACCGCTTCAAGATTCAGCCGAATTTCCAGCCTATATTCTCCGTTTTCCAGAAACAAATCCGCCACCGCCGGGCGGATTTCGTGGGCCAGTGCGGGCAGCGCCCAGATAAGCGCAAAAACGCCGGCTAAAATTGCACGTAAAGACTGGGTCATGTAGGGTTCTCTCGATTCGTCTAACAACAGGGCTAAAAATGTCGCGCTTCTTTACCATTGTAAAACCAATATTAACACTAGGATTTTTAGTCGCAGCGCTTGGCGCACAAGCGCATGAATACTGGATTCAGCCACATGATTATCGGCTGGAAGCGGGCGACCCGTTGGTGGCCGATGTGCGCGTAGGTATGGATTTTGGCGGCAACCAGCTCGCCTATCTGCCCCGCCAGATAAATGCCTTCAATATCATCGATGCCGATGGCCCCCATAAAATCGAAGGGCGCATTGGTGATATTCCGTCGGTCAACATTACCCCCACGGGCGACGGGCTGCAAATTCTGACCTTGTTTAGCACCTCCTCCAAGCTCACATGGAGCGAATTCCAGAAGTTTGATGACTTCGTAAACCTGCACGGCATGGGCTGGGTGCTGGACCGCCACGCCGAGCGCGGCCTGCCGGATGTGGGCTTCAAAGAGGCCTATACCCGCTTTGTGAAATCCCTCGTGGCCATAGGCGACGGGGCGGGGCAAGACCATTTCACCGGCATGTTTTTTGAGCTGGTGGCGGGCAACAACCCCTATACCGATGATATGTCAGCCGGCATGCCGATCACCGTTATGTTCAAGGGCGAGCCACTACCCGATAAGCAAGTAGACCTGTTTTACCGCAATCTTGAGGGCGAAGTCTCCCGCTTGAGCGTGCAATCAGATGCCAACGGCCAAGCGATTGTGCCAAATGTCGGGGACGGCGAATATATGGTTAACGTGGTCCACATGATCGAGCCCTTCCCCGAGGACCAAGCCCGCACCGGCGTGGCATGGCACTCGCTTTGGGGGTCTATCACCTATGCGATAGGTCGTTAGCGCACCCCGTTTGCTTGCTGCATTTCACGAATATAGGTAACAATCGGCTCGATATCGGCCTTGGCAATATCGGGCTGCGCTGGCATATTACCAAAGCGCCAATGGTGCGCGACAACGCCATTTTCAATCGCCAGGGTAATCGCATAATTTGCATGAAAAGCAGATCGATAGGCGACATGAATAAGCGGCGGGCCAGTTTCGGTGCCGGTCAGTTCCGCCCCGTGGCAGGCGGCGCAGGTGCCTTGAAACACCGCCTCGCCACGCTGCGCCTCGGCAGATAGCACGGGCTGCACAACCTCGATTGTAACCGGCACTTTGGCGGGGCGGCTCGAGAGCCACGCATAGCCGCCACCAATCGCAGCAATCACCAGCACCCAGCTTAGCGCTTTGTTCACACCACCACCTTGGATTTGGCGCCGGACAACCCGTCGAGAATCGGGCAATCGGGGCGGTCATCGCCGTGGCACTTATGCACCAGCTCACCCAAAGTTTTTTGCATGGCCTGCAGCCCTTTGATCTTCTCCGAAATTTGCTCCAGATGCGCTTTGGCCAAGGCCTTTACATCAGCGCTTGCACGGTCGTGTTTATCATAAAGCGACAGCAGCGCGCGGCATTCCTCTATGGAAAACCCAAGGCTGCGCGCCCGCTGAACAAAGGCCAGTTTGTGCAGGTCGGTATCGGAAAAATCCCGATACCCGTTATTTGAGCGCGCCGGCGAAACCAGCCCTATATCCTCGTAATAGCGAATGGTTTTCGCTGGCAGACCGCTTTGCGCAGCGGCGTCTCCGATATTCATTTTCCTACCTCCGGTTTCCAACGTTTTAACAAGAGCGAGTTGCTGACCACAAAGACCGAGCTAAAGGCCATGGCCGCGCCAGCCACGGCGGGGTTCAGAAAGCCGAACGCTGCAATGGGGATGCCGACCACATTATAAGCAAAGGCCCAAAACAGGTTTTGCCTGATCTTTTGTGCGGTCTTGGCCGACACATCCAGCGCCGCCGCCACCAGTTGCGGATCATTGCGCATCAGCACAAAGCCGGCGGTTTCAATGGCCACATCGGCGCCGCCACCCATGGCGATGCCAAGGGTCGCCTCGGCCAGCGCGGGGGCGTCATTCACGCCGTCACCCACCATGGCTACATGCTTGCCCGCCGCCTGCAAGGCCTTGACCTCGCGGGCTTTATCCTCGGGGCGCATATCGGCGATCACCTTGTCAATGCCCAACTCTTCGGCCACTTTGGCGGCGGTTTCGGCATTGTCTCCGGTCATCAGATAAGCCGCGACTCCGCGTTTATGCAGCTGCTCGACCGCACGCTTGGCCTCGGGGCGCACGGCATCTACATAGGCGACCAGCCCCACGGCTTTGCCCGCTTTGCTCAGCCATACCACCGTGCGGCCGCCCTCGCGCATCCCCAGCGCCTTTGCCTCTTGCACCGGGTCCATTTTAGCCACAGCAAAGCGGCCCCGGCCCATACGGATGGTCTCGCCATCCACCGTCACCTCGATACCCTCACCCGCCGTGGCCTTGGCGTTAGTCGCCGCGTGGGCGTCTATCCCGCGCGCTTCGGCCTCGGCCACAATCGCCTTGCCCAAAGGGTGCTCGGAGCCGGCTTGCACCGCCGCCCCCAGCGCCAAAAGGCTGGCCTCGTCACCTTCAAAAGCCTCAATTTCGGCGACTGTCGGCTTACCCTCGGTGAGAGTGCCGGTTTTATCAAACACCACGGCGTCAATGCTCTTGGCGCGCTCCAGGGTTTCAATATCGCGGATCAGAATACCGGCCTTTGCGCCCGAGCCAGTGCCCGCCACCAAAGCCGTGGGCGTGGCAAGGCCAAGCGCACAGGGGCAAGCGATAACCAGCACCGAAATCATGGCGACAATCGAGGTTTCAAAACTTGCGCCCGTCAGTTGCCACGCGATGAACGTAAGGATAGCTATGACGATGATCGTGGGCACAAAGATCGCCGAAATCTTGTCGACCAGCTTTTGAATCGGCGCTTTCCCAACCTGCGCCGACTCGACCATGCCCGCCACTTTGGCGAGCGTTGTATCCTCGCCCACCCGTGTGGTTTCGACCTTGAGCACCCCCCCGCCATTGATGGCACCGGCGATCACTTCATCACCGACACGGCGCAATACCGGCATGGATTCTCCGGTAATCAGCGCCTCGTCCAGCTCGCTTTCGCCCTCGATTATCACGCCATCCACAGGCACCCGCCCACCGGGGCGCAAGAGCGCCACATCGCCGATTTTCACACGGTCAATCGGGGTGGTCACCTCGCCATCAGCCGTAAGGATGGAGGCACTGGTTGGCCGCAAGCCCAACAGCTGCCGCAGGGCCGAACTGGCCGAGCGTTTGGCGGTGTTCTCCATGTATTTGCCCGCTAGCACCAGCGTGATAACCACCGTGGAGGCTTCAAAATACAGCTCACCTGCGGCGGCGTCTCCCAAGGTGTAAACCAACCAGAGGCTATAGAAATAGGCGGCGGTGGTGCCAATGGCGACCAGCATATCCATATTGCCCGCCTTGGCCTTGAGCGCATGCCACGCCCCGATATAGTAGCGCGAACCGACATAAAACTGCACTGGCGTCGCCAGCGCAATCTCCATCCATGGCTTTACCCGAAAGCCGAGGCCCAGAAAATGCGAGATCATCTGCAGCACCAAAGGGGCGGTGAGTATAGCCGAAAAAATCAGCAGGTTGCGCTGCTTTTTCAGGCGGGCGGCTTCGGCCGCCCCGTCATCATCGGTTTGATCTTTGATCTTGGCCCCGTAGCCCGCCTCTTCCACCACTTTTACCAACGCGGCAGCACTGGTGAGGGTCGGGTCAAAGTTGACAGTGGCGCTTTCAATCGCGAGGTTGACGGTGGCCGCCGTAACCCCCGGCGCCGCTTGCAAGGCCGCCTCGATGCGCCCGGAACAACTGGAGCAGGTCATGCCGGTAATATCCAGCGTGGCCTGACCACCGCCTGCGGGCTTTATGTCCTCGGCCCCATAGCCTGAATCCGCCACGATCTTTTTTATCTCGTCAGGGCTGATTTTGGCGGGGTCATAGCTGATGGTGGCGTTTTCAAGCGCAAGGTTTACGCTCGCCTGATCAATGCCTTCGGCCTCGTTCAATGCGGTTTCAATGCGGCCTGCGCAGCTGGAACAGGTCATGCCGGTAATGTTGAGCTTGAAGCCCTCGGCGAATTTTATTTCAGGGGCGGCGGCGGGGGTGTCTGCCTTTTCTACCGCTGGTTCTAGCGCATAGCCCGCCTCGACCACAGCCGCCTTCAGGGCTTCAGCGCCGGTTTTGGCGGGGTCAAAATCTACCACTGCCGAGGCGGTTTCATGGCTCACCTCTGCATTGGCCACCCCCGCCACCTCTTCCAAATGCCGCTTGACCTTCTTTGCACAGCCACCGCAGTTCATTCCGATTACCGGAAATTCCACCTTGCTGCTTTTGCTAAAATCATCCATGATTCTGCTCCAATTGCATTCAACTGCACCCTAGATAGGGCTTCCAGTCTCTGGAAGGTCAACGCAATATAGCATAAAAACCTCCCAAAACCGGAAGGTTTGTTGTAACGCTTTGTAACACAAAGATTAAAAGGCGAAAAAATGTCCAATCCTGACTATAAACAGCTGCTAGACCATAACATCCACGCCTATCTCGCCTATAATGCCAGCTTCATGCCCGAGGATCCGAGCCTAGCAAACATCCGCAAAGCCTATCTGGCGTTTTGTGCGGATATCCAGCCAGCGCTGCCGGATGTGGCCTTTAAGGATGCGCGCATCGGCGGGGTGGTCACGCGGCGCTATGCGGGCAAGGCCCCGGATGCGCTGGTGGTGTATTTCCACGGCGGCGGCTTTGCTATCGGCAATCTGGAGAGCCACCACGCTATTTGCATGGAAATTTGCGCCCGCACCGGCTTGGATGTGCTGGCAGTGGATTACCGCCTCGCCCCCGAGCACCCATGGCCCGCCCATTTTGAAGACGCGCTGGCGGTGGTCGATGCTATGGACGAAAAGATGATCCTCGCGGGCGATAGCGCGGGGGCCACGCTGGCGGCGGCGGTAACCCTAAAGCGCCGCGACACAATTCACGGCCATATGCTGATTTACCCATGGCTGGATGTGCCTGGCGAGCATGAGAGTTTTCGCGAGCATGCCGAGGCCCCTGTGCTCACTGCCGAGGCCTTGCAGGACTTTGAAGCGCTCCGCCTAAGTGGCCAGCCCCGCCCGAGCACGCCGGATTATTTCCCGCTGCTAGGCGATGATTTTAACGCCCTGCCCCCGAGCTATATTTCGACCGCTAATTGCGATCCGCTGCGGGACGAGGGCACGCTCTACAACACGCTGCACATGTTTTCCGGCGGGGAATCCGTGTTGATGGAGGAGGAAGGCCTGATGCACGGCCACCTCCACGCCCGCCACCACTCAAGCCGCGCGATGGAGGCCTTTGAACATATTTGCGAAGGCTTGCAAAATCTGGCCGCATGGGAAAAACCGCCGTTCTAGCGCCGCCGAGCGTAGCGAGGCCAGGGCCAGCGGCAGGCATTTTTCAAGCTTGCTTTAAAAATGTGCTTTGGCCGAGTGGGGCTTTAGCCCCGCAGAGGCCAAAGCAAGCGCCCTGCAAAAAGCCTGAACGTTTCGGAGAACCCCGAGCATGCCGCCCTCCGCTCGCATCACCTTTGCTGCGCAAAGGCGACGCTCGCGTTTGGGCCATGGCCTCGCTACGCTCGGTGGCGGCGCGTTTGCCCTTGCACTTGTGGCCACGCCCTGCTCGCGCCGCACCGCCTGCTTAGCGCCTGTTGCCCCTGCGACCGTGCCCCGCTATAAAGCCCGCAAACGAAAGGCGAACCCATGCGCATAGCGACCCAATCCCGCAAAACTGCGGAGACCGATATTACCGTCGAGATCAACCTTGACGGCACCGGCATTTATGACAACCAAACCGGCATAGGTTTCTTTGACCACATGCTCGACCAGCTCTCGCGCCACGCGTTGATTGATATGAAAATCCGCGCCCAAGGCGACCTGCATATTGACGACCACCACACGGTAGAGGACGTGGGCATCGCCCTTGGCAAAGCGCTGGTGCAGGCCGTTGGCGACAAGCGCGGCATCAACCGCTATGGCGAGTGCCACCTGCCGATGGACGACACCTTGGTGCGCGCCGCGCTCGACCTTTCGGGCCGGCCTTTTTTGGTGTGGAATGTCGAAATGACCGCCCAGAAAATCGGCACGTTTGACACCGAGCTGGTGCGCGAGTTTTTCACCGCCTTCGCGATGAATGGCGGCATTACGCTAAATGTGGCCAAGCTTGATGGCATCAACAGCCACCACATCGCCGAAGCCGCTTTCAAGGCTGTAGCCCGCGCTTTACGTAACGCGCTCGATACCGACCCGCGCAAAGCCGACGCCATCCCCTCCACCAAAGGAACCCTCAGCGAATGACCTGCGTTATTGTTGATTACGATAGCGGTAACCTGCGCTCTGCGGCCAAAAGCTTTGAGCGCATGGCAGCCGAAACCGGCGACACGGTTGTTGTAAGCTCCGATCCGGATGTGGTGGCCAAAGCAGGCCGCATCGTGCTGCCCGGGGTTGGTGCTTTCAAGGATTGCCGTGATGGGCTTGGGGGCTATTCCGGCCTGTTTGAAGCCATCGAGCAGCGGGTTATTGTTGAGGGCGCACCGTTTCTCGGTATCTGCGTCGGCATGCAGCTCATGGCCAGTATGGGCCGCGAGCACGGGCTTGAAACCAAGGGGTTTGGCTGGATTTCCGGCGAGGTTGTCGAGTTCCGGCCCGACGACCCAACCCTGAAAATCCCCCATATGGGCTGGAACGAGCTGGTGATCGACCAGCCCCACCCCGTGCTTGAGGGCCTAAACCACGGCGACCATGCCTATTTTGTGCATTCCTACCATCTTGCGCCAACCAACCCCGCCCATAAGCTGGCCCATGCCAATTATGGCGGGGAAATCACAGCGGTGGTGGGGCGCGACAATATGATCGGCACGCAGTTTCATCCCGAAAAAAGCCAAGCTACGGGGCTGCGGCTGATTGGGAATTTTTTGGCATGGACGCCCTGATCAACCGGATATCACCCTAGGGTGCGTGGTTCTCCACGCACCGCAATGGCGAGGTTTACGGCACCCGTGTCCAGTCACTTGAGCGGCAGAAAATGCCCGCCACGCAGCCCTGCACCACCAGCGTATCGCCGTTCAGCGTCAGGTTGGCGCGGTAGGTTTTGTCACTATCTGGTGCCCACACGCTGCCACGGTTCCAGCGGTCTGTGCCGTTGGCTTGCATCCCCCAAATAATCGGCTTACCGTTGTTATCTTGCGATGCGCCCGCAAAGCCCTCGGTAATAACCCCGCAAATTTGCGCTTCATTGCTGGCGCAGGGGTAAATTTGCACCTGAATATACTTGCCTTCATCATTTGGTGCGGTTTCCCACAGCCCTGTTACATCACCAGCCTGTGCGGCCATTGGAAAGGCGACCAGCGCCGCCATAAGAAATTTTTTCATTTTTACACTCCTGTTGGGTGGGGTAAGTGTAACCGAATGCCGTTTTCAGTCAATGCTGACCTTATGGTACCCGATGCCAAAGCTGGGTGCGGCAGACCAGAAGCATACAGGCGCGCACGGCCAAGCCCTCACCTTGCAGTTCCATGCGCGCGTTTACGTTGGTATCCAGCGGAGGCAGCCACATTTGCCCGCCTGTCCAGTGACCGTTGCCATCGGGCTTCATATCAAACAGCAATTGCCGCCCTACGAGGTCTGGCGTTTTGGCATTAAACGCCGCCTGAATGAAGCCGCAAATATTGCCCGCACAGGGGCTAAGCGCGATATGCAGCACCGCACCGGTTTTGGGCGAGGGTTCCGACGCCCAAAGCCCCGTAATATCTTGCGCCCCTGCGGGCATGGCCCAAAGCAGCGCGATCATCACCAGTTTCCGCATATTCGCCTCCGTATTTCGCCCATAATTGCCCCCCGCCCGCTGCGGGTCAATCTCGCCCATTGCCTTTGCGCGGAAATTCGCTAAAACGCGGGGGAAACCAGGAGACCAGCCATGATCCTTTACCCCGCGATTGATTTGAAAGACGGCAACTGTGTGCGCCTTGTAAAAGGAGAGATGGATCAAGCCACGGTTTTTAGTGACAACCCCGCCGCGCAGGCCCGTGCCTTTCAGGATGCGGGCTGCGAATGGCTGCACTTGGTAGACCTTAACGGTGCCTTTGCGGGTGAGCCAGTGAATGCCGCCCCCGTCGAGGCCATTCTGAAAGAATGCACTATCCCCGCCCAGCTCGGCGGCGGTATCCGCGATATCACCACCATCGAGCGCTGGCTCTCGCGCGGCCTTCAGCGCGTCATCCTTGGCACCGTGGCCCTGCGCAACCCTGATTTGGTGAAGGAAGCCGCGCGGCTGTTTCCCGGCCATGTGGCGGTGGGGATTGATGCGCGCGGTGGCATGGTGGCGGTGGAAGGCTGGGCCGAAACCTCGGACGTAACAGCGCTGGAGCTGGCCAAGCAATTCGAAGACGCCGGCGTCTCCGCCATCATCTACACCGACATAGACCGCGACGGTGCCATGCAAGGCCCCAACGTGGCCGCCACAGCCGCGCTGGCCAATGCCGTGAGTATTCCAGTGATCGCCTCGGGCGGGGTGTCCTCAATGGACGACCTGCGGGCGCTGAAGGCCTGCGGCGCACCGCTCAACGGGGCCATTTCAGGCCGTGCGCTCTATGACGGGGCGATTGATGCGGCGGAAGCTGCGGTAATGTTGAAAGGGTGAATAATGAGCTTTGATCCAAAGACCGAATACGAAATCGATAGACATCCGATTTCTCTGAAAGATTTGCACGATTACTCGGAGGAGTATTTAACTAGACCTCCATACCAGCGGAAAACAGTTTGGTCGAAAAAAAAGCAGCAAGCATTACTCGACAGTATTTTGCGTCGATACTACATTCCCAATCTTGTGTTGAGACAGGTCCGGCTATCAGAAGACCGAACCATTGACGAAGTCATTGATGGCCAGCAGCGCATCACCACCATTCAAGCCTTTTTTGCCGACGAAATAAAACTTCCGAAGTCTCTTTCTGATTTAAGCGGCGAACTTTCAGGTAAATTTTACAGCGAGATAAAACCTGAGTATCGGCGCTTTATTGACAAGCTGTCACTTCAAGCTGATCGCATAAAAAACATTGAAAAGAAAGACGATCCAACACACCAAACTGTTGCAACCGAAATTTTCTGGCGCCTACAACAAGGTGAAGCCCTCTTTCCGATGGAAATTGCGCATGCGCGGCTTTCATCGCCCATTCGAAATTTCATTGTCAAATTTGCAGACGACATTGGGTTTGATCACATCGACTATAAGCCAATTGAAAATAATAAAAACAAGCACAAATTTTTCCGTATTCTAAAGCGGGGAAACAACCGAATGGAGCACCTTTCACTTCTAGCACGGTTCTTGTTAATAGAGCGTGCGAATGGCTATTCGGATATAAAAGACAGTGCCATACAGAAAATGATAGATGACAGTAAAACTCCTGATGGGATTGGTAGTAGCGAATTTGAAAATGACCCTGCTGCAAAAGCCGTTCTGAAAACCCTTGGTATATTCCAAAAATTGTTTTCCAACGACCCTATCCTCAAAAATGGCGGCGTAATTCAGGAACTTCAAACCGAATACTTTATAATTTCATTTTATGTTCTTATTCGATATTTACGGAAAAACTACATACTTGGCGAAATGGAACTAGAGCAAATCCATGCATTCTTTATCGACTTTTACCAACGCTGGAAAAGCGCCAAGTCTGACGACCCTGATTTCTTGCAATTTAGCGGAAATCGCCAACAGGGGGCAAATGATCTCCGAGAACGTGATATTGTTCTTCGAGCGCTATTCTTCGATTGGCTTTGTGAAAATGAATTTGAGTTAACGTCCAAAGATGGTAATCGCGCCTTCAACGAGAGCCAAAGAATAAATATTTACCGTCGTGATCATGGTGTTTGCCAAAGATGTATTGAGGAAGGCCTGCCTGAAAAAGAATCTACAATTTCTTGGGAAGACTTTCAGGCAGACCATATCGTTCCATGGAGTAAAGGTGGGGAAACCACTATTGAAAATGCTCAGCTATTATGTGCGCGACATAATCAATCCAAAGGTGCAAATTAGAACTATGTTTGAAGAAAACCCAAATGCTTAAAACCCGCATAATCCCCTGCCTTGATGTCAAAGATGGTCGCGTTGTCAAGGGTGTCAACTTTGTAGACCTGATCGACGCAGGCGACCCTGTGGAGAGCGCCAAGGCGTATGATGCCGCCGGGGCCGACGAGCTATGTTTCCTCGACATCGCCGCCACGGTGGAAAACCGTGGCACCATGTATGACGTGGCGCGGCGCACCGCCGAACAGTGCTTTATGCCCCTCACCATCGGTGGCGGAGTGCGTGGGCCGGAGGATGTGCGCAAGCTGTTATTGGCAGGGGCTGACAAGGTGTCGTTTAACTCGGCCGCGGTGGCCAACCCCGAGGTGATTTCGGCCAGCGCCAATAAATTCGGCAACCAGTGCATAGTGGTGGCGATTGATGCCAAAACCGTTTCGGATGGCAAGTGGGAGATTTTCACCCATGGCGGGCGACGCAGCACCGGCATTGATGCGGTGGAATTTGCACTGGAAATGGAGCGCAAAGGCGCGGGGGAAATTCTGCTCACCAGCATGGACAGGGACGGCACCAAGGCGGGCTTCAACCTGCCCCTCACCCGCACGATTGCGGACGCCGTAAATATCCCCGTGATCGCCTCGGGCGGTGTGGGTAATTTGCAACACCTTGTGGAGGGCGTGACCCTTGGCCATGCCTCGGCGGTGCTTGCCGCTTCCATTTTTCACTTCGGTGAGTATACCATAGGCGAAGCAAAAGCATATATGCAGGAGGCCGGCGTGCCGGTAAGGATTTAATGGCAAATGTATTAACACGGCTGGCAAAAACCATCGAAAGCCGCAGGGGCGAGGACGAGAAGAAATCCTATGCCGCCAAGCTGTTTGCCCGTGGCCCCGAGAAATGCGCCGAGAAATTTGGCGAAGAGGCCGTGGAAGCGATTATCGCCGCCGCCAAGGGTGACAAAAAGAACCTCACCGAAGAAGCCGCCGATGTGCTGTTTCACATGCTGGTGATGCTGTCTTCGCGCAATGTGAAGTGGAAAGATGTGCTCGCCGAATTAGAGCGCCGCGAGGGCGTTTCCGGCATCGTCGAAAAGCAATCGCGCGGCAAAAAATAGCCCACAACATGTTGCCATAAAAAAAGCCCCGCCAAATAGCGGGGCTTTATCAATTCAAACCAGCTTGGCTTCATGCCGCCGCCGCTTGCGCCTGCCGTTCGCTTTCTTCGCGTGACAGCGCAACAGAGGTCCGCACGCCACGGCCCACAAATTCCATCATGCCTTTCACGCAGCGCTCGTTAGGGTCGATACCCGCGCACATAAGCACTTCGCGGCCATCCCGAGAGCGCGCCCAGCGGGCGATCACTTCAGGGCCGTTACCGTATTTTTTATCGTCGGCGATCGCATCGTCCAGTGCTGCCAGCACAACGGCGGCAAACAGTTTTTGCGCCCGTGCGCCCTGGTCATTGGCATAAGCCGTCTGATCAACGTAATCGAACATACGCTGCTCCTATTCTTTAATTCGTTTTGCGTGCAGTGCAATATGACGATTTTCACATGCGAAAGAAGTGCAAATACTGCATACCTGATGTGTGGTTTGCGCATACTTAGGCACGCAATGCCAAAAAGTCAAGGCCTCATGGAGATCATATCCCAAAAAACAACACTTAACCATTTGTAATATATATATTATTTCCCGACCATTTGGTCTCTGTGAAATTTACTCGGGTATTTTTCTAGCCCAGAAATTCTACAAAAAGAGCG
>Ga0256840_1002655_pt1 | contig 15484 bp, 14 predicted proteins | sample 355202metaG_FD_185969 | JGI IMG/M metagenome (GOLD analysis project Ga0256840, IMG submission 185969) | Hydrothermal vent microbial communities from Mid Atlantic Ridge, Atlantic Ocean - 355-202 | ecosystem: Environmental > Aquatic > Marine > Hydrothermal vents | place: Atlantic Ocean: Mid... | reverse complement strand
ACATAGTCACGATAAAGATATATTTTTTGATTGGTAATTGCAAGCATAAGTTTCCTCGATAGTAAATCTGAGAATTGTGCCTTTTTTGATTGAATATTTATAGAGTGTGCTTTGGTTGACGCTTACAAATTACTGCTCATGCTAGTGGGGTTCGGACTTTTAGTCCGTCTTTTAAACAACGGGACTAAAGTCCCTGCCCCTAATGGCTACCTGATGGGTAATTTAAATGAGGTTGGTGTTCTTGTGTTTTTTCTTGTTAGGGTGAAGTTACGCACTTCATGTTTGTAATGGGCTAATTATTCATTACTCATTACATTTCACATGGGCCTAAAATATTTGGTCTGAATTATTTTTTTGCAATAATAACAGGTCGCCCAAATCCAAATAAGCTTGATTTGGGCGAAGTGTATATTTCGCAATTGATAAAACCCACTTGTTTAAGTTTATCAATAATGTCATATCCGTAGTTTCTGTAACAAAATACTTTAGATGTACCTCTAATATTATCTGAGTGATATTCAGGCTCTAAAATATTTACTCTTCCACCGTGAGTTATTTTGGTTCTTTCAATAGTTTCATTAGTTAAATCAATTGGAACAGTAAATAAAAAAGTTCCATTTTTTTTCAATACACGATATATTTCTTTAAAGCCTTGCATATCATTTTCAACATGTTCAAAAACCTCTAAAGAGGTGCAAATATCAAAGCTATTATCTGGAAATGTTAACTTCTCGACATTTTGACATAAAATACCATCATGGATAATGCCACCATCTATTGTGTCAAAGTACTCACTCAAAACCAATTTGACATGGAGCTTTTTTAAAAAACGAACAAAAGAACCCCTTGAAGACAACTCATAGATAACCTTAGTGGATGAATTTAAATGTTTTTTTAAAACAAAACCCATAGATTGCGATACAGGTGTTGCAAAACACCGAGTGCACCTAACACCCATTTCATCATTGTGAATTTTTAATTGCAAACGCCAATGACATAAATGGCATGACTCAAACCGAATAGCCAGTTCTTTAATCTTTACTTGTCTTATGGTATTGAATATTTTTTTAATAAACACTTTTGAGCAATCTTTTTAAAAAGGTATTATTTACTTTAGAATCAATTAAATCAACAATAATCATCATTTAACCATAGCCCAATTCCCAATATCCAAATTCGTAAGGTGGGTTTACCCACCACAAGGTTGACAACAAGTTTGGAGTCTTTGCATGTAACCATGGTGGGTAAACCAACCTTACAAAATAAAATGTGTAAGCTAGCCTGAATATTTCATAGGAGAATGGAGTTTAAAGGGAAAATAGCGAAATAGGTTGCATAAATATCACTATATACCTAGTTATTCATAGGTTTTAGTGATATTTATGCAAGATATGAAGCTAGTTTTTCTTTAAAGCCACTTGTACAAAGTGTAACCGTAACAATGTTGAGATAAGGTGTTGTTATTTAAAGATAAATGCCTTATTTTTAGCTTATCCTATGAAATATTCGGGCTAGTCTGGAGTGATTTCTGTTATTGTTCCTTTGGATGAATTGATTAATTTTTCAACAAAGTCTTCTTTATTTTTTGCCAATAGACTAACCACCATTAAGGCACCCTTTTCATTAAAATTTTCACTTAAGATTTTAGCATCAACATGAGTGCATAAGTTATGAACGCTTTGTATGTAAGCAAAGGGCACACTCAATGTCACTTCACAAATATCTTGTATGACTTCACATTGGGCTGCTTGCAAGCAACGACTGACGCCGCCACCGTAAGCACGCATTAATCCGCCAGTGCCCAGTTTAATCCCACCATAATAGCGGATTGATAAAGCAATGGTATTATCAAAGTCTTGTCCATCAATGGCATTATACATGGGTTTTCCTGCTGTACCAGAGGGTTCGCCGTCATCTGTGAAGCGATATATTTGACCAATTTTGTACGCCCAACAGTTGTGTGTTGCATTCAAATCAGAATGTTCAGCTAGAAAATCTTTTGCCTCCTGCACAGAAAGAATCGGAGCAACCAGAGTAATAAAGGTGCTTTTCTTAATGATTTCTTCGCATGAATGCAGGCTTATCAGTTGTTTCAATTGAGGCTTTGCCAAATAATTTAAAAGCTTATTGTAAACCATTTATTTATGGGTAACATAGCAAGATGAATCAAATTAAGCAATTTCAATCACTGCTGTTAAACTGGTATGACGAATACGGTCGTAAAGACTTGCCTTGGCAGGTTGAGGATTCCTATTTGGTTTGGATTTCTGAAATTATGTTGCAACAGACACAAGTTTCTAAAGTCATTGATTATTTTAATGCTTTTATTGCTAAATTTCCCAGCATGAAGGCATTGGCTCAAGCCGAGGTACATGATGTGCTTTCTCTGTGGTCTGGTCTTGGCTATTATAACCGCGCTCGCAATATTCATAAAACCGCCCAAATCTGTACTCAAAAATATAAGGCACAATTGCCCGTTGATTTAAAACAACTCATGGCATTACCAGGAATTGGCAAGACAACGGCAGGGGCGATATTATCTTTGAGTTCAAATCTACCTTTTGCAATTTTGGATGGTAATGTTAAACGCGTGATGAGTCGTGTTTATAAGGTTGGTGATGCGCAATTATCTCAATACACAAAACGCTTATGGTTGTTGGCAGAACAAAACATGAGTCAACAACGACCTAAAAATTATAACCAAGGCTTAATGGATTTGGGCTCGCTGGTTTGTGTGCGTTCAAACCCTCATTGTTGTCAATGTCCTTTAACTGTTTTGTGTCAAGCCTATCAAACAAATGAAACTGAACTTTACCCGCCTAAACAAACTAAGACAAAACAAATAGCAGTCACTTTAAATACACTTTTGTCGGTACAAGATAACAAAATACTCTTGCGACAGAGAAAAAGCACAGGAATTTGGGCTGGTCTTTGGTTTTTGCCAGAATTAAATAAAAATAATGAATTGATTAAAGCAAAAAAACAACACGGAGACGAATTATTTTCCCTAAGGCATGTTTTAAGTCATCGAATTTTAACCATTAACGTAATTAAACCTGTTGGTAAAATTGCTCTAAGTGATGCCGATAAGTGGGTTGCAATCAAACAATTAAGCAAATATGCACATCCCAGTGCGTTAGTGAAGATACTTGATGCCTATCAAAAAGGGCTCATCTAGGACGAAACGATTTTGACGTAGTTAAAAAAACTGTTAAAATCAACGCATTCATAAACCAACCAATCAATGCAGATGTCACACAAACAACAAAAACCATTTAAGTCATTAAACATTGCCGTTCATACCGTTAGTGATACGCGCACCGAAGAAACCGACAGCTCAGGGCAAGCCTTGGTTGAGCGGCTCAAACAAGCAGGGCATAATTTAGCCGATAAGAAAATCACCAAAGACGATATATTTCACATCCGCGCAGTGGTCTCTGACTGGATTTATCGCGATGATGTTAGTGTGGTCTTGATTACTGGCGGAACTGGCTTTACCGTACGCGACAATACACCACAAGCGGTTGAACCGTTGTTAATGAAAATGGTTCCTGGTTTTGGTGAGTTGTTTCGAGCCATTTCTTATCAAGAAATTGGAACCTCAACGGTGCAAAGCCGAGCTTTGGCAGGCATTTCAAATGGAACCTTAATTGTTTGTATGCCAGGATCACCCAATGCGTGCAAAACGGCATGGGATAAAATTTTGCACGAACAACTCGATGCCAGCCATCGTCCGTGTAACTTTGTTGAGCATTTGCACAACGCTCAACAAAATGAAGTGAACTCAAGCTGTCAATCGCGGGATTGAAAATCAATCTTCATTGTTCAAGATAATTTGATAACGAGAGCCTTTGTCTATTAAATACCCCAAACGCATCAGTTCATTGGCAATAGAAGTGGAGGTAAGGGTGCCATTGGCACTGAGTTTGCAATAGGATTCAAATGAATTGCAATGCCCGTGTTTCAAAATGTGTGTGGTGTTGTGTGTTTGGCAGTGGTTTTTTAAATAAGACAACACCAACATGTCTTTGGTGGGTCGTGTGTTTTTTGTCAAAGAAGTAATGCCTCGCCGATTAATGCCAGTACGAGCAGAAATTTGCACATTCGGTAGTTCGGGTTCGGCTTTTTTTAAAATATCCACCAACTGATAGCGAAACAAGGCAGTGAATTTTTCGGCTTTGATGTTGTTTTCAAGGCAAAAAGCGGCAACAAATTTAGCAATTGTTTCATCGGCAGGCAGTTTTCTATCTGAATTAGTGGCAAGGTATTTGGATTGCAATACCTTTTGTTTGAATTCAGATAATAATTTTAGATTGGAAAATTGAGGTGTTTCTTTATCCGTGTTTTTGTTCATTTCATTAATTTTCATCAGGTTTTTTAAGTGGAAGTACAAATTTGTACAATTAATTCTATTAAAACACGAAGTCTAATGCTAAGATATAGACCAAATGGTCTAATTCCACTTAAAAATGAATCAAAAACAAATACCAAAGAACATCTTAAAAGCCTTTAGCTTGCTAAAAAACAGCGAAGAGTTGCAATTAATGCAAACGGCGTTGGCTAAGATTTTTATTGAGTTTGATGTGGATTTTCAAGAGTTTCGAGAGGAGCTGACCCATGAGTTGGTCAACACCTTATTAAACAAAACCAACAACAAATCTCTGGTTATGTCAAAAACAGGGCTGTCGCATCGGGCAGTGAGTAAAGCCATAAAACACAAAGATAAACCGACAGTAAACCTCAATAGAAACCTGTTAAAGCAAGCCTTTTCACAAATAAACAGCTACTGTTACAGCAACAAAACCCAAGGCATGCCTAAGTTTTTGTTTTACGCCAATATGCGCACTTACATCGATGGCAAAACCTCCATCAAAACCCATATCCAAAAATTGTTAGACACAGGCATAATAGAAGAAGATGAAAATTTCGTTTATATTTTATTAAAGAAACCCTATAAAAAACGCAGTGATGAAGAATTGGTTGCTATCCTAAGCAAAGTGATAAACAACCTCACTGATACAGTAGCCTACAATAAAAACAAAACCGCAGAGGTTGATCCCTTATTTCAAATGTATATTGAATCATCACAAATACCACCCGATTTAGCTCCCTTAGCGCAAAGAGAATCCCTCGATGCCCTAAGGAGCTTTTACAAACAGATGGGTCATCTGTTAAGCAAGTATGAAACAGCAGTCGCAGTAGGGACTTATCCTTATATAGGCTTTTCTTTGTTTCAGTATAATGATAATTTAAATCAACAGGAGTAATACCATGAAAACAACAATCAAACTAACCGCACTTTTTTTTTAATCTCTAATACTTACTTCGTCCTAGCCGTTGAAGGCGATGGCTCAGGAACATCTCCAAGCACCAGCGTAGATGGCGATGGCTCGGGAACCTCTCCAAACTCAAACCAAGGCAACTGCTCACAGTTACTCAGGCAAACTCAAACAAATAGCGATGACTCAGGTGTGAATCCGCAACAAAGGGCATTTTTACTCAAGCAATGCCTAAATAACGCAAAAAAACACTAAACCCATTGGGGCAGGGACTTCAGTCCCGTTTGCTTTAAAAAAGACGGACTAAAATCCGAACCCCAAAGCTCATTTGGGGCAGGGACCTCAGTCCCGTTTGCTTAAAAAAGACGGACTAAAGTCCGAACCCCAAAGCTCATTTGGGGCAGGGACTTCAGTCCCGTTTGCTTTAAAAAAGACGGACTAAAGTCCGAACCCCAAACTCATTTGGGGCAGGGACTTCAGTCCCGTTTGCTTAAAAAAAGACGGACTAAAGTCCGAACCCCAAACTCATTAGGGCAGGGACTTCAGTCCCGTTTGCTTGAAAAAGACGGACTAAAGTCCGAACCCCAGTTTTATTGGGGCAGGGTCTTTAGACCCGTTTGCTTAAAAAAAGACGGACTAAAGTCCGAACCCCAAACTCATTTGGGGCAGGGACTTCAGTCCCGTTTGCTTAAAAAAAGACGGACTAAAGTCCGAACCCCAAACTCATTTGGGGCAGGGATTTTACTCCCGTTTGCTTGAAAAAGACGGACTAAATTCTGAACCCCGAGTGATTTTGTGTCACTAATCTTATTCAAAAACACCATAAAATCGTATTTTGGCATCAGCTAAACCAGCTTTTACGGCATTGTTCTTTATGTAGTCATAAGTCACTTGAAAATGACGTTCATCGCGAATGGCTTTGTCAAAATAATTTTCATCCCACAATTTACCCTTTTGATTTAGATGTTTATTGATGAGAAAAGATAAACCACCTTTGAGTTTTTGTACTATTTTAGGCATATTTTGGTTTTGTTTAAATAGCATATGGATATGATTTGGCATTACACTTATACAAATCAAATTGTAGTATTCAGTTTCTAGTGTTTTACAATAATCTAATACTATCCGAATCACTTCGCTATTCAAAACCCTGCCTTTATCAGATTTATCCAGATAATTATCAATCTGCAATTGTTTGCTTGATTCGTTTAGTGTTGACTCGTTAATTTTTAATAAATAATCATCCACACTTGCTAAAGTTCTGAAAGTGACAAATTGATAAGCATTGATTTGACTGTAATGGTGTAATTTATTTATCATCTATTAATTTTCTCGTTCCTGTATTTTAAAAGACGGACTAAAGTCCGAACCCCAAGCTTATTGGGGCAGGGACTTCAGTCCCGTTTGTTTTAAAAAGACGGACTAAAGTCCGAACCCCGAACTCATTTGGGGCAGGGACTTTAGTCCCGTTTGTTTTAAAAAAGACGGACTAAAGTCCGAACCCCAAAGCTCATTTGGGGCAGGGACTTCAGTCCCGTTTGTTTTAAAAAGACGGACTAAAGTCCGAACCCCGTACGTATATTGGTTTATATTTCCCAAAGGGTATTTACAAATAACTGTTTGCTGTTTGTTGAATTTTGGCGAGTAAAGAAGATAAGCCATTGCTGCGGGTTGGGGATAAGTGCTTGTCTAGGCCTATTTTGGCAATAAAATCGGGTGTGGTTTGGGTTATTTCTTCGGGTGTTTTATCCGAATAAACACTCAACACTAACGCCACAAGGCCTGAAACAATGGCTGCATCGCTTTCGGCTTTAAAAATGATTTTGCCATCGGTTAGTTTATGAATAATCCAGACTTGTGATTGGCATCCTTGTAATTTGTTAGCATCTACTTTATCGGCTTCATCAAGTTTGTCTAATTCTTTACCTAAGTCAATGATATATTGGTATTTTTCCATCCAGTCATCAAAAATTTCAAAATCTTGGATAATTTCTTGTTGGCTTTTCATGTTATTTTTTTACACTCCATCTGGTGCCATTAGCTGAATCTTCTAGGACAATATTCATGGCAGCAAGTTCATCGCGAATCTCATCAGATTTTGCCCAATCTTTGTCGGTTCTTGCTTGATTTCTTTGGGCGATTAAAGCCTCTACTTTTTCACTGTCAATACCTTGTGTGCCAGATTTAAACCAATCTTCTGCATTCTCCAAAAATAAGCCCAAAAGTTCGCCAGTACTGAGCAGTTGTGATTTGTATTTTTGTTTTTCTTCTGGTGTTTGTGCTTTTGCCAAACTTTTTGCTAATTTGTTGATTTCTGCAAAAGCGATGGGTGTATTTAAATCATCATCTAAGGAATCAATAATGACCTGAGGAATATTGTCTTTTGAAACCTCAGCATCAATGGAGGCATTGTCCCTTAAGGTTGCATAAATTCTATCCATTGTTTTCTGTGCTTTATGAATAGAATCTTGGCTCCAGTCGACGGACTGACGGTATTGAGCACTTAAGATTAACCAACGAATGACTTCGCCTTTGTATTGTTCGGCTACTTCTTTAATTAATAAAATGTTGCCAAGAGATTTTGACATCTTTTGTTGCCCCATATTAATCATGCCATTATGCAGCCAATAGTTGGCAAAGCTTTCTGTTTTATTTGCACAACAACTTTGCGCCGCTTCATTTTCGTGATGTGGAAAGACTAAATCACGACCGCCACAATGAATGTCAATGGTGTCTCCCAAATGTTCTTTACACATGGCGGAACATTCAATATGCCAACCAGGGCGTCCGCGTCCCCATGGAGAATTCCACCCGGGTAAGCTGTCATCTGAGGGTTTCCATAAAACGAAATCAGCTGGGTGTTTTTTATAGGGAGCTACCTCAACACGTGCGCCTGCTATCATGTCTTCAATATTTCGATTGGATAAACGGCCATAATTTTCATAAGATTCAACCGCAAATAAAACATGACCTTCGGCTGCGTAGGCATTTCCAGAATCGATAAGGTCTTTAATCATGTTAATAATTTGAGGAATGTGCGCGGTAGCATAAGGTTCTATATCAGGAGGTAAGACTCCCAGTTTACTTAAGTCTTCATTGTAAATATCGGCATATTTTTTTGAGTATTTTTTTATATTAATGCCCAGTTCTAATGCAGATTTATTTATTTTATCGTCAATATCGGTAATATTGCGAGCATAAGTCACCTTGGGGTAGTGGTATCGCAATAATCGGCTTAATACATCAAACACCACAGCGGGTCGGGCATTGCCAATATGAGCATAATTATAAACAGTTGGTCCACACAAATACATTGTTATGGAGTCAGGGTTTAATGGGATAAATTTTTCCTTTTTACCTGTTTTGGTGTTGTGAAAATGTATTGACATGGTTTATTTGTTTTTTAAAAGTTTATTTTATTCTAAATTGACAAATTCTGTCAGTTAATTCATTATTAAATATTAAGAATGTTAAATTTAATGGATATTACGTGTTTATAATTGTATCATGTTGGGCTTAAGCAAAAATTTACGGTAAAAAAAATGGGTGGAAAAATTTTTAATAAAGGTTCTGGTGTTGATGAACTTTATCATGATGAACGCGTTCATAATACCAGTTTTTTCAAATTAGACAATGAAGCGCTCAATCGCTTCTTATCTCATTGCCATAACAGAAAATTCCCTAAAAAAACGTGCATAATTCGTCCTGGCGATTTAGCCAATACACTTTATTATATTATTGAAGGCTCAGTGACTATTTCTTATGAAAATGAAGACGGTAAGGAGTTGATTCTTGCTTATTTGAATAAAGGTGATTTTATTGGTGAAATGGGGCTTTTTATGAGTACCGAACGCCGTGAAGTGATGGTCAAAACAAAAGAAGGGTCAGAATTAGCAGAAATTGGTTATCAGAGGTTGGGCGCTCTCATGCTGGATGAATTAAAGTTAGATGCCGCTCAAATTCTTTATTATATTGGAACTCAACTCACGCATAGGTTGTTGCAAACCAGTCGAAAAGTCCATCGGCTTGCTTTTCTAGATGTCACTGGTCGTATTGCGCGAACTTTATTGGATTTGTGCAATGATCCGCATGCGATGACACACCCAGAGGGAATCCAAATTAAAATCTCGCGCCAAGAAATTGCCAAAATAGTGGGTTGTTCACGTGAAATGGCGGGTCGTGTTTTAAAAGATTTGGATGATCAAGGAAATTTGATTGTTAAGGGTCATACGATTGTTATTAAACACAATAAATTAGGTAATCATTAATCCTTCTTCTGCATTTTTGACGCAATAGCGGAGAGTGCACGGTCAAACAATGCCACTTGTTGCAAAATTCTTATGTTTTTTTCACGCAGTCCTTTTGCTAAGGAATTTATGGTTTTATCGGTGATTTTTAAGCCGCGAGAGTTCACAAATAAATATTTCCCTGTTATTGGACTAATCCATGAAAGTTTGGCGCGAATTGTATCAGAGTCTTTTTTGTTGAATTCTAACCAGGTGCCAACTTTTAGTTTTTTAATGATTTGCAAATAATCATCTTCAATGGCTTCAACTTCTTCTGTATCCTCAATTGGTTCAATAATTTCTTCAATGTAATCAACAATATCATTGTTTTTATTGCGAATATCAGAGAGTTTTAAAACATCTTCTGGTGGAATGATTTCAACGGAAGATTCTGACTTTAATTGATGTATTTCATTGATACATTCAACTAACTGATGTTGTTTGTCCATGAGCTCTTTGGCATTAAAAGCCACAAGATCTAAGCCTTTTTTGAAGTTTTCAGATAAATTCTGCAACTCTTCAATTGTAATGCTATCAGCAGGGTCTGAAAATTTTATTACTTGGTCTACAAAGTTGATTTTCTCCTTAAATTCAGCGGAATCAACTCCGTGCCGTAAGTAAATTAACACCAACACGCTTGACCATTCACCCAATAATATATCCCTAACCAGCGTTGGCATGTGTTTGTTGCTCATTTTTGAAACAAGCGTTTTCGCTGTGTATTCTTTAGCCTGTTGAATTTTATCTTGGCCTAAAGTTTTCTCTTGGGTGCGTTTTTGTAAAACCGCTGATTTCTTTTTTTGCTTTTGCCTAAACTTCTCAAAATCATTGATGATGGTATCAAAAAACGCTTTATTGTAACTATCAGCATCAAAAATTTGATGGGTAATATCCGTTAATTTATTAATGTATTTGTCTTTTACATCGCTTTCTTTAGTCCAACCTACAGATGCTAATGAAAGCTTGTCGAGTAAGACTCTTGCTGGATGGGTCTTATCCGCAAACAGATTTTTATCTTCCAAGGCAATTTTAAGGTAAGGAATTTGTAAGCGTGCTAAAATGACTTGGATTTCAGCAGGTAAATTGCGGTCATCGACAATAAATTGAAACAGCATTCCAACCAAATCTATCGTGTCTTCATCTTTTTTTCTAACGACTTTTTCCTTACTGTTTTCATCCAATGAGTGAAGTTGATCCAATAGTTCTTGTTTTATTTCGGTGGGCGATTTGGATTCTGAATTTTCAATTTTGGCTTTACTTAATAAATCAGTTTGCAATATGGATAAAGCATTGAGCATTGAATTAAGGTCAATATTGGCAATTGGAACGTTTCCATTGGCATTTTGATTTGAGTTTGTTGTTTGGTTTTGTTTAAATAAATTAGAGATTAATTGGTAATTTTCATCACTGATATTTTGGCTTGTACTAACAGCAGAGTTATCAGGATTGCTGGATTCATTTGCTTGTTCTGAACCTGTTTTACTTGGGTTCGATGCTTGCGAGTTAAAACTTGAAGCGGGTGTGGCTCTGTTGTTATTAATGTTGTATTGAATTTCGGGAATTATTCCTTGCTTTGCTAAAATATCATTTATGCTGTTGTATACTCTGTTTAGCTGACTCATCACATTGCGTTCAAATAACTTGTAGACGATCAAGTTTATGTGAATGTCTAGTTCAAGTGTTCTAATGCTATTGGCAAACGAGTTAACAATAACATAAGGTCCAATTGGGTTATGTTCTGATTTGAGTTTTGTTCCAGATGCAAGCACAGAAAAGCGTTTGAGCAATGCAAAAATATTTTCATGAAATGCCATCTCGGATTTGTTGATTAAATTGGTTTTAGCTAAGGATTCATCCAGTTCTTTTTCATCAACTAATGACAGTTTTAAAGATTTTGTTTGCTTGTTATACTTGGCATCAGAATTAAAATATTCGTATTCCCCTTTTTTATAGAGTTGAAAAGTGTTTTTTATTCCTTTGAAGAATTCTAAAAAAATAGGTTTGCGCAATTTTCTAATCATCCTCATCGATTCAAAATACAAACTTTGCTTGGTATTGGATCCTGCTTTTTCTGCGTGATCAAATAAGGAATCATCGAGTTGTTCAAAAAAGCTGATAATTAAAGGCTTCATCTCTTTAGAAAACTCAGAATAGATGACAGGAAGAAGGTCGCCTATATTATTCGACTTAAGTTTTTTTTCAATACTTATAATTTTGTCTTCTTTCTCAATCATTTCAGGTGTCTGCTTAGAGGTCAATTGCATTAAAAAATTTATACTGCAACACAATAATAGCACAATAATGGCTGTGTATTGTGATTGCTATCACATTTTTATCTAGCAGGGTTAATAAATGTAAAGCAGCTTTAGGGTTTTGGGATAAATAACAATAACATTCACCGTAATTACTGGAATAATATTGAAACACATCATACAATAATTATCCATGATAAAAGCCAAAGAATTCAAAAAAAGAAGAACACAAGTTGCAAAAATAATTGGTCATGACTCTATTGCTATTTTAAAAGCCAAAGACGTTTGTATACGTAATGGAGATGCGGATTTTAAATACCGTCCTGACAGTTATTTTTATTATTTGACGGGTTGCAGTGAACCCAATGCCTTGTTAATAATATGCCCTAACAACAAGTACGGAGAGGACATTTTATTTTGTCGAGCCGTTGATAAGCACAATGAAATTTGGAATGGCCCAATGCTTGGTCTCGATGACGCAGTAGATAAGTTAAAGTTTGATAATTCTTTTGATGTCAATCAAAGTGATGAGTTGTTGCCAAAACTTATGCAAGGGCGTGATAAGGTTTATTTTATGCTGGGAGACGATACGGACTTTGATCAACAAGTGGTTAAGTGGACCAGTACGGTTGCCAAAAACAAATGGGCAAAAAGTGAAGCGCCGCATGAATTGATTTCATTAAAACCTTATCTTGATGACATGCGTGTCTATAAAAGTAAGGCTGAAATTAAATGCATGCAACACTCTGCTGATATTGCCGCACAAGCGCATATAAGAATGATGCAAAAATGCCAACCAGGAATGTTTGAATACCAACTCCATGCAGAATTTCTTTACAGCATAACCCAACATAATTCCTCGCCAAGTTATTTACCAATCGTCGGAGGGGGAAAAAATGCATGCATCTTACACTACATTAATAATGACCAAAAATTAAAAGACGGTGACTTGGTTTTAATAGATGCGGGTGCTGAATACGATTATTATGCATCGGATATAACTCGTACCTTTCCAGTTAATGGCAGTTTTAGCAAAGAACAAGCACAGATTTATCAAATTGTACTCAATGCGCAAACAGCGGCATTAGAAAAGGCTAAGGCTGGATTTCATTATAACGAATACCATGATGCAGCGGTAAAAGTCATTACCCAAGGCTTGTTAGATTTAGGAATCTTAAAAGGGGACTTGCAAACCAATATTGAAGAACACACCTATGCGCAATATTACATGCATAAAACAGGGCATTGGTTAGGGCTGGATGTGCACGATTGCGGAGAATATTCGATTGATGGTTTATGGGTGGAGCTTGAACCCAATATGGTCATTACCATTGAACCAGGAATTTACATAGCAGCCGATTCAAAAGCACCAAAAAAATACCGAGGCATAGGCATTCGCATAGAAGATGACGTTTTAATTACCAAACAAGGCAATAAAGTATTAAGCCGTAAGGTTCCAAAAACCATCGCAGAAATTGAAGCAATTATGAGGAAAGACGCATGAAAAAAACACTCACCCTATTATTAATTTTACAATCATCATTGTCAATGGCACTTAGCATTCATTGTGGGCATGTGTTTGATGCCAATTCGGGTACAATGCAAAGCAATAAATACATAGAAACTGAAAAGGGTGTCTTTAAAAAAATCGAAGATTATGACCAGCAAAAAGTAGATGTAGAAGCTGGAAACCACTATTGTTTACCCGGATTAATTGACATGCACACGCATTTGTCTTTTGAATTTTCAAAAACCAGTTACCTGGATAAATTTAAACTCAATGAGGCCGATTATGCTTTTCAATCCGCCTTGTATGCCAAAAGAACGCTTAAAGCTGGATTTACTACCGTACGCGATTTGGGCGATGTTTTTAATGTTACCATCGCATTGCGAAACGCCATCAATAAAGGCGTCACCCAAGGCCCTCGAATCTACACAGCAGCCAAAGCGTTAGCGACAACAGGAGGTCATGCCGATCCAACCAACGGCTATCGTCAAGGATTGTTGCCAAATCCAGGTCCTAAAAATGGCGTCATCAACGGTGTGGCAGATGCCGCTGCGGCAGTTAGACAGCGTTACCAAGACGGAGCGGATTTAATTAAAATAACAGCAACTGGTGGTGTGTTATCCGAAGCATCCAGCGGTGATAATGCTCAATTTAATATGGAAGAGCTCAAAAGCATCATTGCAACAGCGAATGATTATGGCTTTAAGGTTGCCGCTCATGCGCACGGCAAAGAGGGCATGAAACGAGCCATTGTCGCTGGTGTTTCTAGCATTGAGCATGGCACTTATTCGGATGCAGAAATTCGTGGCTTAATGAAACAATACGGAACCTATCTTGTTCCCACATTAATTGCAGGAAACTGGGTCACAGAAAAATCTAAAGTTAAAGGTTTTTTCCCTGATGTTGTGGCTAAAAAAGCAGCAACTATTGGACCTGTTATTGCGGGTTCATTTGCCAAAGCTTATAAAGCCGGAGTAAACATAGCTTTTGGAACCGATTCGGGTGTTAGTGCTCATGGAGATAATGGCAAAGAATTTGCCTTAATGGTTAAAGCAGGAATGTCAGCAACAGATGCCCTGAAAGCAGCGACAATTAATGCCGCAACTTTATTGGGGCAAAGTAAAAACCTCGGGACAATAGAAGTCGGGAAATACGCAGATATGGTTATAGTGGCAGACAATCCATTAGAAAAAATTGAAACAATGGAACAGGTCAAAAAAGTCATTAAAGCAGGTAAAGTGGAATTTTAATAAATGAAAACACACACAATTGACTATTTTCTTGGAAGCAAACGTTTTGTGGGCTTTGTGGCGCAGCCTAAGAAGATAAGAGCCAATACGCCCGTAGTTATGATTGCGCATATGTGGTCAGGTCGTGTTGAATTTGTGGATGAAAAAGCCATGGATATGGCAAGAAAAGGCTATATTGGTTTTGCAATTGATGTCTATGGCGAGGGGCATATAGGTCAAAGCATAAATGAGAACACCCAACTTATGCAAAAATTTGTAGAAGACAGAGCCTTATTGCAAGCGCATATGCAAGCAGCATTTGAAGCAATTAAATCCATTGAAAATGCCGATTTAAATAAAGTGGTTGCTATGGGTTATTGTTTTGGTGGTTTGTGCGTGCAAGATTTGGCTCGAGTTAACACGCAAGTTAAAGGCATAATTAGCATTCATGGCTTGATGTTAGCGGCGGATAATATAGACCGTGGGCACTTTAAAGCCAAAGTGTTGTTACTCAATGGAGCGGATGACCCCATGGTCAGTGAAGGGCATTGGCAAAAACTCAGGCAAGAACTGGATTATGCCCAATGCGATTGGCAAAAACACGATTTTGGAGGGGTTATGCATGCTTTTACCAATCCATTTGCAAACGATAAGATGATGGGAACGGTATATAACAAAAATGCAGACAAACGTAGCGCCAAATTGATAGATGATTTTATTGTGGAATGTTTTAATGACTGAAAAACTCAAAAAAGGTTACCTTCAATGGCGTTGCCGACGTGGGACTAAAGAATTGGATGTGGTATTGACTCGTTTTCTCGATAATAACTACGATTTGTTAAGTGATAATCAAATTAATGATTTTGATGAATTATTGAATGCCCAAGATACGGTTTTATGGTATTGGTTGATTGGAAAAGAAGTGCCGAAA
>Ga0256840_1002654_pt1 | contig 15485 bp, 14 predicted proteins | sample 355202metaG_FD_185969 | JGI IMG/M metagenome (GOLD analysis project Ga0256840, IMG submission 185969) | Hydrothermal vent microbial communities from Mid Atlantic Ridge, Atlantic Ocean - 355-202 | ecosystem: Environmental > Aquatic > Marine > Hydrothermal vents | place: Atlantic Ocean: Mid... | reverse complement strand
AAAATAGTGTATTTTTAATGCTCAAAATTGGGTGGTTTTAAAAGTAATATTTTTGTTTGTTTGCACTATAAAAATAACACTTTTCACCCAATTTTTTACTATCTATGATGAATTTTTCGGGTTAAATACCTTTTTTAAATTTAAAAATAGAACGATAGTTAGTAGTAAAAAAGACAATTCTAATAAAAGGGATATTTTATTTATAAGCTCTGGAAATATGAAACAAAGTAATGGCTCAGAATATTTTGTAAAAAAAAATGTGCATGTAATTTATTTAAGAAATGATTCTCAATTAAAGATAATTTCCAAATAGTACAAACGTTTATTCATCCACTTTTAATCGAGCAGTAGCAATTTTATTTTCGTTAGAAATTTTACCATGCTTGTGCTTTAAATAACCAACAATACCAATCATAGCAGCATTATCTGTAGTATAAGCCATTGGCGGAATAAAAGTTTTCCAAGCATATTTATTTTGAGTTAGGCGTTTTCTAATTTCAGAATTAGCAGAAACACCACCAGCAATAGCAATTTGACGAATATTAGTTTGTTTTACCGTTTCTTTTAATTTATCCATTAAAATAGAAACAATACCATTTTGAATGGAAGCACAGATGTCTGTCAGATTTTCTTCAATGAATTTAGGATTCTCCTTTACATTTTTTTGAATAAAACGCATAACGGCTGTTTTAAAACCACTAAAACTAAAGTCTAATTTATTTTTGGTTTTTGGTTTCGGAAAAGGATAAGCATTTGGATTTCCATTTTGAGCATATTTATCAATCAAAGGACCACCAGGATAAGGTAAACCAAGTGCTTTCGCAGATTTATCAAAAGCTTCGCCAACAGCATCGTCTAAAGTTTCTCCTAAAACTTCAAAATCAAAATAACTACGTACTTTAACAATTTGTGTATGACCACCAGAAATGGTTAAACAGATAAATGGAAATGAAGGTTTTTTAGTAGGTGTAATCTCATCCATCTCTTGCGTCTTGCATCTAACATCTTGCGTCTTGCATCTAACATCTTGTTTCTTGCATCTAACATCTTGCGTCTTGCGTCTAACATCTTGCGTCTTGCATCTAACATCTTGCGTCTTGCGTCTAACATCTTGCGTCTTGCATCTAACATCTTGCGTCTTGCATCTAACATCTTGCGTCTTGCGTCTAACATCTTGCGTCTTGCATCTAACATCTTGTTTCTTGCATCTAACATCTTGCGTCTTGCATTTAACATCTTGCGTCTTGCATCTAACATCTTGTGTCTTGCATCTTGTTCCTTCTCCATCATCTACAATAAAATGTGCTAAAATATGTGCTTGCATGTGATTTACATCAATTAACGGGATGTCTAAAGCAGCAGCCATCGAAGTCGCAAAAGAAGTACCAACTAATAAAGAACCCATTAATCCAGGACCTCTAGTAAAAGCAATAGCATCCAATTCCTTTTTATCAATATTAGCTTGTTTTAGAGCTTGTTGGACAACAGGAACAATATTCTGTTGGTGCGCACGAGAAGCAAGTTCTGGTACAACACCACCATATTTTTGATGAATTTCTTGATTTGCAATTACATTAGACAAAACAGTATCGTTACAAAGTACAGAGGCACTAGTATCGTCACAAGAAGATTCAATAGCTAGAATATAGGTGTTTTTATTCGGTTTCATTGTTGGCAAAATTAGGAAAAAGTGGACTTAAAGCAAGTGTAAATTTTATTAAAGTAGGATAAATTCGTTTTATTTGATAAAAAAAATTATTTTTGCAGCCTAATTTAAGAAAATAAAAATGACAAATAGAACATTTACCATGTTAAAACCAGACTCTTTAGAAAAAGGGAATACTGGTGCAATACTAGAAAAAATTAATGCTGCTGGATTTAGAATTGTAGCAATGAAAATGACGCATATGACTCGAAGAGATGCAGAAGCATTTTATGCAGTACATAACGAACGTCCATTTTTTGGAGAATTAGTAGAATATATGACTCGTGGTCCTATTGTAGCTGCAATTTTAGAAAAAGACAATGCAGTAGAAGACTTTAGAGTATTAATAGGAGCTACAAATCCAGAAGATGCTGCCGAAGGAACAATTCGTAAATTATATGCAGCTTCTATTGGAGAAAATGCAGTTCACGGTTCAGATAGCGATGAAAATGCAGCTATTGAAAGCGCTTTTCATTTTTCTGGAAGAGAAATGTTTTAGTTTTTAAAAGAAGCGAAAAATAAAGAATAAGTTAGAAATTGTATAATGGAAGACTTATTTCTTAGAAATAAAAATCCCAAACTATCTGATAGTTTGGGATTTTTATTTTGGTAGAAATTTTATAGTTTTGAAACTTACTGTTTTTAACTGTAATACCAATTCAATTTAAAATGCGCTAAATAGATGTGAAAAGATAAATAATTTTAGCTATTTTGATGTTGAGTTGGTATAATAAGTTTTCTTACATAACCATGTAATATTTCATTTATTCTAGATAAATACTATTTCATCATTTCCAAACTACGTTTAATAAAGCCAGTTAGTTCTTCTCCTTTTAAAAGATTTTGAGATAATTTGGCTAAATCTAACGCTTGGTTTATATAATCTTGTTGTTTCCCTTTTGCTTTAAGGATTTTTTGCATCCATTCGTTATTGGTATTTACGACAAGATTGTACATTTCTGGAAAGTTACCCATTCCCATCATTCCGCCACCACCGCCAGATTGCTGCATTTCTTTCATACGACGCATAAATTCTGGTTGTGTAATCGTAAAAGGGTTTGCTTTAGAATCCATTGCTTCTAATTGTACTGTGTATTTTTCGTTTGGTACAACACCTTCTATAATTCCTTTTAATTTTTCTTGCTCGTCATCCGATAGTTTAGAAATGGTAGTTTCGTCTTTTTTAATTAAATTTTCTACGGTATCCGAATCTACTCGAACAAATTTAATAGGTTGTTTTTTATCAGACAATTCGCTGTTTTCGCTTTCTAATTTTTGAATTAAATGTGAAACAATTGGCGAGTCTAATAATAAAACTTCGTAACCTTTATCTTTTGCAGCTTCAATATAACTGTGTTGTTCTTTTTTATCGGAAGCATATAAAACTACAATATTTTTGTCTTTATCTGTTTGTGCAGGTTTTATTTTTTCTACCAATTCGTCAAAGGTTAAAAAAGCATCATCAACGGTTGGAAATAAGGCAAATTTTACCGCTTTGTCATAGAATTTTGGTTCGGATAGCATTCCGTATTCAATAACAATTTTAATATCGTTCCATTTTTTTTCAAAATTAGCTCTATCTTTTTTGAAAATAGAATGCATTTTATCGCCGACTTTTTTAGTGATATAACTTGCAATTTTCTTTACAGCACCATCTGCTTGTAAGTAACTACGAGAAACGTTTAACGGAATGTCTGGAGAATCAATAACACCACGTAACATTTGTAAGAAATCTGGAACAATACCTTCTACATTGTCAGTGACGAAAACTTGATTTTGATACAATTGTATCCTATCTTTTTTAACATCTATATTCGCTTCTAACTTTGGGAAATATAGAATTCCAGTTAAATTAAAAGGGTAATCTACATTCAAATGGATATTAAATAACGGATCTTGAAATTGCATTGGATACAATTCTTTATAAAAAGAATTGTAATCTTCATCTTTTAAATCTTTAGGTTGTTTTGTCCAAGCAGGATTCGGATTGTTAATAATATTATCTACCGTAATCCTTTTTTGTTCTTCGGTAGTTTCTTTTCCGTCTTTATCTTTAGTTGTTTTTGGCGTATGTTTAGGATCTGCAATTTCCTTAGTTCCGAATTTAATCGGAATAGGCATAAATTTATTATACTTTGTTAGTAATTCACGAATTTTAGACTCTTCTAAAAACTCTTCAGAATCATCAGCAATATGTAGAACAATTTCTGTTCCTCTATCTTTTTTGTCAGATTTTACCAAAGTGAACTCTGGAGAACCATCGCATTTCCAATGTACTGCCGCTTCTTCTTTATACGATTTTGTAATGATTTCTACTTCTTTAGCAACCATAAAAGCGGAATAGAATCCCAATCCGAAATGTCCAATAATTCCAGCATCTCCAGCTTTATCGTCTTTGTATTTTTCTAAAAATTCTTCGGCACCAGAAAACGCAATTTCGTTGATGTATTTTTTCACTTCGTCTTTGGTCATTCCGATTCCTTGATCGATAATAGTTAACGTTTTTGCATCCTTGTCTAATTTGACCTCTAATTGTACACCATCTGTTTTTCCTTTAAATTCTCCGATGGAAGCTAAATGCTTTAATTTTAACGTTGCATCTGTTGCATTAGAGATTAATTCACGTAAAAATATTTCGTGATCGGAATACAAAAATCGTTTGATTAGTGGAAATATATTATCTACTGCTACATTAATTTTTCCTTTTGCCATGTTTTATATAGTTTGTTTATTATTTAATTTCGGTTGATTTAACTTGTTCTATGCTTTTCAAAAAAAGTACCATTTTCAGTATTGTGACAAGTTGGCAGAATAATTAGAAACATAAGAGCATTATGTAAAATACTGGCAGTTATAAATCAAGATAATAGAATGTTTTTTTTTATAAAAGCATGATAAAATAGCTTATGTTACATATTAATAAAATATATTTGCTTTTCGAAATTTTAGCACAAAACCATTGGCATTATCCGATTACACATCCGAATTTAAAACAAATTTAAAATTAGCTTTGCCTGTTATGACAGGATCGTTAGGACACCTTTTGGTTGGCTTAATTGATGATATTATGGTTGGTAGTTTAGGTCCTGTAAAATTAGCAGCAACTTCGCTAGGTAATAGTTTGATTTTTATTGCCATTTCGATTGGTATCGGATTTTCATTTGCAATTACGCCATTAATTGCGGAATCTGATGGAGAAAAAAAATACAAAAAAGGACGATTACAATTTCAGCATAGTATGTTATTAATGATATCTTTAGCTGTATTACTAATTGGTTTCTTATTTTTAATTAAACCCATTTTATATCATCTAAATCAGCCTCCAGAAGTAGTAAAATTAGCAATTCCATATTTTGAAATTGTAGCATTATCAATGTTTCCAATGATTATTTTCCAAGGCTTAAAACAATTTACAGATGGCTTGTCTCAAACAAAATATGCGATGCAAGCAACTTTAATAACCAACGTTATAAACATTGCTTTAAATTTTATACTAATTTATGGTTGGTGGATTTTTCCAAAAATGGGAATTGTCGGCGCAGCAATTGGTACTTTAGTATCTCGAATTGTAATGGTTATTTTTATGTGGTATATATTGCGTAATAAAGAAATATTTAAACCATATTTAGCACTTTTAAAACGTGAGGAAATTCAGTCAAAAATATTTAAAAAAATTGTAAATATTGGTTTGCCATCTGCATTGCAAATGCTGTTTGAAGTTGGTGTTTTTACAGCTTCTATATTACTGGCAGGAACATTAGGAGCATTTCCACAAGCAGCAAATCAGATTGCCATAAAATTAGCAGCAACAACATTCATGATTTCTATTGGAGTAGGAGTAGCAACGACAATTCGAGTAGGTAACCAAAAAGGATTGCGTCAATTTAAAGATTTACGACGAATTGCAATTTCTAATTTCTTACTTATTTTTATAATAATGTCTGTTTTTACAGTTATGTTTATGCTTCTAAAAAATCAATTACCACTGTTATTTACGAGTAATTTGGAAGTGATTAAAATCGCATCTGGATTATTAATAATTGCAGGTGTTTTTCAAATCTCGGATGGTATACAAGCCGTAGTATTAGCGGCACTTCGTGGATTACAAGATGTAAAAATACCAACCTATATTACATTTGTTGCCTATTGGATTATCGGATTTCCAATTAGTTATTACCTTGGTTTACACACAGAATTGCGTACTTTTGGTATCTGGATTGGACTTTTTATTAGTTTAACCATATCTGCCTTGATGTTATTTTTAAGGTTTCAGTATCTATCGAGAAAGTTGATTCGTTAATTAGAAATGTCTAAACGAAATGAATATCTAAAGACTAATAAATTAGTTGAAAATGAATATTGTATATAAACAATCTGTAATTAATACCATTATTTTATTTCTTGGTTTTACCATTGGCGGAATTAATGTATTGTTTTTATACACCCATTTTTTAGACGCAGATTATTATGGATTAATTACTTTTTTACTTTCTACGGCAACCATTATTTTACCAGCTTTACTATTTGGAATGCAAAATACAGTAATCAAATATTTTTCTTCCTACGCTACAAAAAAAGAGCAAGATGCATTCTTAACGACATCGTTATTTTTACCATTATTAATCATCATTCCATCTGCAATACTAGGAATAATTGCTTACGAACAAATTTCAAATTGGATTTCCGTAAAAAACCCATTGATTAAAAATTATACGTATCTCATTTTTTTAGTAGCTGTATTTATGGGTTATTTTGAATTGTTTTATGCATGGAGTAAAGTACAATTACAGTCCGTTTGGGGGAATTTAATTAAAGAAGTTTTTGCACGTTTTTGCACTTCTATATTATTGCTTTTAGTATATTTTAAACAAATTACAGATGAGCAATTTATATATGCTGTAATTATTGTTTGGGGAATTAGAATGTTGCTCATGTTATTTTATGCATTACATTTATATACACCAAAATTGACATTTGTACGACCTAAGAATTTTAAAAAAATAATCCATTATTCGTTTTATATCATATTGGCAGGTTCAGCAGGTTTTATTTTATTAGAAATAGATAAGTTTATGATACCGCAAATTCAAGAAGGAATTTCGAAAGTTGCCTTTTATTCTGTCGGAATTTATATTGCTTCGGTAGTTGGTATTCCTGCAAGAGCAATGCAGCAAATTGCAACACCAATTACTGCAAAAGAACTCAATGCAAATAATTTAGAAGAAGTAGAACGATTGTATAAAAGTAGTTCCGTAAATCAGTTATTTGTTGGCGCATTATTATTTTTATTAATTAATTTGAATCTGCAAGATTTGTATGTTATTATTGATAAACCAGAATATGCAAATGGTGTTTTTATTGTATTGTTGATTTCAATTGCCAAATTATTTGAACTTGCCTTAGGAACGAATAACGCCATTTTATCGAATTCAAAATACTATAAAGTTTATTTTTACCTTTCGTTAACAATGGCATTTAGTATTGTAATTTTAAATGATTGGTTAATTAATTTATATGGAAATGACGGTGCTGCTTTAGCAACTTTAGTAGTTGTTACTGTTTATTTTTTCCTTAAAGTTTGGTATGTACATTTTAAGTTTAAAATGTTGCCTTTTACGTCTAAAACAAGAATAATAATTACAATCACCGCTATGTTGTTTGGATTGTTTTATTACTTTAATTTGCAGTTTAATTCGTATTTTAACATTATTTTGCGAACTATAATTATTAGTAGTTTATATCTTGCAATTAGTTACAAATTAAAATTATCGAACGAATTTAATAATTTTGTAAAGCAATTTTTAAACTCCGAAAAGTAGAATATGTTTACAGTAATACATCCAAAATTTCATTTAAATGGCATTCATTTTTCAACAAAAGCGACATTGTTAGAATTTGTAAAAAAGGATTTTGAAAGTATTTATTCCTTTTTAGAGGAATGGTTTAATGCTAAAAAGTACATTATAGTATATACATCTGGCTCTACAGGAAAGCCAAAACCAATTAAAATTTTAAAAGAGCACATGTTTAATAGTGCTTTAGCAACGGCAACTTATTTTGAATTACAAGAAGATGGAATTACGGCTTTATTATGTTTATCTCCAGATTATATTGCAGGAAAAATGATGTTAGTTAGAGCTTTAGTTTCTGGTTGGCATATAGACGCTGTTGCTCCAGCATCCAATCCATTACATGAGAATAAAAAATATGATTTTACGGCAATGGTACCTTTACAAGTACATCATTCGTTAAATGATTTACACAAAGTTAAAACATTAATTGTTGGAGGTGGCGTAGTTTCAAGAACTTTACAAGAACAATTAAAAGGCTTAAAAACAAAAATTTATGCCACTTATGGCATGACAGAAACAGTAACACATATTGCTGTAAAAAAATTAAATAATCTTACAGGAATTACGAATTATTACGAAGTTTTGCCAAACATTAAAATAGAAAAAGACGATAGAGACTGTTTGGTTATTGATGCTCCAAATTTATCTAAAACTAAAATTATTACAAACGATATTGTAAAATTAATTGATGACAAACATTTTTGTTGGAAAGGCAGATTTGATAATATCATTAATTCTGGAGGTATAAAAATACTGCCAGAGCAAGTAGAAGAAAAATTGGAAAAGACAATTAAGCAACGTTTTTTTATTGCGCCAAAAGGCGATACTGTATTAGGTCAAAAAGTCATTTTGATTATTGAAGGCAAGAAAATTAAAAATATAGATTTTACTTGTTTAGGGAAATACGAAAAGCCCAAAGAAGTCTTTTATTTAAAGAAATTTGTAGAAACTAAAACCGAAAAAATTAACAGAAAAGCTTGTTTGGAATTAGTTTGCTAATTTAAAATCCATTACTCTACATTAAATACATTATTTTTTAAATTTACATCCGCCATTAATTTAGAAGTATCAATAATTACTTTCTTAACATTTTTAGTAGCATTAAATGTATAGGTTGGATGTGTCCAAGCCCAATCTTTAAGTTTGGTTGCTTTTGTTTCTTTAGAACCTAACATCATTCGTAACGGAATGTGATAATCTTCATTAGAACCATCAGTATAAATAACTTTTAAATCTATTGGCATTGGCATTTTTCCTAATCTTTCTAAAGTAATTTCTTTACCAGAAACTGTTTTTACACTATAATCTATATTATGTAAGGTTTCTGTCCATTCGTTTAAGTACCAACCTAATTGTAATCCAGATATTTTTTCGGCAGTTCTATTAATATCATTTGGTGTTGGATGTTTCATCTTAAACTCTGTGTAATATTTTTTTAATGTTTTTAATACATTTTCTTTTCCGATAAGATATTCTAATTGCGATAAATATAGTAAACCTTTATAATAGCTATTTATACTATAAGCCATGTTGGTATGGTATCTATCTCCATGTGTTGTTAAGGGTTCATTTTTTCCAGAGTTTACCAAATAATTATAAGTTTTATAGGTTCTGTCGTATGGAAACTTTTTTGCTTGATCTAACTTTTGATCTGCAAGTACATTTATATAAGAAGTAAAGCCTTCGTCCATCCATGGATGTCTACTTTCGTTTGAAGCAAGTACAAACTGAAACCAAGAATGTGCCATTTCGTGTCGCATTACACCGATTAAACCTGCAAGTGGTCTTTTTCCAGTAATAAGTGTGCACATACCATATTCCATTCCGCCATCTCCACCTTGAATGATGGAGTATTGTTTGTATGGATATTCTCCAATTGTTTTATTATAAAATTGCATGGTTTTTACAGCATCTTCTTCCATTTTTTTCCAATTGTCTCTAATAACATCGTCGTTTTTGTAAAGAAAGTGCATTACAGTATTTTCCGAAACTTTTTTAATATCGTGAACAAAATCTTTATCAGCAGCCCAAGTAAAATCGTGTACGTTAGGTGCTTTAAAATGCCAAGAAAGTTTGTCTCCTTTTGGTCTTAAAACAGTACTACCTTTGGCTTGGTAGCCATAACCAATTTGTTGTGGGTTTTGTAAATATCCAGTTCCGCCAAGAATATAATTTTTATCGATATTAATTGTTACATCAAAATCGCCCCAAACACCATGAAATTCTCTAGCAATATAAGCATCTGCATGCCAGCCCTCAAAATCATATTCTGCTAATTTTGGATACCATTGTGCCATAGATAATGCAACATCTTCTTTATTGTTTCTACCACTTCTACGAATTTGTACAGGTACTTGTCCTTTAAAAATCATATCGAAAGTAGTTTTTTGTCCAGATAAAATAGGATTTGCTAAAGTTACTTTTAAAATGGTTCCTATTACTTCGTATTTTAATGGTGTACCATCTTGCTTTAGAGATAGTATTTTTTGAAAACCAATTTCACTTGGTTTTAATTTTGCTATTCGACTTTCAAATATGGGATTTTCTTTTGTACCGATATTTGGAGCCATTCTTCCATCAGGATCTGCAATTGTTTGTACACGTGCATCCATTTCAGAATTTGGCTGAAATGCATTAAAATACAAATGATAAAAAACGGTATTTAATTTGTCTGGAGAATTATTGGTGTAAACTAATCTTTGTGTACCATCAAATTGATAATTGTTTACATCCATATCAATATTCATGGTATAATCTACATGTTGTTGCCAATATGTTTGTGCAGATTTCCCAATATTTGAAGATGTTGTTGCGGTTAAGGTTTGTGTTGTTTTACAAGAATAAATTCCTACAAGAACTATTAATGTTAGAAGTGATTTTTTCATTAGAATAATTATTTGCCGCAAGATAGTGAATTCTTCTTTTACGATAGTTGTTAAAAAAATGCTAAATCTAGAGAAATATTTCGAGTTAAGAATAATATTCATTTTTAAGCAACTCTTGATAATTGTTTTTTAATTTTTTTAATAAAAGACCGTAAATGAGTTTGTAAAATAACCAAACCATTAACAAAACGATAAGAATCGCACCTACATATATAATCCATAGTAATCCATAGTTAACGTTATTAGGTATGTTTTCTGTAAATACATCGGTGTGCGATAATCGATATAACAAAAATACCGATGTTATTGCTCCTATTATAAGTTGTATAGCAACATAGTACTTTACGGTTTGTCTTGTTTTAAAGATATCTGTCATTAATTTTTTAGAAGTATCTTGTACGCAGATGGCTTTATAATTTCTATAAAAAATAAAAATAAATATTACCGTAACAGCATAAGAAATAATATTAGTTACTTTATAAAAAGTTGCAATGTGTAGTTCATCAATAGCATTATCTTTTAAAAAGATAGGAATAACTATTAATAATATAAATTCAATAATACTAATATAAAAAATCCATTTTACAATCGAAGTTGATTTTTGATGAATCATTTTGTAAATATCGGTTTCGCTAAACTGAATTTTACTTGCTTCTTGATTTTTCCATATATCTTTTAGGTTATCTATTGCCATCATATTTATGGATTTAATATTTTTTTTAATTTTGTTTTTGCTCTGTTCATTTTTACTCTTGCGTTTACCTCGCTAATTCCCAATATTTTAGAAATTTCTGCATAAGGTTTGTCCTCCAAATACATCAATACTAAAGCTTTTTCAATATCATTTAATGCATTGATTGCTTGGTATAATAGTTCTACTTGTTTGTCTTTAGTATCGTCATAATCTTTATATTCTAATTCTTTTAGATTATCAAATATTTCTGAAGTCTGTACTTTTCTTTTTGATTTTCGATATAAGGAAATTGCAGTATTTATTGCAACTCTATACATCCAAGTGCTAAACTTCGATTCGCCTTTAAATTTTGGATATGCTTTAAAGAGTTGTATCGAGATTTCTTGAAACAAATCTTTATGTTGCGCTTCTCCTTTTGTATAGGCTCTACATATTTTATGAATTATCCCTTGATTACTTTGTAATTCTTTTACAAATTTATTTTCGAGTTCTTTATTCAAATTTATTGTTTGGTTAGGTTATGTATAGGTAGTGTGAAATGTAAAAATGTTACAAAAAAAATAAAATTAATCGTTAAAAATAAAAAAATCAAGACCGCCACAATCTCTTAATATAATGTTGTCGATGGTATTATCTTTACTAAAATGTGTAATTTCTTGTTCGATTTTGATGTTCAGATTTCTTATTTTTTGAATTATTTTTGGATTGTCTTCTTTTCCATTAAAATAGGTTAATGAAGGATTTATAAACAGATGCGGACAAGCATTTGGTGACATCAAACTTATTGTAAATCCGTTATTGTTAATTAAGCTAATCCAACCTTGTGACAAATCTCCCATGTTTTGTTTAAAACCGAAGCATTCAAAAATTTCTTTTTCTTTTGTTATCGAAATTGTTTCTATACTAATACCTGCATAATTCCCTAGAACAGAAAATGACGTTTCTTTTTTTGGTAAGTTAATATTTTTTTTATCGAAATAAATCCATGTTCCGCTAGGCATAACCATTAAAAAATAATTTTCTTGCTCAAGAACAGTGGTGTATTTTTTTAAAGTATTAATGATATTTAGGTCATTATTTAGATAGCATTTTAAACTAGGTCTAACAAAAGGATCTCTACTTAATTCTATAATTGCGTTACCGTCGGTAAAGAGAGTTTGGGTTAAAGATTTAAAGCCTAAGTTTTTATAAAAATCACTACTTTTTTTAAAATCGTTTATTGGTGTTTGGATGGTAAATTTCATATCTAGAGTTATAGCCAATTTTTTGCTTTGTTGTAATCTAAGAAATAGATTAATTTTAAGGAGATATTATTTAATTGGTCTTCTTTAAATAAACTATTTAAATTATTGGCGAAATTTAATTGCGATTGTTGGTCTTGTTTAAAAATTTGATTTCTATAAAGAGCAACCAATTGACTTCCTGGAGCAAACTCCCAATTATAACTTAAATCTACATTCCAAATATTAAAATTAGTATTGTGATTGTTAGTATATGTATGTTGCGATAAATTACCGTCGTATTCTAATTTATAGAATTGATCGTCGTAGGTTACTGGCGACCAATAATAACGAAACGAAATTCCTAAAGCCGATTTTGTTGAAAAATTGTATTTTGTTGAAACGGAATTGGTAATACTTTTTTCGTCTCTATTTCCAAAAATAATGGTTTCATTATCGTCTAAAATGGTTGCAAATGCTTTGATATTGTTTGTTTTTCTAAAATTTAAACGATAGATGACATTTATTCTATCATTTATTCGAAATCTTGGAGAGACACCAAATTGCATAAATTCTCTTACTCTATCAAAACGATATCCATAATATGTGTTAAGATCAATAGCAAATCGTTGGCTATAATTTGTAGAAACGTATGCTCCTGCGCCCAAATATGGTTGCGCTCTATAAAAACGTCCAATTATTCTTGGTTCGAAATAATCGTATAAAGCACCAAAAGCAGTATTTATATTAAAACCAAAACTAAGTTGTTTTTTTGTGGTACCATTAAAACCAATATGCAGTCTATTACCAGTATATAAATTTGGTTTCGCATTGTAACTCGCTGTATTTTTGTCTAAATCCATTAGATAGTTTACCGATGTTCTTACGGAAATATTATAGTTATTTAAAAAACCTTGAGGTTCATTTATTTGATACCGATAATAACCATCAAAGCCTAAAGTGTTATTTCTTCTTTGAAACCCTAAATCATTCTGATCGTATCTTTTATTTCTAAAATCAAATCCAATTCCAATACGATGTTTACCGCTAATTTTATTGACATCAAAATTACCTTGTAAACCTGTTTTGGTTTTTTTATTTTCAAAAACGTTACTTATGCCAAATCCGCCACTCATTCCGTACGTATTTTGTTTGTTGTTTAACTCAAACAACAAACCAGTTACGTTAGCATCTCTAAAATTTCCATTTCGAACAACATTGGTATTTACTAGGCTTACCGATGAGTTTTTATTGAATTGTTGGTCTAAAACCAACACATTATAATTAGATAAAGGTTCAACTACTTCTTCTCTAGTTGTAGTAAGGTCAACAAGATCGCCAATATCGTTTAATTCTTGTACGGTTTTTTCTATGGTCGTTTTTGTTTTTTTAGTAATGGCATTAAAAACACCAATTCCTAATCCTTTTTTAGTTCGTCCAGAAATTTTTATGGCATTAAGCATGTCTACTTTATTAGGGAAGTCTGTGTATTTCTCATTATCTTCTAAATTAATACCAGTAGGCGCATTACCAACTCTACGAGAATAGAAAAAATTTCCTTTATTAAAAAGATCTGTTCCTTCGGTAAAGAAGGCTCTTTGGTCGGAAAATTGTTGTTCGAATGGGCCTAAATTTAAGATAACATCATCGAAAGCTACTTGACCAAAATCTGGAATTAAGGTTGCGTCTAGTGTAAAATTTTCGCTCAAACCATATTTTAAATCCATACCAGCACTCCAATCAAATTCTGTTTTGCCAGCAACGTTATTTATAGCTCCAAAAACAAACGGATTAAAACTTAGTCGTAATGGCGGTTTTATGTTTTCGATACCAGTAATAATTCCATCGTATTGCGAAATATTTCCTTTATCACGATTAATAAAATTCCATGAATATTGGTCTCTACTAGTACGATGTTGTCTGTGAAAATTTAAACCCCAAGTTTGTATTTTATCATTAGAAAATCGCAGAGCAGAATATGGTATTTTTATTTCCACAATCCAACCGTCAGAAACTATTTTTACGCTACTATCCCAAACCGCATTCCAACTAAAATCTTCGCCATTTGTGGTTACTTTTGCATCGTTTTGGTTACCTGTACTCATTACAAAAAATTCGGTTTGATTGATACCATCATTTTGTGGATTTAAGATTACACCGAAAAAATCGGCATTACCAAAATTATCTCTTGTTTGAAATTCCATTGGAATATCTTCTGGTTTATCATCATGTAAATACGCTCCAAAATAAATTGCTTCATCATCGTAGACAATTTTTACTTCCGATCGAATATTTTCTGGTTCTTTAGTACCACTTTCTGGTCTAAACATAACAAAATCAGTAGCTGTATTTGCATTTTTCCATGCATCATCATCTAAATTAGCATCAATTTTCGGAGCTTTATTAACTCGAATTATTTTAATTTTTTTTGGATTACTATTGTCTTGCGCAGATAACAAACTTGTAATAAATAAAAGAAGCAGTAGAATTGGGGATTTCATAAGTCTATGATTTAGTTAGTGAAAGTAGCACATCAAAATTATTAATTCTAAGATAAGACGTGTCTTAAAATTGTGTTAAACCTTGATTTGTACATATTCTTATAGACACGTTAAAATGTACAGTGTTACAGTTTTGTATTTTTTTAATAACCAATTTTAACTTATTGCTTCTTATCTCTTCCATATTTCTTTCAATTATTTATGTATTTAGTTATTTAGTCATTTAATTATTTATTACTTTTGTACATCAATTAAATTCAAGATAAAAAATGAACTTACACGAATATCAAGGAAAAGAATTATTACATAGTTTTGGTGTAAATATACAACGAGGTATTGTTGCAGATACTCCTGAAAAAGCGGTTGCTGCCGCAAAAAAATTAACAGAAGATACAGGTACTGGTTGGTGGGTTGTAAAAGCTCAAATACATGCTGGAGGTAGAGGTAAAGGAGGAGGAGTTAAACTTGCTAAAAGTCTAGAAGAAGTACAAAGTATCTCGAATACTATTTTAGGAATGATGCTTATTACACCACAAACTTCTGCGGAAGGTAAAAAAGTAAATCAAGTTTTAATCACAGAAGATGTTTATTACCCTGGAGAATCGGAAATTAGTGAATTTTATATCTC
>Ga0256840_1002653_pt1 | contig 15489 bp, 13 predicted proteins | sample 355202metaG_FD_185969 | JGI IMG/M metagenome (GOLD analysis project Ga0256840, IMG submission 185969) | Hydrothermal vent microbial communities from Mid Atlantic Ridge, Atlantic Ocean - 355-202 | ecosystem: Environmental > Aquatic > Marine > Hydrothermal vents | place: Atlantic Ocean: Mid... | reverse complement strand
GGAAGGGATATTGTCAGTTTGTCCAGTTCGTTTGATATCTTACTTAGGTCTGTTCCGAGAAATTCTGTTAAAAGTTGTGCAGAGACAGGATTTGCCGAATATTTTTTTTCTTTCAGATATGTGTTAATCCAAGCCGGTATTTGATTTTCGTAAAGTTTTTTTGATTCAAATAAGACAGCGTTTTTTCTCAGGATTTTGTATAGTTTTGTGCGTTTATCTAATTTTTTGTATTTGTAGTTAAAGACAAGAATTGTTGATTTTAAAGGTTGTTCGGCATAAAAAGCAAGTTTGTCTATATTTTTCAGGTTTTGTGCTTCTTTGATTATCAGTACCTGGTGATTTGCCATCATAGGAAATCTTTTGGCACTGTTTATTATGTCTTCAATTTGGGAATCTTTACCGTAAAGTGTTATTTGGTTAAATGCTTTTTCGCTGTCGTTTAATATGTTATCGGCAATAAATTCTGTTATTTTATCAATAAAATAAGGTTCTTCTCCGAACAGAAAGTATATCGGTTTGTAAATTTTGTTTTTTAAATCTTTTAGAATGTCCTGATAATTCATACTGTTAAAAAGTAAAACCGTAAAGTTATCATTTTGTTTTGATATGAAAAAAATGAGTTTTTAACGGTTAAACAATTATTTTACGGCATCTTTTTTTTGTTCACTTGTTTGTGGTGCATTTTTTTTATCAGTTGTTTTTTAAATTCGTTTTCTGCCTGATATAACAGTATGATTTTTACGGGAGGCAGCACTTTTTTGAATTGTTCGTTATATTTTTTGCATAATTGAGCTGATTTTAATTCAATGTTAATAAATTTATCGGAAAGATTGAGCAACTCATCATCAGACATATTGAGGCTGTTTTGTTTGAAGTTTCTCATTGCTTTATGTTTTTCTATATAAAGTTTTTCCCGTTCGCTTGTATATTTTTCATAAACAGGAATAAAATCTCTTTTTTCTTTTTCCGTTAACTGCAGTTTGTTAATAATAAATTGTTTTTGTTTTTCTTTTATTTCTTTTCTTTTTTCAGTATTCATATTGCCGTGCTGGGCTGATACCTGCCCGCCTGCAAAAAAGGTAATTAAAAATATTACGATGAGTTGTTTCATTTTTTAAGGTTTAAAGTTCTGCAATAATTTCTGTGTATTCATAATCGTCGGTATAGTCTATGAAATATTCGTAGACAGCATCATTATCTGTATATTCAGTGTTCTTATCACTGTCATCGTTCGTATATTCGTAAATATTGTTTATATCGACTTCATTAATATACGCATCTATTTCCGGTTCAAGATATTGTAAATCATTATTGTTTATTTCGGCTAAATTTTGAGAGTTTTCTGTTTTCGGAATATTTTTATTATTTGCTTTGTAAATGTCTGTATTTGTAAGTAAAAATTGCCAAAGGGCAAATATTACAATAATTCCGGCAGCTGCAGAGAACCAAGGTTTTAAAAGCTTTATTACTTTGCCTTTTGCTCTTTTTTTATTACGGAATATCTCGGGACTGAAATTTTCAAAATAGTCTTCCGGAACGATAAACGGATTTTCCTTTCCGATGTTTTGTTTTAAATATTCTTCGGAAATTTTTGTTTTGATTTCTTTGTTAAAGTCCTCAAAATATTTTTCCGGAACTCTAAAGGTATTTTCTTTATTTATGTTATTTAAGCTTTTCATAGTCTGTTTATTTTGACTTCAATTTTCCGAGAATGTTTAATGACGTTTTATGAAACTCTCAATTTTTTTAACAGCGTGATGATATGATGCTTTTAAGGCACCTGTTGATGTCTCTAATATTTCAGACATATCTTCGTATTTTATTTCATCAAAATATTTCATATTGAAGACAATTCGCTGTTTTTCCGGTAATGTAAGTATTGCTTTTTGTAAAATAAGTTGAGCTTCATTACCTTCAAAGTATTCATCGCTTTCGAGAGTGTTGCTTAAATAGTATTCGTAATTTTCAATAGGTTCTTCTGATTTTTTCTTTTTATTGTTTATAAATGTTATTGCTTCGTTGGTTGCAATTCGGTAAAGCCAAGTGTAAATTTTTGAATCCTGCTTAAAATTTTCAAGGTATCTCCATACTTTTATAAATGTATTTTGCAAAACATCATCTGTGTCTTCATGCAGAATTACAATTTTTCTGATATGCCAATATAATTGCTTTTTGTATTGATTTACAATCAAATCAAATGCTTCTGATATTTTGTTTTCCGTCAGAAATTCTGATATTTTATTTTCGCTTATTGCAGCGTTCATATCTTTATTTACGGTTTGCTTTTTGACTTTATATTTTATGAAAGGTTTAATTTATATGTCAAAAAATGTAAGATTACCAACTTATTTTTTCTTTATTTAAAAATGCCGCAATACCTTTTTTGCAGTCTTCCGTGCTTCTTGACATCGCATTTACTTCTGAGGCAAAATTTATTGCTTTTGCATAATCTAAAGCTTGTATGTCGGATATTAATTTTTTTGTCAGTGTTAAGGAATCTTCGGATGCGTTTTTTATAATGTCCTGAGCAAATTTGTAAGCAGCGGTTTCAATATTCTTTGCACTTTCAATAAAATTAAAAATATTTAATTCTTTCGCTTTTGCGGCAGAGATAAGTTTACCGGTAAGCAAAAGCTCTTTTGCCTTTGTTTCACCTATTTTTCTTAATAAAAAGAAACTTACAATTGCGGGAACAAATCCTATTGCAACTTCCGTATATCCGTATTTTGCTTCCGGAACGGAAAAAACAAAATCGCAAACCGTTGCCAAACCTGCACCTCCTGCTATTGCGTGTCCTTCTACCTGAGCAATTACGACTTTATTTAAGGTGTAAATTATTCGGTAAAGTTCTGCAAGATTTTTTGAGTCTGCAAGATTTTCTTCAAAGGTGTTTTTTTGCAGATTTTGCATATATTCTAAATCGGCACCGGCACAAAATACTTTTCCTGCAGCTCTGAGTATTATAACTTTAACTTCAGAATCTTCTTCCGCCTTGAGAAAAACGGTTTTAAGTTCGTTTACTAATTCGGCATTCAAAGCATTGCGTTTTTCAGGTCTGTTCAGAGTTATATATCCGGTTCTGTCCTTTGTTTTGTATTTTATGTATTTCATAGGTTATGTATTTTTTTCGTATTTTAAAATCCTGTAAAGCATTTTTAAATCAATTAGTTTTAATGCAAAAGCACTTACGGCTCCTGTAATAAGACTTGAGAAAAAAGCAACAGGTCGGTTGGTGAGGTATATGCTTGAGAGATAGGAGGAGAGTATAATCCATACTGAAAAAATAATAATTCCGGATAACAGTTTAAACCTTATTTTAAAATTAAAAATTTTTCGGGCTGTTATAACTTGTGTTAATGCCGTTAATGTAAGAGTTATTAAACTTGCAGAAGCTGCACCGTGTGCTTTGAACTTCGGAATTAATATAAAATTTAATGTTAAATTTAATATTACGCCGGCTCCGGCTATTATGTTAAGTTCTTTTAAATTACCGTTTGCCGTAAGCAGCGTTCCGAAAATATATGAAACGGAAATCGGAATGAATCCGAGTATTAATATTTCAAAGACTTTTGCAGATTCTTTAATATGGTCATTATATAAGGCATATATAATATCATTTTTAAATAAGGAAAAGTTTACGGCAACTGTAATTGCAGGAATTACAAGTAATAAAAACGATATTTTTACAAGATTTACAATATTTTCTTTGTTTACAAGCATTTTTGCAAACATAGGGAGGAGCAATGTAGCAAAAAGCAGTGCATATTGAGAGCTTGCATCCAAAATTCTGTATCCGTGGGCATAAATTCCGGCTTGTGTGTCGCCGTCAGGCAGCAATCGCTCAATCATAACTGAATCGATTCTTGTGTAAGATGTCATTAAAAGAACGAGTAGGGCATAGGGGTAACTTTTTTTTAAGATAACAAGAAAAAAATGCAGGTTAAAATTAAGTTTTAAATTTATTGATTTAGCCTTGATAACTAAAAATGCCGTCAACGATGTCAGTATGTAAGATATTGATTGAGAGTAAACCAGCCATTCGATTTTAAAATTTTCGCGAAAATTCAACAGTAAGAAGCCTACTGTTATAATCATTAAAAGTCGGTCAAGGACAGACAAGAGGCTGTCTGTTTTAAAGAGTTGTAAGCCTGAAATATTTGAGCGCATATACATTATCAGTGACAGCAGAAACTGGTTTCCGGCAAGTACAAGAAGAAATTTTATTTGTTTTTCGTTGTATCCTATAAAAAATGCACCGATAAGAATAATTGTAAAATATAAAAGACCAAGTAAAAATTTAAGACCTATAATATTCGAGAAGTGCTTGCTTATAAGCTGGTTATGACGGGCAATATTTCTGTTGTTAAAATTTGTTATTCCCAGGTCAAGAAAAATATTGAAGAGAAGGGAAAAATTGAAGAGAGCAAAATAAAAGCCGTATTCTGACGATCCTACCATATTTTGGACTTGCATATCAATTCCGAAAATCCAAAATGGTTTTATGAGAAGGTTCAGAGAAACCAAAAACAGTAAGTTTATTATAAACTTTTTTCTCAAAACAGGATTTCTTTTAAAATTACAGACAAAAGTAGTAATTATTTGCCTGCCGTTTTTAAATTTGCCGTATATTTTATAATTTTATGAGGATTGTTGTTAATACTCGATTGCTTATTGAAAATAAATTAGACGGAATAGGTTGGTTTACTTATGAAACACTGAAAAGAATAACAAAAAAGCATCCTGAACATCAGTTTTATTTTTTGTTTGACAGAAAATTTTCCGATGATTTTATTTTTTCAAAAAATGTTATTCCCGTAATTTTGAATCCGCCGGCTCGTCATCCTGTTTTATGGTTTTTGTGGTTTGAGGTTTCGGTAAAAAAAATTCTGAAAAGAATAAACGCTGATTTGTTTTTGTCGCCCGACGGCTATCTTTCATTATCTTCAAATGTGAAGCAAATATCTGTTATTCACGATATTAACTTTGTTCATCGCCCTGAAGATTTACCTTTTTTTGCACGGAAGTATTATAACCGGTTTTTTCCGAAGTTTGCAAAAAAAGCCGTAAAAATTGCAACTGTTTCAGAGTATTCAAAACAAGATATTTCAAGCCGGTTTGATATTGCAAAAGATAAGATAACGGTTGTTTATAACGGCAGTAATGATATTTACAAGCCTGTTTCGGAAGAAATTAAAATTAAAATAAGGAGAGAATATACCGAAGGGAAACCGTATTTTGTTTTTATAGGCACGCTGCATCCGCGAAAAAATATTGCTCGTTTGTTTGCTGCTTTCAATAAATTTAAAAAAGAGACAGGGTCGGATTTTAAACTTGTTATTATCGGCACAAAAATGTTTATGACCGGTGATATTGATAAGGCATATTCAGAATCGGAATTTAAAAATGATATTATTTTTACGGGAAGGTTAAATCCTGAAGATTTACATTATGTTTTGGCAAGTGCTTTTGCTATGACTTTTGTACCTTTGTTTGAGGGTTTCGGTATTCCTCTTATTGAGGCTATGAATTGCGAAGTTCCTGTAATTGCTTCAAATACAACGTCTTTGCCGGAAGTTGCCGGCGATGCGGCATTATTTGTTAATCCTTTTGATATTAATGAAATTAAAAATGCAATGATTAAAATTGTTGATGACAATTTTTTGAGGAATGAGCTGATTAAAAAGGGAAATATCAGAAAAAGAGCTTTCAGTTGGGATACAACGGCAGATAAATTATGGGATGTTGTAATTGAAGCTTACGGAAAATAAATTATCGTATATTAGTTTGCGGTACAATACATTTACAAATATAATTTTACATCATACTAAAATCGTGTGCCGATAACTAAAATATCATCTACCTGCTCGTAATTACTCATCCATTGCTCTATGGTGTAATCAAGATAATTTCGCTGTTCTTCCATTGATAATTCCTGAATTTCCAAAAGCATTTTTTTGAAACGACCTATCATAAATTTTTTGTCTCTCGGACCTCCGAATTGGTCGGCATAACCATCTGAGAATGTGTATAATGTGTCGCCTTTTTGTATTTTTATCACATTATTTGTAAATTTATCTCCGGCACCTTCAAAATCATAAATTCCTATAGGCATTCTGTCTGCCTCGTAAATTAATATTTCATTGTCTCTTATTAAATAAAGCGGGTTGAATGCACCGGCAAATTCAATAAGGTTTTCTTCTTTTTTAACTTTGCATAATGCTATATCCATACCGTCTTTAGCTTCTTGAGCTTCACCGGTTTGATGCAATGCTTCTATAACTTTTTCTTTCAGTTTGTCAAGAATTTCAGAAGCTTTAAGCTCAGTTTTGGATGTTCTTATTATGTCATTAAGGAATGATATTCCGAGCATACTCATAAATGCACCCGGAACTCCGTGTCCTGTACAGTCGGCTGCAGCATAGTATGTTATGTTATTTTTTTCGGCAGCCCAATAAAAATCTCCGCTTACTATGTCTCGAGGTTTAAATAAAATAAAGTTCTCGGGTAAAGATTTGCTTATTAGTTTTTTAGGCGGAAGAATTGCATTTTGAATACGTTTTGCATACAAAATACTGTCCTCTATGTCTTTTTTCTGATGTGCAATTTCATCTCTTTGTTGTTCGGCTAAATCTCTTTGAGCTTTTATTTCTTCTTTTTGAGCTTCAAGTTCTGTGTTTTTTTCTGTTATTTCCCGAGTTCTTTCCGCAACAATTCTTTCCAGTTTTTCATTTTGCTTACGCAGAACCTCCATTCGCCATTTTGATATAAGCCAAAAAATTAACAATACAAGTAAAACAGCGGGAATTATGAACCACCATTCTAAATAAAACGGCTTTCTTATTTCAAAATCAATACTTTGGTAATAACTCCAAATACCGTCTTTTCCTTTTGTCCGGTATTTAAAACTGTATTTTCCCGGAGGCAGATAGGGAAACGATGCTATGTTTTTTTCTCCTTTTGAAGAAGCAAATTCATTGTCTAAGCCTTGCAGGTAATATTCGTATTCTACGGAGTTCTCATCTTTAAAAGAAAGTCCCGAAATTTCAAAAGTTATATTGTTTTGATTTGATTTGAGGCGTTCGGGCATTTTAAGATAATTTTTTCCGTTGATGGTAATTGATTCTATACGGCATATAGGGGTGTATTTTTCAGTTTTTTTCTTTTTGATGTCAAAGGTGGCAATGCCGTGATATGTTCCTATCCACAGAATGTTTGAACGGTCAAGATATAAGCCGTCTACGGAAATTTCATTTCCGAGGAGCCCGTCGCGAGAGTCTATGGTAAATTCAACCTCATTTGTTTTTTTGTTGTAATATTTTACTCCTTTATCTGTTCCTACCCAAATCATATCCGGGTTTTCGGCGTGTTCTATTGCCGTTACCAGAGTTTCCGAAAATAAATCATTGTTTACGAATTCCAAAGAGTCGTTAATGTAGCGGGCAAGACCGTTTTGAGTTCCTATCCATATAAATTTTGTGTAATTATTTTGTTCTGCTTGTTTTACCGAGTCTAATTTCAGTGCCCAGGTATGAAAATGTATTTGCTTAAAAGGTTTAAATGTTATTGAATCAAAAATTACGAGCCCGGTATTATTTGCTCCGATTATTTTATTGTCATATTCGGTCAGTTGTGAGAGCAGGCTTGTATTTATATTTTCGATTGTAACTATGTCAGATTTGAAGTTTTTAAGATAATATACTATTCCGGAACTTCCGGTAAGTAAAAAAATCTCTCCGTTTTTTGTTATAAAAATATCTTCAAGATGAAACAGGGTTGATTTGAATTTTTTTGATTTTAGGACTTTAAGTGTTTTTTGATCAACAAGATATATGTTTTTATTATCGGCAATTACGATGTTGTTATTTTTTGTTTGTCCTATTACGAAGGAATTATTTCTGAATTTAAGTTTATCCGTAAAGTCGGTTAAATTTCCTTTTATGTAATGAATACCGGAACTCATGCCTATCCAAACTCTTCCTGATTTGTCTTTAAAAACAGAGTTTACCGTGCTGTTAAGAGCTTCGGGGTATAAGTTTCTCAAGCTTTTATTTGTCAGTTTTTGGATTCCTCCGGAAAAACCGAACCATAGATTTCCTTCATTATCTACCAAAAACGACAGTATTTTATGGTTCATAAGTCCGATTGTATTGTCGTAAACTATGGGTTTTTGTTTTAAAGTGAGAATTTGAAAAATTTGATAGTCTGATATCAACCAAATAGAACCGTCGGAGGTTTCTTTGATTTTTTTAACGGGAGTATCCTGTATATTAATTAAGGTATTTATTTTTATTGAGTCGTAGAGAGAGTCGGGAATGTTTTCCGAATGGTATAGTCCGTGTTCTGTTGAAATCCACAGTTTTGAGTCGCTGTCAAAAAATGCATAAAGGCAAAACTCATCGGAAATTTTACGAATCTTGTTATTTTTAAGTATAAAAACGCCTTCTCCGGAACCGATAATAAGTTCATTTGTTTTGGTGTTTAAGGAAACGGAGTTTATTTTTTCGGGCATATTTTTTATTGATTTGTTCAGGCAGATTTCATTTTCGCCGGCATCAATACGGAATAATCCTTGGTCGCCGAAGAAATATTTTTCTGAATTATGAATAAATATTCCTTTAAAGGGTATTCCTCTGAATTTTATATTTAATTTATCGGTTTTCTTATCTAAAACAGTAATACCACTTAATCCGGCAAAATATATTTTGCCTTCTTTGTCTTGGTTTATTGCAAAAACAGAATTGCCGGCAAGTCCTTTCTCTTTATTGTAAAGTTTCATGTTTCTGCCGTTGTATTTTACGGCACCGGAGAATGTCCCGAACCATATATACCCGTCACTGTCCTGAAAGGATGAAAGAACGTCTTCTTGCGGGAGTCCTTTTTCTTTTCCGTAAAAAACGAAAGGAAAATAACCTTCTTGATATGTTTCGTGCAAGACGGTAAGGTAGTTTTGTGCCGATTGCATTGTCATTCCGGCTTGATGCTTAAAATATTCGTCAAATATGCCTGTTTTACGTGCATATTCAAAGAATTCAAGAATTTTTTGGCGTAACAGAGGCTGGTTTTTCTTTATTGCCCATCCCATTTTTTTTATTTCTCCGAGTATAAATTTTGCTTCAAGTTCAGGGTAATCCGCTAATTTAAAAACAGATATGTTTGATATGGTATAATCGGCTTTTCCTGATATAACATCGCTGAAGAAATTATTTCCGGTGTTATAATAATAATTTGTTATGTTATTTTTCCTGAGGGAATGTTCATAAGATGAACCTTTTGATGTAACGCCTTTAAGTTCTTTCAGGTCGTTAACGGATGTTATTTTTATGTCTTTTCTGCCTATTACAACTTTTGCATTAGGTAAAAAATCAAGAACGTCAACTTTTTTGAGTCTCCATTCGAGAGGGTCGATAAGGTCACAGGCAACATCAAAATGGTTAAACCACTCAGGAGTGTAAGCACTGTCTTTTATTATTTTTCCGCCTTTTGTTTCCCAATATTTTGAGAATTTCGGGGTTATTACGTATTCGGCTTTCAGCCCGAGATACTTTGCAAAACTTTCTGCGAGAAGTGTATTGAATTGTTTTTTTCCTGTCGGATGCCATACTAAGTCTCTGTCTCTCAGGGCTATTATTATTTTTCCGGAGTTCATTATTTCGTCAAAATCTCTTGTTTTTGAGTTTTTGCTTACGTTTGAGTATGAGTTGATTATTTCCAGATATGTTGAATAGTCAATACCGTATTGATTTCTGAAAAGTTCATCAAGTTTTCCGTTTCCTTTTATTGTTCTGAAGAAGTTTTCAATTTCTTCGGCAATTTCTTTGTGTCCCTTTTTTACTGCCCAGCCAACCTCTTTCGGTTTATTAACGGGAAATGCGAGTTTGAAATCTTGGTTGTTCTTAAGGTATGAAAGTGCTAAAAATGAAACTGTTATAAGCCCGTCTGCTTTGCCTTCTTTAAGCAGTTTGAGGGTTTCGTCTTCCGATTTGGTTTTTATAAAGGTAATTCCTCCGCCTATTTGTTTGTTTATTTTATTTATGTTTGTTTCATAACTTGAATTCTCTAAAAAAGCTATTTTCAAACCTTTAAGATTTTTGTAGGTTTTTACTTTTTTTGAAAGTTTTCTGTTTATAATCAGAAGGTCGCTTATTTCTATGATTCCTGCATAATCGAAGAATTTTTTACGCCAATCTAAAACATATATCGTTCCGCATATAACATCTGCTTTTTGCAGAGCATCGGGCGTGTAAGAAATTTTTGTGTTTGTTTTGTAATCTTCGGGGATTTCTCCGTTGTTCGCAAAAACATCTTCCCATTTAATTGTTACCGGGTTAAATTTTACGTCAAGAAATTTTGCAAATTCTTCAGCGGCTTTGTAGTTTACCGTATTTTTCCAACTTTCTGTGAGAGCAATATCAATTTTTCCCTCTTTTTTAATTTTACTCAGAGTTTGAGCACCGATAATGCCGGGTAAGATTATTATTAATATCAGAAATATATTTTTTTTCATTTGCATTACTGATTGGTTGCCGAAAAAAGCAACAGTTTTTCATAAATTAAAAAAGTATCAATAATATGATACTTTTTACTCTTCATTGTTTTCTAAAATTTTTTCGATTTGTTCTTCCGTTTTCAGCAATTTGTTTTTGCAGGCATTAATAAGCGAAGAAACTCTTTTAACTTTTTCGGATAACAGGTCGATATCAACTTTATTATTTTCGACTTCATATATTATTTCTTCTATTTCCTTTATTGCTTCATTGTAAGAGAAACTTTTTTTTGCCATAATTAATCTTCTTCATCAAAAGGTATCATATTTATTTCTAATCCTGTATCCAGCATATAATCTTCAATGTCTTCTTCCATATCTATGTCGTCTTCGTCATAATGCCAGTTTACGGTAACTTCGCCGCCTTCGTCTTCGTATTCTTTAAGTATATTGAGCAGGTCAAGAATGCTTCTTGATGTGCTGGTATTAAAGTATGTCAGTTTTATTTCAAAAGTTATCGGTTTTTTTATTTCTGATGTATATTCTTCCAGCCATTGCACTAACGGGTCGTAAAATTCGATAGTATCTTCCAGAAATGATTCTCCGGAAAGGACGCAGACACCGGTTTCGGCATTAAAATCTACTGTCGGAATAAAAAAATTAGTATGCGAGCCTTCAATATAAATATTTTCCATTTACTTTAAGTTTTTATTAGTTTATTTATCAACTTTAACTGCTATTGAGAAATATGATGTTTCTTCATCAATCGGATTTATTTCAATGTCAAGCGGATTGCCTGAGGTGAGAGCAACTGCAATAAGTCCGATGTTCGGACTGTTTCTTACTACAGAGTCGTCTTTTCTGACAGCTCGTTTGTATTCTCTCAGTTCTTCGTGTCCGAGATTATTGATATTTTTACTGTTCTCTATTACGGGAATAAGGTCTTCATTTTTAATAGGGTTTCCGGTAACGAGAATAAAATTTTTAACTGTTTCTTTCAGGATTATTGTTCCTGCTCCGACTTCTTTTCCGCTTTTCAGCTTGATTTTTTCGGAAGAATATTTTGAGATATTTTCCGCCAATTCAAAGAATATTTTAAATATTTTTCTTGTAGCTTTCTCTGAAAGTTCATTTACTACGTAAATATAATCTGCCAAAAAAGTAATTATTTTTCCGTCAACGGGACCTTTGTATGATATCCTTATTTCTTCGGAAAAAAGACTTTGTCCTAAACTTAACTTTTTATCTATCGTATTCATATTAGTTTTTATTTATTTTTACCGCAACTATGTAAAATGCTTCTTTTTCGTTAATTTGTATAAATGTATAGTCTAAAGGGTTTCTGGAAACTAAAGCTGCCTGAACAAGCCCAATGTTTCCCGTCCCTCTTTCTCCCTGAGGTAATTTTCTCAACTCTCTTTTATATGCTCTTAGACCTTCTCTGTCGTATGAGTTAATTCTGCTGCATTTTTCTGTTAAAATTGCTTGGTGTTTTTCGTCTATGGGGTTTCCTAAAATAAAATAAAAATAGTCTTCAAAATCTTGTATTATAAATGTTCCTACTCCGGCATTTTCTCCCTTTTTTGTTTTTTCTTTTTCAAGAGAATAGTATGAAACATTTTGTGCCAATTCAATAAAAACCTTGAAAATTGTTTTGTTCAGTTTTTTATCGTTTGAAATTGAATGTTCAATGTTTTTACCAAAAATGGAAAGGACTTCCGTATCAAAAGGTCCTGTAAATGACATTAATACGTTTTTTCCCGTCATTCTGGTAAATAAACTTTGCCGACTCATTACCTTATAATTATATTAGTATATTCAATATTAAAAAACAAATTTAGAAAAAAAACTCTAATTTAAAGAATAAATAACTTTTTAAATTTTTGCTGCTTATAAAATACCGTAATTTAAAGTTGCCTGAATTGTGCTGATACAATTAAGTTTCATAAATTTGCACTTTTTTATACTGAAAAAATAATGCCAAAAGTGTCGGGATACGTAAATTTAAATTCAAACAGAGTAAGATTTATTTTGCAGGGCTTCTTTTTAGCTGTTGCAATTTCAATTGCTGATACTTCGTCTGTATTACCCTTAATTGTTGATTATTTCGGCGGCGGGAAGATTTTGGTAGGTGTTTTATCATCGTTAATGAAAGGAGGTGCAATTATTATGCAGCTTCAAACAGCTTTTAGGGCACAGGAGCGGTCTATGGTTTTAAAATCACTGAGAAAGGTGTTTGTTTTCAGATTTTTTGCCTGGTTTTTTACGGGACTGTCTATTTTAATTTTTGCAGAAAGAAGTAACTTGGTAATATTGGGTTTAATAAGTGTCTTTTTATTTCTGTTTTCATTTTCTGCAGGGGTGGGGGTTATTTATTATCAAGAACTTTTGGGGAAATCTTTTACTAAGGAGTACCGAGGTAAAGCGATTTCGTATAAACAGATTGCAGCAGGGATTGCAGGGATTATAAGCGGAGGAATTTCTGCATTTATTCTTGAAAAATTCTCGAAACCGGAGAGCTTTTCCTACCTTTTTATGGTAAGCGGAATTATTATGGCTGTCGGGTTCGGGGTATTTTGGAATTTTAAAGAAGATCCTAAGATTCAGACAGTAAAGAGAGAACAAAATTTCGGTTTATTTTTGAAGAATTCCGTAAGGCTTTTCAAAAAAGATAAATCTTTACGGTTGCAGATTTTTTCCAGATTTATTTCGTATTCATTATTTTTAATATTACCGTTCATTATTCTTAAAATTAAAGATGATTTCGGAGTAACCGGAAAGTTTATAGGGTTGATTATATCCGTTCAAATGGCGGGGGCTGTTGCAAGTAATTTTGTTTGGGGGCGGCTGTCCGAAAAAAATAAAAATAAATATATTATAATTTTCTCATTTATATTGGCTTTAGCAGCCGTAATAATATCTTATTTTGCCGGTGTACTTTTTTGTTATTATATAGTTTATTTTTTAACAGGTGCTGCGATTGACGGTTTCAGGCTGGCTTTCAGTAATTTAATATTGATAATTGCACCTGCCGAAAAAAGACCGATGTATATTGCCGTTCAAAATAATTTATCATCAATAGGGTTGTTTTTTCCTATTTTAGGAGGCTTTTTGTTTAAAACGTTTAATTACGATGTATTATCAGGTTTTACAGTAGTTTTATTGTTATCAGGTTTAATTATAAGTTTTGGTTTACGTAAAGAATAAAGAAAAATGAAATACCCTGACCCGTTGTTAATTTTATATGAAAGTTACGGAGTTGATATTGCTCTTGTTAAAGATTTTTTTGCAGGAAAGAAATATGCATACGTTGTATTGGAAAACGGGAATATAGGTATTTCTGCAAACATAGAAAATTCAGAAAATTTTGATATAAGTGATGTGAAAAAAGATGATTTCGGGAGTTACAGAAACAGATTATTTTTACTTGCTTATTTTAATGCTTTACTGAATTATAACGGAAAGAAATTTTCGGAAGAAGATATTTTTAATATTATTGATTTTTCTCTATATGAAAATATTGTAATGATAGGCTACTCAGGGCCTATGTATAAAAAATTTTCCGATAAGATAAAACCGGCTGTTTTTGATTATTCTTCTGATGAGCCTTTTATTAAGAAGCAGAATTTAATGCCTGAGTACCTTAAAAAGTCAGATGTCCTGATTTTGACAGGGACATCGATTATAAATAATACATTTTCTGAGATTATTGCAGGTGTAAGTCCCGATTGTGATGTTTGTTTAGTAGGTCCGTCAGTTACTCTGTCTGAGGATATATTGAGGATGTACGGTTTGAAAGGTATTTTCGGAACTCTGTTCAGAGATAATGTGCCTGTTATTGCCGATTTTATAAAAGATAATTTCGGAACTGATATTCTTAAAAAATACGGAGAAAAAGTAGCATTGATAAAATAAAAAGTATATGCAGGTTTATAAAAAACACCTGAAAGATATTTGGCTGAAAGCTGCGGTTGCAGGCAGCCTTTGGGGCAGCATAGAAATTATTGCCGGCAGTTTTTTTCATAATATAAGAATGCCGATGTCCGGAACAATACTGGCTGTTCTCGGTGTAAGTCTTATGGTTGCATTCGGGCAAATATGGAAAGATAAAGGGCTTTTTTGGCGTGCGGGATTAATAGCCGCAGTTATGAAATCAATATCTCCGAGTGCTGTTTTGATAGGACCTATGACCGGTATTTTTCTTGAAGCATTATTGTTTGAACTTGCCGTAAGTTTTTTCGGAAGAAATAACATCGCATATTTTCTCGGAAGTATATTGGCTTTATACAGTGTCATAATTCATAAACTTATAACCTTATTGGTAATATACGGTTTAGATTTGGTTAAAATTACCGAAAATTTGTATTTTTTTATCGTAAAGCAACTGAAAATAGAAAAATTAGGTTTTGCTGAAGCTCTTTTTATTTTAAGTTCTTTTTATATTGCTCTCGGAGTTTTTGCTGCAGTTTCGGGCTTGATTACGGGCAGAAAAGCTTTAAAAATGAGAGATACGTATAATTTCTCAGACAAAGTAAAATTTGAAGAAAAAAAAGACACGGTAAGTCCTGATAGTAACAGCGGTTCTGTATTAATGCTTTTAGGTCATATTATATCAATAATCGTAATTTTGGTCGTTACAAACGTGTATTCTCTTATTTTATCATCATCACTTGTTTTAATATACGTAAGTTTTGTTATCATAAAATATAAAAGAGCATTAAGATATTTTAAACGCCCCGGTTTTTGGATTCAGATACTGATTTTTGTTTTAATTTCAATTTTATTTTACGATGGTTTTAATCGTGAAAACTATTTTTCGCAAGACGGTATTGATGCCGGGCTGAAGATGGGAATGAGGGCAATTTTGATTGTAATAGGTTTTTCTGCCGTAAGTTCCGAATTAAGAAATCCGCTTATAAGAATATTGCTTTACAGAAAAGGATTTTGGCAATTTTATACGGCGCTGAGCTCTGCATTTTCTGTTTTACCTTATTTTATGAAACATT
>Ga0256840_1002652_pt1 | contig 15492 bp, 15 predicted proteins | sample 355202metaG_FD_185969 | JGI IMG/M metagenome (GOLD analysis project Ga0256840, IMG submission 185969) | Hydrothermal vent microbial communities from Mid Atlantic Ridge, Atlantic Ocean - 355-202 | ecosystem: Environmental > Aquatic > Marine > Hydrothermal vents | place: Atlantic Ocean: Mid... | reverse complement strand
TTTTTTTATTTACATAGTGTTCTTAGAAATAAGAGTAATTTAATAATTAGAATTATATGTGGAGAACATATTTTAAATGGGGATTATATAAAATAATGATTAAAGCCAAAAAATCACAAGTAGATAGCTTTGATATAATTATTGTTGGTGCTGGTATTGTTGGCTGTGCAATGGCAAGAGAGTTTACTTTGGCTGGTGCAAAAGTATTAACTTTAGAAAAAGGGGAAGATATTCTGGATGGTGCTAGTAAGGGAAATAGTGCAATTTTACATACAGGATTTGATGCGCCTCCAAACTCCGTTGAACATGCATGCATAGTTGACAGTTATCATGAATATCTTTCTATTCGTAAAAAATTAAATTTACCTTTGTTGAAGACTACTGCATTAGTAACAGCATGGACAGAAAAAGAAGAAAATTTATTGGAAGGTATACTTGAGAAAGCCAATCTGAATGGTATTTTTGATGCCAAAATAATAAATAAAAAGGAAGTTTTGGCCAAAGAAACTCAATTATCCCCCGTTGTTAGAGCAGCAATTTATGTCCCGCGAGAGTATGTAATTGACCCATGGACTGCACCTAATATGTATATGTTACAGGCAATAAAAAATGGTGCTACATTACTACGTGAAACAGAAGTTAAAGCTGGAAAGTATGATGGTGAAAAGTGGTTGATTGAGACGAACAAAGGCATAGTCAAAGGTACTAATATCATTAATTGTGCAGGTTTATATGGTGACAAACTTGATGAGATGCTAATTGGTAAAAAAGCATTTGAGATACGTCCACGTAAAGGACAATTCATTGTTTATGACAAGGCTGCAAGCCAATTAATTAACGCGATTATTTTACCTGTGCCTAATGAGATAACCAAAGGGGTTGTTATCTGTAGAACTATTTTTGGAAATGTTTTAGTTGGTCCAACCGCTGAAGAACAAAAGAGTCGAGATGATGCGTCGGTCGTACATGAAACTTTAGAATCATTACGTTTAAAGGGTGAAGAATTAGTCCCTGCTTTAAAAAACATACCAATAACAGCAACCTTTGCAGGGATTCGCCCAGCGACTGAATATAAAGATTATTGTATTAAACATTACGAAGAGAACAATTATATTAGCGTGGGTGGGATTCGCTCAACAGGACTAAGCGCAGCATTGGGGATTGCTAAACGTGTTTTTAGAGATTTTCAAGCGTATGGAAGTCAATATGAACCACGAGAAGATATTATTTATCCTAGTATGATTCCCATCGCAGAAACAGAAAAAAGAGATTGGCAAAACGAAGGTAACGAAGGGATCGTTTGTCATTGTGAATGGGTAACAAAACGTGAGATAAGCGAAGCTTTAACAGGTGATTTACCAGTAAAGAGTTTGTCTGGTCTTAAAAGGCGAACCCGAGTGACTATGGGACGATGTCAGGGTTTTTATTGCTCTGCACATTTGAATGAATTGACAAAAGGGCGTTTTAAAAAACCATTAGCTAAGCCTATTATGAAGGCCAACAAATGATGAGTCATAGCCTTATTAAAAAAAAATATGATGTTGCTATTGTCGGTGGAGGGCCAGCAGGGCTTTCAGCGGCAATTGAATTGAAACTTTCAGGTGTAAATGAAGTTGTCGTATTGGAGAGGAATAGCCAAGCAGGGGGTAATCCACGTCATTGCGGCCATTCGCCTTTTGGAATGAGAGAATTTAAGCGTATATATTACGGGCCTAAATATGCTAAAAAGTTGGTAGATGAAGCAATAGAATCTGGGGTTAAAATATTATTAAATACTAGCGTAATATCTTTTGAAAAAGGTGGATTATTAACTTTGTCTACAGAGCAAGGGGTCTCTCAAATACAGGCAAAAAGGGTTGTTTTATCAACAGGTATAAGAGAAAAGCCTCGTTCTGCTAGATTAATTAGTGGTCAGCGCCCATTAGGAATAATGACTGCTGGTGCATTACAATCCCTTGTTTATTTAAGCGATGGTAAACCTTTTGAAAAGCCAGTCATTATAGGGTCAGAGCTAGTTTCTTTTTCTGCAATAGCGACTTGTCGTCACGCTAACATTAAACCTGTTGCTATGATCGAGGAAAACTCACGGCCAACAGCATGGTCGTTATTACGACTATATCCATATATACAAGGTATAAGCTTTTTAAAAAATACTCAGCTATTAGAAATACATGGAAAAGAAGTAGTGACAGGTGTGAGTATACTCACAGACAAGGGCGAAAAAAAACATATAGATTGTGATGGTGTGATTTTTACAGGACAGTTTGTTCCTGAAGCTTCCTTGGTTAGGATGAATCATCTTATGATTGATCAATATTCAAATGGCCCGATTGTTGATCAATTTAACCGTTGCTCTGATAGGGATTATTTTGCTATTGGAAATGTGTTACGTCCCGTTGAAACTGCAGGTTGGTGTTGGCAAGAAGGGGTTGATACTGCAAAGAGTGTTTTAAAGAGTTTGGACAATAGTTTAGAGGATATAAAGCAAATTAGTATTAGCGTACAAAGTCCTGTCATTAAGTACTGTGTACCACAAAAGATTTCAGTACAATCAAGAATGAAGGAAATACAGTTACAGTTGAGGTTTACTGAGCCAGCTAAGGGTAGGATTATCATATATACAAAAAATAAAGAGTTATTATCCAAACAGGTCAATGGATTACCAGAACGTAGAATATTAATATTTTTATCTCGTGAAATTACGGAAACGATGGCTCTTGCGGGTGAGAATTTATTTATAAGATTTCAAAAAGAAGGAGATAAGTAAGGTAATGCAAAGAGCTAAAGTATTGACTTTATTCATATAAATACAAAATTCCCAAAAACAGGGGGGTGACAAATTGTATCAATATACTACTATGAGACTGATTCTGTACGTTTTTTAAGTCGTACATAATGATCAGCAGAGTATTTAAGATAGCTTTTTTCTTTATCAGTAAGGGGTCGTATCTTCTTGGCGGGGCTACCAACCCAAAGGAAGCCGCTTTCTAATGTTTTCTTAGGTGGTACTAAACTCCCTGCTGCAATAATAGTTTCATCTTCTATGATTACACCGTCCATAATGATCGAGCCCATTCCAACCAATACACGATTACCAATCTCACAGGCGTGAAGTAATGCTTTGTGTCCTACTGTGACATCATCACCAATAATCAAGGGATAACCTATTTGAGTATCGGTGATTTTGATGCTGTACTCATTGCTGGCATGGGTGACGTGTAAAACAGAAGTATCTTGAATATTAGTACGCCTGCCAATTTTGATGTGGTTTACATCACCACGGATAACGCTCATCGGCCATACTGAGCTATCTTCACCAATTTGTACGTCACCACTGACGAGAGCAGTCTCATCAATATAGGCTGATGGGTGAATTTCAGGAGTGTAGGATTCAAATTTTCTGATCATGAGGTTATACCGCTTGATTACGTTTAAGAGCCTTTATTAAAAACCTTGCAGGGTGACAAAGCTGTAGTAGTTGAGAGGAGTGTAACAGCTGTGTAGTTTGTGGTTTGTTTTCAAGTAAATCGCATAGATTTTTTGCACATAATCCGCTAGTGGTCAACCCACGCGAACCTAGTCCACCCAGCACAAATAAGCCATGTTGATATTTTGCTACGGAGTACTTTTTATATTGCCTGCCTTGGTGAAGATCTTGATAGTGTTGTTGATAGAAATCTTTATCAGGTAACATTCCAACGTAAGGATAGCGGTCAGGTGTGGTCATGCGTACAGCGCTATGGGCACTTTTAAACGCTAATAACCCTTTTGAAAAGCCAGGTAGATATTTAACTAGCTGTTTACGGTTTTTGTTATCTGCTTCATGCGTAAGCATTGGGGTATTATTCTCACGCTCAAACGTTGCCCCAAAAATATGCTGATTATTAATGGCAGGGGTGAGATAGCCTTCATGCCCAATCACAGTTTTTAGCTTTTTAGTCGTATTTTCTGCTGTTGCAAATGTTGTTTGCCCTACGACGGGCATATTCGGTAAAAAATTGGATTGTTTGAAGTTAAAGAGATCTTTTCCAGCGCAAATAATGACAGCTTCTGCATGGGCTATGAGTGAGTTATCTACCCTCATCACCTGCCAGTAGTCGTTAATCTTTGATAAGCTAAGTGCTTCTGTTTCTACAATCATTTTACAGTTTGGATGATCAATTAGTGCTTCACAAAAACTAGCAGGTTTTATCCAGCCTGCTTGTGGAAAATAGCTAGACTTATAGGGTAGGTCAATACCTGCACATTGAGATGTATTAGCTTCATCGAGTAGTTGGATATAATCACTAGGGAATGAGCGTTTTTCTAGTGCATTCCAGCGTTTTAATTCACGAGCGTTATGGGTGAGTTGCAAGGCGCCACACTGCTGCCAATCAATGATTTTTCCTTGTTGTTTGAGTGTTTTCAATTGTGAAAGTGTGTATTCAAAACTTTGTTTATAAAAATCTTCACCCATGCTTTCTTGTGATGTCATTTTAGGCAGAATAACGCCAACAGGGTTCCCTGATGCCTCAGTGGCAACTTTTTTATGTCTCTCAATGAGAGTGACTTGCCAATTCTCCTGACATAAGTGCCAAGCAGTTTGGCAGGCGGCTATGCCTCCACCGATTATGATAGCGTGTTTAGCTTGCCAGTTAAATTCTGGGTATTCAAACCATGGCTTTTGCTGCTTGTTAGTGTTCAAAATAGTATGCAAAACAAAAACACAAAAAGCCAAAAAAGAGGGGGGGTGACAAAATATTCATAATAATGAGCTTATGAGTAATTTATAAATAAAAAAAGCCACTCAAGAGTGGCTTTTTACGACGTAATGGTTGTTAAAACTTAACGACCAAAAAGCTTGCTTGCCATGTTGATAGCACCACCGATTCCACCGATAGAATCTAATAATGATCCACCGCTAGAAGCTTTGTCTACCATTTGTGGCATAGCATCGCGTAATCCACCAACAGCTTCTGACTCGCTCATACCCAGTTGTGAGGCAAAATCTCTAATTTTATCAGCACCAAAGATGTTTGTGACATCTTCATCTTGTATTGGAGCATTGTCACCATCTCCCAGCCAAGACTGTGCAACTTCTGCCATACCACCACTTTGCATATTGCCAAGAATTGAACCGATGTCAAAGCCACCATCGCTGTCATTTCCACCTGTTAAACCAGATAGTGCAGATGTTAAAGAGCCAAGATCAAGGTTGCTTCCTGCGTCACCGCTCATTTTGCTATTGATAAATGCGGTAGCGCCCATTTTTAATAAATCACCCATATCCATGGTGTATTTCCTCTTGTTTGTGAATTAGTTGTCTGTTAGGGGGTTAATTAAGATAAAAAGTTCAGAAAATTAACTCATTAATCCATAGGAATTCTGACTTTTTGACCAGGGTAGATTAGATCAGGATCCTTGATCACTTCTTTGTTAGCTTCAAATATTTTAGTGTAATCGTTACCGTTACCATAAAACTTTTTGGCTATTTTCCAAAGGCTGTCACCTTTAGCTATTTCGTAGTACTGTACTTCGATTGTTTGCTCTGGCGCGACAAGTTCATCAGCATTTACTTCAGAGATCCCAAAGATGTTTCCTGCCATAAGTACAGCTTTTTCATAAGCACTAGGATCATCTGCTTCACCTTTAATTGTTGCTACACCATCGTTAACTTCAATTTCTAGATTGCTAATACCTGGGTTATCACTTTCAATATGTTCTTTGATTTTCTCTGGGGCTTCATCTTCACTACCAAAGATTTTTTTACCAATACTCTTGGCAAAGTTTAACAAACCTATCATTACTTTCTCCTTTGATGTTATTTGCATTATCTATCATAGGGTAAATATCAGAGTTTTCAATGACTAATGTGCAATTGAATGAGAGATTTTAAAAAAATAGGTGTTTTATAAACTTTAGAATGAAAAAATAGGTATTATCCACAGCCTTCAATATTATTTACAAAATTTAGAACATTCGGGAAATATAAAATGAGTAATAATTTTGCAGTAGCGACTCTTTACAAATGGTTTCAAGATAATGTTGCTACTTTTAAAACTAAAAAAGCACAGATAGAGTTTAGAGACGCAGGTGATGGCCGAGCTTATGTCCGAGTTGATACTGGGCTTTATATGACAGAATTACTTGTAAAAGATAAAGGGTCATATCTTGATATTGAAAGAATAGATATGGATACAGACGAAAGTACTTTTCCCCGTTTAGGTAGTTGCGACTCTCAAAGTGAATTTGAAGAGCATCTTGCTGAATTTGTTGAATGGTTCAAAACGGCACATTCTTAATCTAATATCTAATAGTCTGTAGTTTGATTACTTTAATTGTTTTATAAATAGGTTCCAAATTTCACAAAGCGTTTAAACCAATAAGATGAGTCCATGCTAGCTACTTTTACCCGTTTTCCTCCAGATGGAGCGTGAATAAATTTTCTATCTCCAATATATACGCCAACATGGTTGGTTCTTTTACCCGTTTTAAAAAATAGCATATCACCTGGTTGTAATTGGGCGTAACTAATGGTGCGACTATTGTCGCGTTGTTGCGCAGCAGTGCGTGGAATTTTTAACCCTGTTGCATTCTTGTATACATAGCTCATTAGACCACTACAATCAAAGCCACGTTGTGGGCTATTACCACCCCATTTATAAGGCACGCCGATAGTACTTTTTGCGATATTAATCATGCGAAGTCTTGCAGGGCTAATATTACCCACAGGTGATTGTTGAGGTAATTGGGTCGCTCGACTATTTTGCTGTGAACTTTGAATGATGGGTGTACGATCAATTGAAGTTTGCTGTGAGCGTTGTGGGGCTTGAGAACAACCAGCTGTGAAGAGTAGTGTAAATAGTATTAAAGAATAAGAAGTTAATTTATTCATGTGCTTAGCCTGTCTATTTATTATTATTCATTATGACCTTGGTAAAATAAAAAGGTCGATTACAGAGGGAGTATAACGCCTTGTTGTTGACTCTATGCTGAATGACATCGAAAACTTTCCGAAAAACATGCACATTTTCTGCATAATAAAAGCCGCAAAATAACTCCCAATATTGTAGAATTCATCGCACGAGCAAGGGCTTTAGCTAAAGGGATATCACTCGAATCAAATGTCAGATAAAAAAGACCAACCATTAAACAATGAAGAATTGGAAGGCGTTGCGGATATTGTCACGTCTGATGAGAGTGTTGCAGCTGAAGATAAATCGTCAGAGCCTTTAATTAGTGACGAGTTGTCTAGCCAACAAGAATTAGATAATCCTAAAAAAAGATCAAAGATTTGGACGTTTTTTGCTGTTATCGGGAGCATCCTCGCAGGTTTTTGGCGGGTAACTCGAATAGCCTTATTGATTGGGATTATTGTTGGTTCTTTATTTGCCGCGGCCTATGTTTTACAGCAAGATGAATTAGTACGTAGTCAGTTTGAAGGCAAACGTTGGGCATTACCTGCAAGGGTGTTTGCTCGTCCCTTAGAGTTATATGAGGGACAAAGTCTAAAGGCGGATGATCTACAAAAGGAATTGCAACTTCTTAATTATAGTTTTGTGACACACTTAGTGGGTACGGGTCAATTTAAACGCGACAAGAATACGTTTTATATACAAACGCGTGGTTTTAAATTTGCAGAAGATCAGGAAATTTCTCGGCGAATCCTCATTCAAATAAAAAAAGACAAGCTAGTAAAACTTGAAAATACAGAAAGCAATGAACCCTTAACATTAATGCGGTTAGAGCCTGTCTTAATTGGAAATTTCTACCCACATCATAATGAAGACCGTGTGCTGGTAAAACTAGATGATGTTTCACCATTATTAGTGAAAGGCTTAGTGGCAGTAGAAGATAGAACTTTTTACGATCATTTTGGCGTTAATCCTAAGTCAATCGTGCGTGCAGTGATTGCTAATGCTAAAGCAGGGCGAAAGGTACAGGGTGGTAGTACATTAACGCAACAGTTGGTTAAGAATTTCTTTTTAACTAACGAGCAAAGCTATAAACGTAAAATAAATGAAGCGATAATGGCAATGCTGTTAGAAGTTCATTACAGCAAAGATGAAATATTAGAAGCTTATATGAATGAAATATTCCTTGGGCAAAACAAGAGTCGAGCAGTCCATGGCTTTGGTTTAGCATCACAGTTTTATTTTAATAAACCGATTAAAGAATTAAAGCCAGAACAGATTGCCTTGTTGATTGGTGTGACCAAAGGAGCATCTTATTATAATCCTCGTCGATTCCCTAAGCGTGCTATTGAACGTCGTAATTTAGTCATTGATATTATGGCTAGAGAAGGGGTGCTTGATAATAAAATAATAGCTAGTCTTAAAGCAAAGCCTTTAGGCGTAACAGTCAATGCGCCACCTAGCGTAAGCCCATTTCCCTCTTATTTAGAGTTAGTACGCAAGCAGTTGCAACGAGATTACAACGAAGAAGATTTGCGTTCAGAAGGTTTATTAATCTTTACGGCGATGGATCCTGTTATACAAATTCAGGCAGAAGAAGTTTTAAACAAGCGCATTACCAAGCTAGAAAAATCTAAGCGTATGAAAAAGGATAAGCTCAATGGTGCGATGGTAGTAAGTAGTGTTCAAGGTGCTGAAATTCTAGCCGTTGTAGGCGGTCGTGATGCACGTTTTGCAGGCTATAATCGAGCGTTAAATGCTCATAGGCAAATTGGCTCTCTTATAAAGCCCGTCGTGTATTTAGCCGCCTTAGAGCAACAGCAATATAGCTTGGCAACGCCTGTGGATGCTGGGCCTGTTACCGTAAGGCTCTCTAAAAATAAAATTTGGGAGCCTAAGAATTACAGCGGTAAAGATCAGGGAATGGTGTCGTTTGAGCAAGCACTGGTGCATTCAATTAATACACCGACCGTAAGAATAGGTATTACAATTGGACTTGATAAGGTTATAAATGAGCTACATGCTTTAGGATTAAAAAGAGAGATTCCCGCAAACCCATCAATTTTATTAGGTGCGCTTGAGTTGTCACCAATGGAAGTTCAGCAGATTTACCAAACAATTGCAGCAGGTGGAACTTATACGCCATTGACAGCAATTCGTAGTGTCATGAATTCTTATGGTAAATCACTTAAACGCTATCCTCTTCAAGTTAAACAGGTAGTGAGCGAAGAATCTGTATACCTATTAACTCACGCAATGAATAAAATCACTAAAGAGGGAACAGCACAATATTTAAAACGTGTTTTACCTGCCTGGAAGAATGCAGCGGGTAAAACGGGTACAACCAATAAAAATGTAGATAGTTGGTTTGCAGGTTTTACTGGGCAACATGTTGTATCAGTATGGGTCGGGCGTGATGATAATAAACCAACAGGATTCACAGGTTCGGCAGGTGCATTGCGTGTTTGGGGCGATTTGATGAAAAATATTCCTACCAAACCATTTAAGCCTAAGCGCCCGAGAAATGTAAAATTTTTTAAAGTGAATAAGATGACGGGTTTATTACATAATCCAGCTTGTGGTGAAGGTGAAATTTTCCCCTTTATGAAGGGGACAGAGCCTAACGAAATGTACGAGTGTCCTCCACCTGAAATGTTTATCGAAGCAGGCACACCCTCGTGGAGTGATGGTGGTTCATTTACTAGTCCGAATGATTCCTCGCCTACCTCCCCAAACTCTGCTGAAAATGCAGCAACTATTTGGAATAATAATAAACGTATCGATCAAAGAAAACCGGCTCCTAAGTCACAACCAAAAGTAGAGCGTGATAGAGGTGACTGGATTGATAAGTTAATGAAAAGATAACGAGCGCCACAGCAAATAAAGAAAAATGTAGAGTAGAACAGAGCAGGCAAAGAGTGATAAATGGAAATGAATATTATAAAAAATGGAGCAATAAGAACAAATCTTTTGGTGGGGTTAGCCATGCTAGCAATGGTTTTGAGTGGCTGTTCTAGTGAATATCTAAGAGATGATTATCGTCGTCCTAGCGCAAGAGTAGCAACAAAGATACCTGAAATAAGACAGGAAACTAGACAACCAAAAGTAGCGTCTAAAAAAGTGCTGACGCCGTATAAGCCTCAAGTGAAGAATTATACCGTCACAAGCTCTACGTCAATAGTAACAGATCAAGATGTACCAGCAATAAATCCAGAAATATTAAGAGCGGAGAGAAAAAAGCAGGCTATGGTTGATATTGACCCCTATGCTTCAATCCCTGAAGATAGCTCACAAAAGCGTTCTGCAAAAGTCACAGCGGTAGAAGTAAAGTCAATAACGTATAAAACATCACCTGCAGTAAAATCCTTAATGATGAGAGCGCGTGCCGATTTAGCTATAGGTAACAGTCTGTCAGCCATTAGTAAATTAGAACGTGGTTTGAGAATCGAATCACAAAACCCTAAAATTTGGTATCTATTGGCAAAAGCACAATATGATCAATCTAATCATCAGCAAGCAATAACTATGGCAAAAAAATCTATTCGATATTCAAATGATGATAAATTGGTTTCGCAAAACTGGAAGCTGATTCAAAAGGCAGGTGAAAAATCAGACGATACTATCGCTATAAAAGAAGCATTGGATTACTTTAAGGTTAACCCGTGAGGGTATCTTGAGTTCAGTAGACGAACATGTGCCGTTAGAAAAGCCTAAAACAGAAGCTGAATGGAAGGCACTTTTAGGTGAGGATGGCCCATTAGCTGCCGCTATTCCAGGTTTTCAAGTACGCATACAACAGCAAGATATGCTGTGCGCGGTGGGGCATGCCATCAATAATCATTCTGCCGCAGTGATAGAGGCTGGTACTGGTGTAGGCAAAACCTTTGCTTATTTAGTGCCTGCTATAGCCGCTGGTGGGCGTGTTATAGTTTCAACGGGTACCAAAACACTGCAAGATCAGCTTTTCACTAAAGATTTACCCTTGGTAAAAAAAGCCTTAAAAACAGACACTCAAATTGCATTGTTAAAAGGGCGTGCTAATTATCTTTGTACCTATCGTTTACATCGCGCCCAAACAGAAGGGCGTTTTGATGACAGGCGTTCACTCACACATCTACAACGCATTGCTGATTGGCAAGTCATGACCTATGCAGGCGATATCGCCGAGCTAAGCAGTGTACCGCGTGATGCTGAAATTTGGCAACACGCCACCTCAACTGCCGAAAACTGCCTAGGCTCTGATTGTCCTGATTACGAAACCTGTTTTGTCGTAAAAGCCCGTCGTGAAGCACAAGAAGCTGATGTAGTGGTTGTTAATCATCATTTATTTTTTGCAGATTTGGCGCTAAAAGAAGAAGGGTTTGGTGAGTTGCTCCCCAGTGCTAATGCAGTAATTTTAGATGAAGCACACCAATTACCTGAGATTGCATCCACCTTTTTTAGCGATACATTAAGCAGTCGCCAATTATTAGAGTTTGCCCGTGATACTCTGGCAGAAGCGCTCGCCAATGCAGGTGATATGCCCGAGCTACGCGACAGTCTTGGTCAGCTCGAAAAATGTGTCATGGATTTACGCCTAGCAATGGATAAACCAGGTTTACGTGAGCCGTGGTACAAGATTAAATCAAAGCCTGCGATTGAAAAAGAAATCGCAAACTTAGGCAATATTTTAGATGATCTGCAAGATCAACTCTTAGTTGCCGCCGAACGTAGTAAAGGCTTGGAATCATGTTACGAGCGCGTGCAATTACAAAATCAGCGCCTTAAAAACCTTAACGATCCAAAAGCAGGCACCGTGCAATGGTACGAAACCTACACACGTTCTTTCTCGCTGGTTTCAACACCTTTAGATATTGCTGATACCTTTAAAAAACACCTAGAAAGCTGGCCCTGTGCATGGGTTTTAACCTCGGCAACCTTAGCTGTTGGCAAATCGTTTGATCACTTTACCAGCCGAATCGGTATGGAATCCCCCAAAGAACTATTGCTAGATAGCCCTTTCGATTATTGGCACAATGCTTTGTTATACGCACCCCCCAATATTCCTGAACCACAAAATATTGATTTTGTCCCCTCGGTGGTTGAAGCGTCTATTCCTGTTATCAATGCCTGCGAAGGGCGAACCTTTATGCTCTTTACAAGCTATCGTGCATTAAATGAAGCGGCCGCGCTCTTAAAAGATCAAATTGATTATCCCATTTTGGTACAGGGTGAATCCTCACAAGCGGATATGATCAAAAAATTCCGCAAGCTCGGCAATGCCGTTTTACTAGGTACCAGTAGTTTTTGGGAAGGCGTAGATGTGCGTGGCGAGGCATTAAGCTGTGTCATTATTGATAAACTTCCCTTTGCTTCACCTGGTGACCCTGTACTTGAAGCACGCATCAAATCAATACGAGAAAGTGGCGGAAATCCCTTTGGCGAATACCAACTCCCGCAAGCCGTTATCGCGCTAAAGCAGGGCGTAGGGCGTTTAATCCGTGACGATAATGATAAGGGCGTATTGGTAATTTGTGACCCGCGTTTGCGCACCAAATCCTATGGCACAACATTTTTGAATAGCTTACCAAGAGTGCCACGCACCAGTAAACAAGAAGTCGTAGAACGTTTTTTTGATATTATAAAAAACGGCAAAAAAACCGATGATAAAAGTAGCAAAAGCGATAGTAAAAGCAAAAACAACGAAGATAAAAATGAAGACTAAAGCAACTATAAAAATACTCGCCATCGAAACTGCAAGCGAGGCCTGTTCGGCAGCATTACTCATCAGTGATATAGACAATGCAAAGAGTGATGCTGTTAATAGAGATCACAAGCAGAAAATATATTTACAAATAGAATTAACCCCACGCCAACACGCCAAAAAAATACTCTCAATGCTGGGTAAAGTATTGGAACAAGGCAATACGGAATTAAACGAAGTGGATGCCATCGCTTTCGGACAAGGCCCTGGTGCATTTACGGGCTTAAGAATAGCCGCAGGTGTGGCGCAAGGTGTTTCATTATCCGTAGGGAAGCCTGTTGTACCCGTATCAACACTCGCAGCATTGGCACGACAAACCATAGTCGAATTAAAAAACAGCGGTAAAAAATATCAGGGTGAAATAATAGCCACCGCATTAGATGCCCGCATGGGCGAAGTCTACTGGGGCTTATTCAAATCAAACGAACATGAAAATAATAAAATAGAATCACTGTGCGAAGAGCAGGTTAGCAAACCCCAAGAAATGCTCATAAACCTAAAAGCGATGATCGAAAAAGATAATTGCAAAGCTTTGGCTGTTGGGGCAGGTTGGGATGCCTATTATGACGATTTATCCCAAAAGGAGAAGCTTGAAGGTATAAGCCATTTGAGTAAACTATTCCCTACCGCATCATCAATCGCAGAATTAGCCTTGTCTCTATTAAAGGATGGAAAAGCAGTCGCCTCAGAAGATGCGCAACCTGTTTATATTCGTAATGATGTTGCTAAGAAGTCGTTGAAGCAATGAGTTTTAATAAGGGCACTGATCCCTTTGGTTTTTCATTCTTAATATTAGTGAGTTGTAAGTTCTTCGGGGACGATTATTTAGTGCCAAAGAGCGAAGAGCCTATATATATCGCAAACTTCACAAAATGTAAATATATCACAGAATGAGCATTTATGATTATGTAATATTTCAATCAATCGAGGAGCAATAGCTAGTATGAAAGTACTATATTATTTTACTAAGATATTTATATACTCGATTATACTTTTTATTAATCAGCTTTATTAAGGAAATGCTGGCCAAGTCTAATTATTTTCAGCTTGCTAAATCAGCCGATGTTTTCCCCTGGAGATCAGCTCAATAGAATGACTATTACGCCTCACCTTGTGAAAAATAGCGACAGATTTTTCTGCGCTAAATTCTAATTAAGCTTTTCTTAAGAGCGTGTGGGAATACCACTTATATTAAATGGGATTTTAAGCTTTTGTATTGTCCCTTCACTAAATTAAAGGAATGAAATATGAAAAACTTCAAAACAATATTATCTGTATTGGCTATCTTGGGTGCAACTACTATTTTCACCTCAGTATCTGCAGAAAATTGGTATGCTCCTAGATGTAATGGAGGCACTTTAAAAAACAAGCTAGGGACAAATCAGTTCCATTGTGTAACCACAACTAGTAGAACGCCCAATTGTCCTCGCGGTAGCACAAAAAAAATTAAAGATGTAGGTAGAGATAAATGTGAGCTTGTTTCTAGTGGTAGTACTAAAAATGCAGAATGTAATGTGGGTATTGGTAATAATAAAAATAACTGGAAGAAAAATATAAAAAATGGAGCTGATAACTGTACTCATAAAACTCAAAACAAAGGGGTAAAGCTTTTAAAATGTTCGGGTCCTGGTTATGCACTTGCTATAGATTATTCTGGAAACAATGATGTATGTGTAAAAGGCTCTACAAGAGTTGTAAGCACGACTATTGCTTGTCGTGCGGGGGAAACACATAAAACTAGCCGTACTGATAAGTGTGAGAGAACTAGTAAGACTAGGCCTGTTTTTTAATTTGGAATAATTGATTCAGACTTGGATTCTTTTCGAAGAATACTTTTGTACGCACATATTATCTTATGTGAGGGAATTCAAATAATGAAAGTATTAAGAGATAAGAGACGGTGCTGATCGGCCTCTCTTATCTCTTTTTTGTGAATGCGGCGAGTAAATGGAAAACCTTACGCTTAATCAGTAATAGGAGTTGATAATGGGATTTTTTGATACTATAACAAATATAAAAAACCTTATAACAGGTGGGTCTGCGGAGGTTCGATTGGAATTTGAACCAGTAAAACTCAGTGATCCATTCAATATAAGCATGCGTGTTATGGTTGCTAATGAAAAATTAAAGATCAAAGGAGCATATTTAATTATCCAAAGTATTGAAGATATTAAAATGCCTAATAAAGATATACCCAAACGGGATGATGAGGGTAATAAAATACCTGAGAAAATGATTCGTTCCCATACCATAACATCAGAGCAGAAAATCGAGATGTCAGACGGGCTAGAGCTTCAGGAAAATGAGGAATATGTCTGGGAATCTGTCGTTAAATTAGAATCTGATAACCAACCAACCTATGAAGGTATCTACTGTAAGCATCATTACCGAGTAAAAGGTTATATTGACTGTTATGGGAATAATCCTGATTCGAGTTGGGTTAAGCTAGAGGTTGGGTGAAAAATATGGTGTTGTAAAAGTGGACACCTTTATATAAATTTTTATTTCTTCTTAGTTAAATTAAAACCAAAGGGTATTATTATATTTTAATATTTTCATTCATTAGTAATGATTTATGCCTAGAAAGCTTTGCTTCTTTTTACCTAATGTACCTGTATATATGCCTATTCTAGGCAACAACCGACAGGTAGTATTTGAAGAGAATGATGATTACTTTGCATACCGTAGTTGGCTACGAGAAGCGAGTAATCTATAAGCACTTAAGGCTACTGACCCCAATGCCAGTAAGTTAAGCTCTAAACCACTAATTACAAAGAACTTTTATAAGCAGGAAAGTGAATATCATTCTTAATATTTTTAAGTCTTCGTGGGTAGCTCCTTCCATCTCTAATCGCT